>JAEEGL011052216.1_pt1 | contig 14587 bp, 18 predicted proteins | sample 9134231 | NCBI WGS metagenome assembly JAEEGL01 (sample SAMN16246548, study PRJNA631951) | gut metagenome | biome: gut microbiome; feature: rumen; material: fiber-attached | host: Bos | place: Iran: Karaj | collected 2018-10 | reverse complement strand
TAGGCGCAAATACCCCCTCAAATCGCTCCTACAGGTCCAGCATTCGCACCCTTAGGAGCACCCTACTCACACGCTTGCCGTTCTCCCGCCCTACACTTGATCGAGGTACGCCGCCGCTCGGGCATAGGTAAGTCCTACGACCCGAGCAATCTGATTGACGTTAGACGCGAACCGGAACCGAAGCTGGCGCAGCAATTCAATCAACTGATTCTCACTCAATTCCTTCACAGATACCTTCCCGAACAGAGACCTGCACAAATCCGGTAATGCCGCAGAAATGACCTGGTCCCGGAACGCCGGCAAACCGTCCTCGATGGTTTCTATCCGCTGTTTCGCCTTGGAAGAACTCTGCAAGAAGTAATTCATACGCTTAGGCGTTCGAAACAAGCGCTCTACTCGATCAACATCGACATACGATGATGGTAACACGTACCCTTCTTCACACACTTTCCAATCCGAAGGTACGTCCGCTTTGCAATGCAACAATTTGTACCGTGCCCTGGCAGAAAGATCGCCCAACCTGGTTCCCTTCTCTTCTTTCACTTTGAAGAAGGTCGAGCCCGTTCCCCACGGGTATTCATGGGGTGAGGCGCATATGTTCGCCGCCACACAGTTCATCTGCACATAAGCGACGGCTCTCTCCAGCGCTTCACTCTCCTCCGGAACCGGCCGGATATCCACTTCAAGCCTTCTGAGAAAATCCCGGACGCCATACTTCGCAGCCAGATACTTGGAATATAGCGACTTCCACATCGTCACGAACGTCTCAATATCATCTCTGCGGCCAATCGCCACCAAATGTACATGGTTGGACATCAAGATAAAAGCAAGCACGATAATGCCATACTTGAATGACAGGACGGCCAAATAATTCATCCCGACGATGAAGTCCTCAAAATCTTTGAACAGAAGGCGATTCTCCAAATGCGCCGTTGTTATCAGCCAGTGTCTCATACTCCTCATTCTTTATCTGCACCTGGCCACAAATCGCCCGGCAAGAAGTTTCTACAAATGTATGATCTTTCTCAGATATCTCAAAGCATTTGAACAATAAAAAAAGGCCGCAGAGCAGTCAAGCGGCGGCGGGGCGAGAGGCGCTTCTAGCGCCATCTGCCCCGCCGAAAGATTCCGGCGCGCGGCACGCGCGTCGGCCTTTGTGGGGCAGCGCCGCTATTGCGAGCGGCACTGGCAAATTAAGCATTAATAACGAAATCGCTACTAAATAATTTGGATAATAGAAACAAATATGCTACCTTCGCTCTCAAATAATGAAGAATGACATGAAGACGAGCGAATTGAAAAGATATCTTAAATCAAAAGGTTGCTACGAGATGCATACTGGTAAAGAACATGACGTATGGTATTCGCCACTTACAGAAGCCAAGATCCGTATTCCCAGGCACCAATCACTAGAAGTACCTCCAGGAACCCTAAATAGCATTCTGAAGCAAGCTGGTATTAAATTATAAAACTCTATTATTACTTATTTGTTTGACACGCAACATTATTTGTTACATTATGAAAACCGCAAAAATCAAGGCTATCGTTGAAAAAGGATCTGACGGTTTGTTCTCAATTCATTCAGACGATCATTTTGGCACTAGCTATTTTGGTGGGTTTGGGAACTCTGTCGAAAATGCTAAATCAGACTTTTTAGAAAGCATCAAGGAAGCGATTAACGAACAACTCTCTGAAGGGCGAAAAGTACCTGATATTGAGAGTATCGACATTGAATATCGGTATGATATTCCTTCATTTTTCAACTATTTCGACTACCTCAATGTAAGTAAGTTCGCAGATTATGCAGGAATTAACGAAAGTAAAATGCGAGCTTATAAAAGCGGTGTTGCTTTTCCCAGCGAGAAAACGACAGAGAAAATCTTCAAAGCTGCCCACAAAATTGGCAAAGAGCTCAGCGAGACTTCTATTTTCTAATTGCGAAGTAGTCACCTATATAAAGAGTGCCCCTGCTGGCTGCAGGAGCACTCTATTATTATCAAGAAACGGTAAAGATCAAATTGATGAGGGTTTGCGGAGGTGGCCCCAGACGCCGGACCAGAAGGCGGAGGTCATGCTCTCTTTGTAGCAGAGGCGGTGCTTCCATTCGTTGGATTTCCAGCGGCGGTATTTCCAGAGAACACGCGGGATGAGATGCTTGGGGATCTCCTGCGAGACTTCCGGAGATAGGATATCCGCAAGAACACGGTTCTCTTCTTCCGGAGCCTGGAGAGACTCTGCCGGGAAGAGGCTTGCGTCAAAGCCCAGGTCTTCCACGCAGATGGCATTGAAGCAGCGGAAGATGCCGGTCATGCCGAACCGTTCCACAATCTCTTGCAGCCAGGTCCAGTCTATCTGAGAGCCGCAGGCCTTGACGTACAGCGCCCAGTCCAGCAGGTGTCGCAACAGGATCTCGGCCGCGGCAAAGTGCCCCGCCGCATGGCGGGCCAGGAAAAGGGCGTGGAGATTCGGAGAGGGCAGGCATACCGTCTGGCCGTGGATCTCCGTCGTGTGGCTGTCATCGGCGGCCAAGGCCTTGAACACTTGCTCCAAATCCCGGTTGGAACGATGGTGATAGATGTTGATGATATCGTAGTGATTCTCCACCATCTCCCCTTTCCAGAAAAAGACGGTGTGATGATGGTGACTGTTGTCAATCTTGATTCCCTTCTCCCGGGCAAGCGCCGCATCGGCCTCTTTCTGCCGGCCGAACTGCCAAATGTCGATGTCCCCGCAGGGACGGTGGTTCGGCACGGGGTAATTCAGACTGCAGGCATACCCCTTGAGAATCATCATCTGGAAGCCGTGTTCATTGTAGAACTGGGCCAGGCTGGCGATCGCCCGCGTGTACTTGGCGTAACTCTCCTCCGCATAGAAGGTTTGCCCGAACCAATCATACTTGATCGCCTCATTCTCAGGTTCATCCAGTTCCCGACCCCACGCGGGACGCGCATCCAGGATCTTCTGCAGCCCATCCGCTGCAATCGCCCCGACGCCCTGCCGCGTAGCCAGTTCGCTGACCTCCTTCCAATCGACAGCTACGGGAAGACTCGCTGGAATCTCCCCGTGAATCGCTGCCCGAAGCAGAAGAAGCAGGACTTCGCTGGATGTCATCTATTTACCGAAAACCGCTTCGTAGTCTTTCTTGAACTTCTCGATGCCCTGGTCGGTGAGCGGATGCTTGGTCATCTGCTCGATCACCTTGTAAGGAACCGTGGCGATGTCGGCGCCGGCGAGGGCGCACTCCGTGACGTGCATCGGGTGGCGGATGCTGGCGGCGATAATCTCACAGCCAATGCTATGGCGTTCAAACACTTCGGCTACCTGCGCAATCAAGTCCGTACCGCGTTCGCTGATATCGTCCAGACGGCCCACGAACGGGCTCACGAATGCCGCCCCGGCACGCGCTGCGAGCAGCGCCTGGTTCACCGTGAAGATCAGCGTCATATTCACTTTGATGCCTTCAGCCGCCAGCGTATGGCATGCCTTGAGGCCCTCAACGGTCATCGGAATCTTGACCACCATGTTCTTGTGAATCTTGGCGATTTCGCGGCCTTCGGCAATCATGCCGGCGGCATCGGTCGTCGTAGCCTTCACCTCCCCGCTGATGGGGCCGTCCACGAGGGATACAATCTCCGCCACCACCTGCTTGAAGTCGCGCCCCTCCTTGGCGATGAGGGAAGGATTGGTAGTCACGCCACAGATGACGCCCATGTCGTTGGCCTTGCGGATTTCGTCAACGTTCGCTGTGTCTATAAAGAATTTCATATTACTGATTGTTATGATGTTACTTTTCGTATCGTCCCTCAACCACGCGCCAGTTCACCAGCGGCCAGAGGGCCTTCAAGTGATCTGCCCGGCGGTTCTGATAATCCAGGTAATACGCGTGCTCCCAGACGTCGAAGGTCAGCAGCGGCTTGAGCCCTTGCGTGACCGGATTCCTGGCACCAGCCTCCTGGGTGATTACCAGTTCGCCATCCGGCTGGGCAGCCAACCACACCCATCCGCTTCCGAACAGCCCCACGCCTTTCGCAACAAACTCCGTCTGGAAAGCCTCAACCGTGCCCCACTGCTTCACAATCTGCTTCTCCAGCGCACCCTGCGGAGCGTTGTCATCCATCGGTGCCTGGAACTGCGTAAAGTACAGATTATGATTCAATATCTGCCCCGCATTGTTGAACACAGCGCCATCGGCGGCCCGGACAATCTCCTCCAACGCCAGCCCCTCATACTTGCTCCCGGGCAGCAGCCCGTTCAGGTTGTTCACATACCCCTGCAGGTGTTTCCCGTGATGAAATTCGAGCGTCCGCGCGCTGATCACCGGCTCCAGCGCCGTGATCTCATAAGGCAAATCGATAAGTGTAAACATAGGCTAAGAGATTAACAAGACAAAAATACGAAAAAAAGTTCGCAATGCAATTACAATGATGCACAAATACTTGCCGATATCGGCAAAAATAACTATATTTGTACGCTCGGTGAGACATAACTTGCCGATAATTGCCAACGAGGATGGTGTTTATTTCAGTCAGCGATTTCTCCCAAAAGCACGGCCTGCCAGAGCGGACGGTGCGCAACTGGTGTGCTTCCGGGAAGATTCCGGGGGCGTTCCTGACCGGTAAGACCTGGAGCCTGCCGGCCGATGCCGAACCGCCGGTTCGCGGTTCAGGCAAAAAAAGCCCCTCTCCTCTTCTCAAGCGACTCAGAGAAGAAAAAGAGGGTAAAATCAGCGGCGGCATCTATCACCGCACACAAATTGACCTGACCTACAACTCCAACCACATCGAGGGCAGCAGGCTCACCCACGAGCAGACCCGGTATATCTTTGAGACCAACACGATCGGCATCTCAGAAGACACCATCAATGTGGATGACATTGTGGAAACCACTAATCACTTTCGCTGCATCGACTATATCATCGACCATGCCGAAGACCGGCTATCGGAATCCCTGATCAAAGAACTCCACCGGCTCCTGAAGACCGGCACTTCGGACAGCCGGAAGGACTGGTTCAACGTGGGCGACTACAAACGCCTGCCCAATGAAGTCGGGGGCAACGAAACCTGCCCGCCCGAACAAGTCCATGCAAAGATGGCAGCTCTGCTCAAGTCCTATAACGCCAAGAAGGAGAAATCGCTGGAAGACATCCTTGACCTCCACTGCCAGTTCGAGCGCATCCATCCCTTCCAGGACGGCAACGGCCGCATTGGCCGCCTAGTAATGTTCAAAGAGTGCCTGGCTGGCCGCATCGTTCCCTTCATCATCACCGAAGAACTCAAGCTCTTCTACTATCGGGGGCTCCGCGAATGGGGGCACGCCAACGGCTATCTTTCAGACACCTGCCTTACGGCCCAGGACCAGTACAAGACCTTGCTGGACTACTTCAAAATCAAGTATTAAGATGCCGCTGGTCAATCTTCTTTTATATTTAGCCTGAAATTTGTAGCTTTGTAACAGTTGTGAAACCAATTATTACCGCCTCTATTCTGCCAATATGACGTTCGTGACAAATAACACTAAGCGATTAACCGCCAATGCTCTAAAAGAAAGCATTACGGCTTATCTTTCGTCACGCGATCCTTACGGCATCATTGGGTCCGAGGTGATGTATGGCAGTTCGCGCCGTGTTGCCGACATGGTGTTCATCTCCAACGGCCATTCTTACGCCATAGAGATTAAAAGCGAATTCGACTCAACAGTCCGTCTTGAAGGTCAGTTGGAAGAATATCAGACCCTATTTGACTACATCATCATATTTTCTGCGCCTAACCATATTGACCGTATCAACACAAATATCCCAGATTATGTGGGGCTTTACAGTATCAACCAATATGGCATTCAGAAGCTCCGCCGCGAAAAAATAAACCGCCACGTTCAGAAATCAGAGATGCTCATCTCTATTCCGTCCGCAGCAGTTAAGACCGATTTTTCTGTCAAAGGCAAACTCTCTTCCGATGAAATCCGTTCCGTCGTCTTGCGGAAATCTATGAAAGAGATTCATTCCTATTTCATCACATACTTCAAGGAAAAGCTTGAATCCTCTCCGTCTCGCAAGATAAAAACAATCCCCGAGCATATTGAAGTATCCGAGGATTATATCATCATATAGATTCCTTTTCTATTCTTATCAATTGCTTATAGATGTGATTGAACATCCTCACGCTTATCCAGAAGTTTGGGGCGCATGAGGTCACTTCTCCTTCAGCGCATTTCACAATCTCGTTTATGCCCCACTTCCCTCTCAGCCCAGAGGGAAAATCCGCATCTCTCACCGTCTCCTCTGCAAGGCTTACATATGTTCCTTTATATTCCGTCGTTCCCTTTGGACGGCGTTTCCAGTAAACCTTTGTCTTGTATTTCAGTGGAATGTCTATTCTAGGAATCCAACCACGAGCCATCACCACTAAGTCCTGTCTGATAGGGTTGATACCAGCATAGTCTCCATATACGATGTCTGAGTAATCAGTTTTAAGTCGCTCATACAGTTTCACTTCCGAATGACTAATGACGATAGGATTTCCCTCTCCATAGTCAAACACACGCTCTGGATATGATGTCGAAGCCACCACATACCTAGCGCTTCTGCCATTCAATATGCGGTCCTTAATGTTCTGGATGCGCTTTTTGCAACGGTTATACGCCAGTTCTATAGCTGAATCCTGCAAGTAACCGCCATCCAATACAATCCAGAGTTCACATCCTTCTGGCAGGTATTTTAATAGCAGTGGCAACTCGTCATAGCAATCTTTTGTCTGAATAGCCGACCTGTACATCACCGCTCCGCAGTTAGCAGCAAGTTCCTTAACCTGAATACCGAAGTTTGTCTCAAAATCATTGTCCTCCCAGTTCAGAAGCACCGATGGGATAATACGCCCGAAGCCGTCCTCCCCCACATTGTCTTTAACAAACGACCGCCATCTCTCATAGCCATTTGCAAAGTGATACAATGAATGAACTTCATTAGATAGCAAGTTCTCGTCTGTTGTAAGGTCAAAAAAAACAGTACGCCCTTTAAACGCCTCTTTCATCTTTGCCAAACGATTGTCAAACGGATAGGTGACAATCTTGTCATTACCCTGTTTAGTCGTTTTCTGCCTGCCACGAGTCAGTTCTATGATGGGCCTAATGCGGTCAAGCATTCCCGGAGTCAACTTCTCCGATGCCTTTATCTCTGCCTCTCCAGTCTTGATGATAGGGATATACATAGCCTTATTCCGATTTCTTGATACCGTAGCCTAACTGTTCTAGTCTGTATTTCATCGCTTCAAGCGAAACGCCAAACTTCAGCGACATTTCTTTTACAGTCTTGACCCCGCTTTTCACCAGCTCGTTCACGTCATTTTCCGGCATCAACAAGCGGGCAGCAAACTGATCTGCCATATATTCCATCGACGATCTCTGCTTGCTTCTGAAGTAAACGGTATCCTCGAATGACTTTATAGAGTCCCTATGGTTCAGGTAGTGGCCCAGTTCATGCCCAAGTGTATAGCGTTGCCTCACTTCCGGATGCTGCACGTTCACCGACATCACCCATACCCCGTCTTTATACTCCAGTTTACCTGACACTTCCGATGCAAGTGCGACCTTCTGAATCTTGATGTCCTGATACTTGTCTTTGATGAATTTCTCTATATCTAGTTTAAAGCTGTCAACATACCCTTCTTCTTTCGCTTGTTTTCTGATACTGTCAAGGTCTGCCAGCATTTCAGGCTCATCGTAAATCTCTGCCGTACGAAACTTCTTTGGTTTATTTCCTATTGCGCCCATATCTCTATTATGCTTCTATTTCTCCGTTGTTTTTCTCATCATTGTCATTTTTAATTGCCCGTAACTCTTCATACTTCTCATATTTAGTCAGTAGCATGTGCAGTTTGTCCCATTCTTCATCTGACAACGTCTCCCTTTGTTCCAATAGTTCGTCAAAGTACGACTGAAGCCTCTCTTTCACCACCTGGTTCTTTCTAAGTATCTCCTCCAAATTGTTCTCCAGTCTGTCGTCTATCTTATTCAATGCGTCGTCCAGTTCCCTTTGCTTCTGCTCTAGTGATGAGTTCGCGTTGCTCCTCCAAGACAAGAATCCAAAGAGGTTCAAGATTATCAAGATGGCAGACAACACCGCTATCAGGGTATTGTAGTAGCCTGAGATATTCGAGGCAAACTCTTCCGACGAAACAATTACCTTCTGTTCCAGCAGGTCCTCAATAGCGTCTTTCCTTCTGAAGGACTCCTCTTTTGCCGCTTTTGTTATTGCCGTACTATCTGCCGCATTGAGGTCTTTCGTTAACAACTCCATCAGCATCGACGGATCTTCGTATACATAGTAATTCGAGTGCCTGAATTCAGGCTTCATGAATGCGATCAAGCAGATGACCAATAACACAAAGCAGCCTCCTGCCGCACCAGCCCAGAGCCATCCCCAACTGTTTTTCTTTGTAGCTTGCGATATGGAGGTGCCCGTTTCTTTGTCCTGTTTATTGTTTTGCGAATTTACGTCTTCTCCCATATCTGTAATCTCTTTTGTACGAGTTTCTGCTTCGTCTGGTCCGATAACTGGTTCCGGGATTACTTCAGTTTTTATTTGTTTCCTCTGTATGACCGGTTTCTTCTTATGCCTACTTTTTCCGTGCCCCATTATTAAATATTTATTGGTTCTAATGTCTAAACTTTTCGTTCAAAGTCAACATCAGTGATGGATGACTTTGATAAAGCAAGTCACATTCTGCCACTTATTGTTCCATGCCTAGTCTTCTGTCATACAGTTCTATTTATAATACTGCCCCAGAAACTGTTGTATCACCTGTTGTTGCCTAATCTGATACTCATTCCATTCCTCCAGCATTCGCCTAAGGTGATCCGCTTTCTCTTGTCCATCGATTACGGCACATATCCGTTCTGCTATCTGCGGCGGAAAACCATTACGAATAATTGTCTTCTGCATCTCGTTGGAAATCTTGTTCCCAACAATATTGTATAAGTCTTGTACTGTTATCATAGCTTTCTCAATCGTTTATTGTATGCAAAGGTACTGAGATTTACTCCGCTCATCAAATGTAGTTACATTTTTATGGCTAACAAATACATACAAGCAAATAAGTTTTAGTAGAAGAAAAAGAAAAACATAGCTATTCTATCATTGATACTAATTCACGTGCTTGTACTTCTCCCCTAAATCCAGCAATTGCTTGAACATCTCCACTCGCACCGGTTTCAACTCCCCAGCATTCATCAGCTTCTTGTTATGATTCCCCCAAGGCGCATATTGCGTTCCTCCGGGATGAACTTGGAGGGTTTGCGGCGATTAGTTTCCAGAAAGTCAATGGCTTCTTGCCATTTGGCGAGTCAGAGTTCGTCTTGGGTCATTGCAGTGGCTTTAACAAGATTCGGGAAGCTTTTGCTCCCCGAACCGTCAACTTTAGTACTTCCTCCACACCATCTTGTTCACCCACGACTCTGGAGGATACGAACGACTTTGGTGGAGACCTTATCGTCTACATAGTCAGGCACTGGGAAACCAGGATTGCTGTTGCGGATCAAGGAGACGGCAACATCTAAACTAAGCAGGAATCCAATAGTGTCAATACCTATCAAGACGAAACAACCTTAATCCAACGCCTCCGGGCGTTCGGTGAGTGCGAATGAATATAAGTTACTCACGAAATCATTCTATTCTCATTCTAATAATTAACAACTGCCTATAAAAAACAAATATGAAGATCAAAACTAGCCGCTAAATCGCCTCACTTATTTTGGTCAACTGACTTATTTTTAAGGTCCTTGCTAATAGATACCTTACCAGATATGAATAAAGCAACGAGAACGACCATGGTCCCTGTCAAAAAATAGGCGGCAAAGCTCTTCATATCAAAAACCGCAGCGAATAAAATAGCCACAGCAATGCAAAAGAGAAAAACGATAAAACCGAATAACTGCCCTCGGCGGCTTTGATCGACCTGTCCTCCTATCGCCTTATTTTCTAGAGTCATTCGATGAGCAGATTGTTTCTCAGCCATCGAAAGAATTCTATCCGCAGATCCAGGAAGAATCTCCTCATATTCTTTTAGAGCCTTCGGAGGAGGCAGAGGGCCAGAAAAAGACTCGGCCCGGATTATCGTCGTCAATGCCGCTTTTACCCGCTCTCTTTTTTCTTCGGGTGTAGCCTCTAAAATAACTTTCTCAGGGCTTAAAGAATCAACATCATACTGAACCATCTTAGGTTTCGGAGGAGATACATTTCTATCCATAAACATCTATTCATTGATATAAAGAGCAATCGCGTCCTCAATGTCTCTCCCAACGACTCCAAAATCAGATTCAATCGCAGTCCTATCAGCAGATCTCTCAGACGGTGAATCATTAAAATAATAGAACGGGGAGAAAACACTTAATATACTCCCCATCCCCACGACAAAAGAACCATTTGCGTAAAGGTAGTCCGTTCGATAAAAAGATTTTCTCATATAGCGCTCTTTACTTAGTTATTTGCAAATATAATACATAATCTCCCATTTTTCATAGTAAAACATGCAAATAATGAGCCAATACTGAAGATTGTCAAAACATCACCAGAATCTAGTCTTTGTATCTCAACACATCTTAACTTCATTGATGTATATCGGTTCCCAACAATAATAATCTCGCTCATTATCTCCTTCTTCCACCGGCTGATCATCACCGGGGATACTTCATACTTGGCTGCGAGCTCGCTCTGTGTCTTGCGCTCCTTGATGGCCTCTACGGCCACCTTCGCCTTGAACTTGGCGTCGTACTTCTTTCTGCTTTTCTTCATGGTGCTAAGTTACTACTCTTTAACTTAGGCACCTGTCTTAAAACACGATAGTATTATAGAAGAGATAGTTAACGAATTGTACTCTCGTATCATACCATCTTATCCAACACGGACTTAATAGGTAAACTTTCCATGTCTTTGATGTCATCCCTATTAATACACTTCCTGTTAATCAAAAAGAAAAGGATATCCGTTGTAATAGGAGTCAAAGGGATGATATCCCATAGCCACTTCACCAATTCTTCGCGCTTCACATTCAAAAGAATTTTTGCCAGTCTCTCATCACTATCAAGCAAACTGCAAATCGGTTCTGAAAGTTTGGATCCACTTGTTCGTCTTCTGAAGTGAAACCTAATCATTGCATCCCAAGAATGCTTTTGATAGTTCTTATAGGCAATCTCCTCAATCATACGCGACAAGGAACTCTCACTCGTTTCCAATGATGCATATAATCCATTGAGCATCCTAGACTCTTCTCCACAGTATTCCCACCATGCTTCGTCTTTAGTTTTATAGCGTAAATCATGCTCAACTTCATGCCAACCTTCCGACAACACTGTACGCAATTGAACCTCATATGTATAATCCACCAGCGACGTGTCATAATCGTGATGGGACTCTAATTCCAACTCTACAAGAGATTTCTCTTTATCATCCATTGCCATAACGATGTTCAGCCTCTCAGGCATGAAAACCTTGTCGTAAAATGGCAGAAGTTTCTTCAACTTCTTGCTTACCTGCTTTGCGTCATCATCCATATTGCTAATCACCTCTGACAACTCTTCCAATTCTTTTGTAGAGTTAGATTCATTCTTAGGATCATAGCCAGGCATCGTTTTCAGTTTATTATGAAAGGTGGTCACGTCATCTTGGAAATAGAAAACGACACGTACCCCTATCAAATCCTGCATTTTCTTACCATCCCTGCGATAATCGTCTCCCTTGGCTTCAATCTTTCGCTTGATTGACTCTTCAGTCTTAGAGCGAGAGAAAATGCGATAATACATTCCGGCACGGTCAAGATAGTACTTAAGCCGACCTTCTATACTAGACCTTACGGCCCCAAACTGCTCGTTCATCCTTTTCTTGTTCTTAAGTACTCTAATCCTGCTCCCGTGATATGAGACTTGTCACCATTTGTAACAATAAACTTCTTGGCACAAAGTTCCGAGAATGTTTTCTTAAACTCATGACTGTTAGGATATTCCCGTTTTAAGAATGATATCATCTGCATCTTCTTTCCCTGCCCGCCTTTTAAGAGGTAATGGCCCAACATCTCAGCCCAACGATTGTCTTCCGTCTCTTCGAGAGAATCATCTTCAATCAGCACTTCCAACTCTTTATTTGCGAATGGCATTCCATCCTTTACACACTCATAGAAGTCACAGCCAGTGTCATCTCCCTTGAAATCTGATTGGTTAAAGACGCAGTTTATGAATGTACAGTCATCTAGTCTGTCAAAATTTACAATCCCGCCGTTAAAGACGATATTCACAAAGTGACATTTGGTGAAAACGCTATCGTTATTTCCCACTTCAGTCTTATTCAACTGATATCCGTCAAAATAAGCCTGCTTATATTCTCCTGATGTCTTATGCTGAAGTTTTGCATCTGCAAAGAAGCGAAGTTCCTGTGTCAAATTCTTACATTGTTCTTGCATTTCAAGCCATACCAGTTCACGTTTCATATCTTCGCTTGCAGCCATTGACAGGATTATCTTTTCGATAAACTTTGCTGTCATTGCTTCATAATACCCTTTCATATTCTCATCGCGGCTATCTATCAAGGCATTACCAAGCATAATACCTAAAACAAAGTCATTTACGAAGCCTATACCATTTTCTCCTTTTCTGTCCAGCAAAGCGTGGTTTGTCAAAGCGTTGGCTAAATGCTGGGTATCTTTAGTAAGTGTAGCATGCTGTTCCAGTAAATCCGCAGACATCATGAGTATGATATCCTTAACGTTTGCCCGACTATCCGCCGTTAAGTCTTCATATGCATATGCGGATGCAAGTCTTTCGTATATTAGCTTTTGTTCTTCTACTGTAAAAGGCAAGCTCTGTCTATCTATTTCTCGTGTTAATAATCGAGTTATATAGTTCTCAATTAATGTATCCGACTTGCACTCCCTACTGAACTCAGCATCGTTCAAGTAATGCAAATAGCCCAACAATACAGGGTTTGACAGTTCAGAAATGTGATTTGATAGCATAGCTATGCGTTTACGGTCTAGCCAGTTTTCAATTTGAGGCAGGTCAATCCTATATCTGATAAACTCCACGTCTTCTGCCTCCTCAAAATGTTTCTGATACCAATCTAAAAACAATTGTCCTGATAGTACTGCTGTTTTTCTAGTTGTTAGCACTATTTTTGCGTTATCTTTCAGTAATTCTGCAAGTGTTGAAAGCATTGTTATACCTTTCTTACTGGCCCGTGACACATCGCCTTTATCCAAATCCTCACTCAAAAGCTCATCAAAACCATCAATAATGAGAGGTATTCTACCTGACTTAATATAATGCCTCACCAAATCATCGCCAAGTCTGACATTGAATGTTTTATTAATTTGCGATACCAAGAGATAATAAAACGTTGGTGCCTGACGGTCTTTAGAAAGCGACATAAAGAATGGTCTGGTTCCATGCTTCACGTCAACGTAACTGTTCATCAGCTCCATTGCCGTCGATGTCTTTCCATAACCAGCTGGAGCTTCTACTATAATGAATTTGATTCCTTTACTATCTATTTCTTTTCTCAGTGCCTCAATGATGGAACCCTCTTTAAGAGCATGATCGGTTTCATTATTGCGTTCTATTGAATACGGACTATTAATGTATTCATACTGCTTCGTTTTCAATTCTTTTAAGCCATATGCCTGCATTACTGCCTCAGTATATTCCTTATAGTTTACTTTTATTTTCTGGTTGCTAAGTTCTACTTGGAAGAACCAGTCGAAAAGATATTCTTCTATACTGTCCGCATCTTCTAAAGAGCATACTCTAACGGAGTAGTTTGCAGCTCGATAATCGGTTACCAACCTATTGATGACATCAGACTCTTTATCAATAAAACTGACAATCTCAACGCCTAAATACAAATTATGCCCTGCAGCATAGACAAGATATTCATCTGTCTCTTGAAGCAATTCATATTCAAACCTGCCGAATAAACTCTTTATCTTCGCAATATTGTCCATCATGATTTAAATTTCAAATTTGCAATTAAAAAACAGTTTTATTGTCCCCCCCCCTAACAGCTCATGCCCCCCATCCTTACTCTCAAACAGTATACTTCCACTTTCCAGGCATTCCAGCGAATGCCTGGCACTCAAAGCCCCCCAACTCTAACGCCTCCACCATATGCCACACATTCTTAGGGATGTCAACCCCATAGTTGCCACTCTCTTGACTCAACACCACATCTTCTATGATAGAGCCATCATCATTGTGAGTAGTCACTCTAACCTTGCCTCGCAGGATAACGAAAGGCTCATCCTTCGTTGGGTGCCGATGGATGGGTACCACAGTCCCAGGCTCCACAGCATTCAGCATCCGATGGCACTTATCATCCAGCGACTGGTTGAAGCCCTATGCCGAGATCACGCCCAATAAGGCCGATTACAAAGCCAGTATATCTTCCTCCCCCGTGGGTTCATAAGGCCCGTCTTTGACTTCCATGATGACAGTGCCGGATTCCAGGGCGCGGACGGTGTGCCATTGGCCGATGGGGATGTTCAGGGCGACTACCGGGCCGCCGGGCGAGAGTTCGATGGCCTCGGTGCAGCGACGCTCCAACTCGTCATAG
>JAEEGL011038600.1_pt1 | contig 14587 bp, 13 predicted proteins | sample 9134231 | NCBI WGS metagenome assembly JAEEGL01 (sample SAMN16246548, study PRJNA631951) | gut metagenome | biome: gut microbiome; feature: rumen; material: fiber-attached | host: Bos | place: Iran: Karaj | collected 2018-10 | reverse complement strand
AGGCTCGGAAATGGCCGCTGGCTCCGGCGGAATCTCCTCCGCAGGAATCTCCCCGGCCACCGCCGTGGCGGGTTCCTGTTCCTCCGCGCCGACAGATAATGAAGACGCAGAGAGGGCAAGCGCCGCTTCCTCCGACGCCCTGGCCCTCTGCCGCTTTTCCAGCCCATACAGCAGCGCAGCAAAAACCGCACCTCCGACAAGGAGCGTCACAAAAAGCGTACTGATGAATATTGTAAGAAAGCGCGCGCCTGACGGCGCGCGCCTTTCCTGATTTCTCATAAAGCGTCCAAATTAATATCTGTTGGAAACGATCTTTACGCCGGGACCCATGGTGGTCGCGACGGAGATGCTCTTTAAATACTGGCCTTTGACTGCAGCGGGCTTCGCGCGGACAATCGCGTTCAGAAGAGCATTGAAGTTATCCACAAGCTGCTCCTCGCTGAAGGAGGCCTTTCCGATCGGGCAGTGAACAATATTGGCCCTGTCGAGACGGTACTCGATCTTACCGGCTTTGATATCCGCGATCGCCTTGGTGACATCCATGGTGACCGTTCCGGCCTTCGGGTTGGGCATCAGGCCCTTGGGGCCGAGGATCTTACCGAGACGTCCGACAACACTCATCATGTCAGGGGTTGCAACAACAACATCGAAATCAAGCCAGCCCTCGTTCTGGATTCTCGGGATGAGCTCATCGCCGCCGACATAATCCGCTCCGGCTGCCTGAGCCTCGTCAAGCTTGGTTCCCTTCGCGAAAACAAGAACGCGGACGGTCTTGCCGGTGCCGTGAGGCAGAACGACTGCGCCGCGGATGGCCTGATCGGCGTGACGGCCGTCGCACCCGGTACGGATGTTGATCTCAACCGTCTCATCAAACTTCGCGGTAGCGGTCTGCTTGACCACCTTCATCGCCTCTTCGGGCTCGTATAATTTTGTGCGGTCGACAAGCTTCGCCGCCTCAGCGTATTTCTTTCCGTGCTTCATTTCCATTCCTCCTTCGTGGTCATTGGCCTAAAGCCTCCCACGTTAAGCAAGCGTTATCAGTCCTCGACCACAATACCCATGGAGCGAGCGGTACCCGCGATCATGCTCATTGCTGCCTCGATGGAAGCTGCGTTGAGATCGGGCATCTTCTTCTCCGCGATCTCGCGGACCTGCTCCTTTGTGACCGTGGCAACCTTCACCTTGTTCGGTGTGCCGGAAGCCGTCTGAATACCCGCGGCCTTCTTCAGGAGAACTGCTGCCGGCGGAGTCTTCGTGATAAAGCTGAAGGATCTGTCCGCATAAACCGTGATGATGACCGGGATGACCGTGTCACCCATGCTGGCGGTACGGGCGTTGAACTGCTTGGTGAACTCGACGATGTTGACGCCGTGCTGACCAAGGGCAGGACCGACAGGCGGCGCGGGCGTCGCTTTGCCGGCTTCGATCTGTAACTTGATGTAACCAGTAACTTTCTTAGCCATTTCTTCCTCCTTAGTGGTGCGTCGCAGGGATGTGCGGGAAGGCACTCCTCTGCTCCCACGTTACGGTTATAACAAAGGCATGCTGCCTCAGTTATCTGAATCTCTGCGGAGCTGCCGGCCTGATCCGGCAGACGGGCTGACCGAAGATCAGTTGGTCTTACGAACCTCCGCAAAACTGATCTCAACAGGAGTATCTCTCCCGAAGAGTTCCACATTGATCGTGGCCGTCTGCTTGTTCATGTCAAGCTTCTGAACCACACCAACCGTATCCTTCCAGACACCGGCCACGACGGCAATCGTATCGCCGACGCCGAAATCGATCGCGACATTCGATGTCTTGATTCCCAGAGGCTTCATCTCTGCCTCGGAAAGCGGGACCGGCTTGCTTCCCGGTCCGACGAATCCGGTAACGCCGCGGGTATTCCGCACGATATACCATGTGTCGTCGTTCATGATCATGCGCACGAGCACATAACCCGGGAACATTTTCTTCTGAACAGCCTTCTTCGCCCCGTTCTTCACCTCGACGATGTCCTGCATCGGGATCTTGACCTCAAAGATCTGATCCTCGAGGTGACGGTTTTCTATGGTTTTCAGAAGATTGGCCATCACCTTGTTCTCGTAACCGGAATAGGTGTGTGCCACATACCAGCGCGGCTCGTTCGTGACCGCAGACGCATCGAGTTCTTCCTCTCCCTCGGCGGAAGCCCTGGCGCTTTCCTCCACAGGATCACCCTGCGTCAGCACGCGCTCCGCCTCGGCTTTCTCGATATCTGCGGCTTTCTTGGTGAAATCCGGTCTGCGGATCTCCCTGACCTCAGGAAGAACACCGGCTTTGATCCGGACTCCGGTTGTCTTCTTCTCTTCTGCCATTGATTCTCCTCGAAAATAAGATGACTGCGTCCCCAGGCAGGGGTAATACGCGCCGCCCCGATTACAGGCCTAACAGGAAATCAATCAGCTCCTGGGAGCCGAAATCAATGAGCACAATAAGGATACCGACAACGATCGTCACCGCAAGCACGGCAATCAGCTGCTTGATGATGGTGTTGCGGCTCGGCCACTTGATTTTGTTGAACTCCGCCTTCACACCCTTGAAGAAGAGGCGCAGGCGGGAATCCTTCTGCTGCACTTCAGCCATGAGAAGCTCCTTTCCGAGGATTATCTCGTCTCTCTGTGGAGAGTGTGCTTCCTGCAGAATCTGCAGTACTTCTTGGTCTCCATGCGCTCGGGATGAGCCTTCTTATCCTTCATTACATCGTAGTTGCGCTGTTTGCACTCTGTGCATGCAAGTATGATTCTGGTACGCATCTTAACTCCTTCCGCCGTACTGTCGCCAATGGCTCCGGCGCGTCAACAGTGAGCAACAGGATCTTTAATGCGGGGAAAGCAAAGCCTTTCACACAACAAAAAAAGAGACCTGTTACAATCTCGCCGAATTAATGTATCACAGCTTGCTCTACGTTGTCAAGCGCGGCCCGGATAACTTTATCCATATCGTAGTACCGGTAGCTGCCAAGCCGTCCGCCGAAGAACACATTCCGCCTTTCCTCCGCCAGGCGGAGGTACCTTCCGTAGAGCTCATCATTCACTGCGTTGTTCACGGGATAATAGGGCTCGTCCCCCCTCTCCCACTTCGCGGGATACTCCCTTGTAATCACGGTCCCCGGAATCTCCTTCCCATCGGGGGTTCTCCCGAACTCAAAGAACTTGTGCTCGATGATGCGCGTGTAAGGCACACCGGCTTCCGTATAATTCACCACCGCGTTGCCCTGGAAATTATCCGTCTCCGGCAGGATTTCGGTCTCAAAGCGCAGCGAGCGGTACTCCAGCGGTCCATAGCAGTAGTGGAAGAACTCATCGATCATTCCGGTGTAGAGCACCTTGTCAAAACTGTCCCCGCCAAGGAGGAACTCCCCGTGCTCCGGATACACCGGTTCCTCGCAGCCGCCGGAGAAGGCGGTGTCAACAGCCTCCTTAAGGTAATCCACACCGGTGCGGACCTCAATTCCCTCCAGCATCTTCTCCACCATGGGCGTGTAGCCTCCGGAGGGAATACCCTGATAGCGGTCGTTGAAGTAATTATTGTCGTAGACGAAGCGCATGGGAAGCCTGCGGATAATGAACGCGGGGAGCTCACTGCAGGGCCTCCCCCACTGCTTCTCCGTATATCCCCGGACAAGTTTTTCGTACACATCCCTTCCCGCGAGGAGGAGGGCCTGCTCCTCCAGGTTCGCGGGCTCGTAAGACGGGTCGCCCCCGCAGATCTCAAGCCTCGCTTCTGCCCTCTGCTTCTCCACAATTGCCTTCGCCTCGTCCGGAGTGCGGATATTCCACATCCTGGAAAAAGTGTTCATATTAAAGGGAAGGTTGTAGAGTTCGTCCTTATACCGGGCGACGGGAGAATTCACATAATTGTTGAATTCCGCAAAACGGTTCACATACTCCCATACCTCCCTGTCCGACGTGTGGAAGATATGTGCGCCGTAGCAGTGGACGACAATTCCGTTTACCGTCCCGGTATAAACGTTCCCGGCGATGTGATTCCTCCTGTCGATGACGAGGCACTTCATTCCCCGGTCCGTCATCTCACGGGCAAAAACCGCCCCGTAGAGTCCGGCGCCAACGATGAGGTAATCGTAATGCATGTCTGGTTTCCTTTCCGTGCAGCGCTATTTCCTGGTCCAGGTTGTCCTCGAGAACAGCACCAGAATCGGGAAGATCTCCAGACGTCCAAGCAGCATGTCCATGATCAGGACGAGTTTTGACAGATCGGAATAGCCGGAGAAATTACCCGAAGGGCCCACCTGCTGGAGGCCGGGACCGATATTGTTGAAGCAGCACATGACCGCAGAGAAATTGCTTTCTACAGTAAAATTCCTGTCCGTTGAGATCAGAAGAAAACTAAGGATGACGATGAGGACGTACGCGGAGAGGTAGCTGTCCACGTTGTCCATCACCTTTTCCGGCACCGGCTGGCCGTTAATCCGCACCTTCTGCACCCGGTTGGGATGCAGGATCAGATGGATGTTGCGCCTTAAGGCCTTGAGAGTCAGGAGAAGCCTGGAAACCTTGAATCCGCCTCCTGTGCTTCCGGCGCTTGCCCCGACGAACATGAGCGTGAGAATGATGGCCTTGGAGAGCGTCGGCCACTTATCGTAGTCCACCGTGCAGAAGCCCGTCGTCGTCATAATGCTGGACACCGTAAAGGCTGCGTGGTGAACAGCCTCTCTGACGGAGGGAAATGACGGGGTAACGTTCCAGCTGATCACCGCCGTCGCGAGGGCGGCGATTCCGAGATAAGCCCACAGCTCCTCATCTTTCCTTATCTCGCGGTATTCTCTGCGGATGAGAAGGTGATATATCGTGAAATTCACTCCGAAGAGGAGCATGAAGACGGTACAGATAGTCTGGAGGACCGGGCTGTAGCCTGCAATCGAGTCCGCCTTAACGCCGAATCCTCCGGTGCCTGCAGTTCCGTACGCCGTGCATACCGCATCAAAGACCGGCATTCCGCCAAGCAGCAGGAAAAGGACGTTGGTCACGGTAAGCAATATATAAAGAACATAAAGGATCATCGCCGTCTGGCGCATCCTCGGCACGATCTTGCCGACATTAGGGCCTGGGCTCTCCGCCCGCAGAAGGTGAAGGGTAAACCCGTTATTCCTGCCGGAAAGCGGCACGATGGCAAGAAGAAAAACCAGGACTCCCATGCCTCCCACCCAGTGGGAGAAGGAGCGCCAGTACAGAATTCCCTTGGACATCGTTTCCACGTTGATTACGATGGAAGCTCCGGTGGTGGTGAAGCCGGAAACAATCTCGAAAAGGGCATCAATATAGCGGGGAATCTCGCCGGAAATGCGAAACGGAAGCGCGCCGAAGATGCTTAATACAATCCAGTCCACAGCCACGCAGACCATGCCGTCTCTCGCGCGGAACTTCATGTCCGCGCCGCGGGTTGCCCACAGAAGGATGAGGGCGGCTCCTGCCGTGATAAGCGTGCTGAGGATGAAAGAAAAGGCCGCCGTCCGGTCACCGCAGTAAAGGCTGATCAATATGGAAGGAAGCATGAAGGCGGCTTCCAGGAGAAGTATGAAGGCGGTAATCCGCCCCATCATCTTATAGTTCATTGTGCAAAGATATCATTAAGTGAATAGATAATCGTATCGCCGCTGGCAATGACCACCACCGCGTCCCCCTGCTCATAGCTGGAGCTGCCGTTGGCGATCTCCGTGCTCCGGTGATGGGTGATGCTGGCAATCAGCACGTTGGGCTTAAGCTTAAGATTGCGGAGCGGCTCGCCGCAGTGCATGGTATGCTCATCCACGCTGAACTCCAGGGCTTCCGCCTGGTTGTCCGCAATCATATGGATCATCAGAGCTTCGCCTGTCTGTACCTGTTTTGCCCGGACATAGCGCACTATCCTGGCGCTGCACAGATCCTTCGGCGAAACCACGGAACCGAGCGGAAGCTCATTAAGCATTCCCGCATCATTGAAGCGCCCAAGCTTCGTAATCACCTGGGGAACATTCTTCCTCCTGCCGTAGAGCGAGAGGATGATGTTGAGCTCGTCCATTCCGGTGAGCGTTACAAGGGTATCGGTCTCCTCCACGCCCTCGCTGTCCAGAAACGCGGGATTACCCGCATCTCCCTGGACGATGATCGCATCCGGCAGGAGACTGGCAAGCTCCGCACATCGCACCGGGTTCTGCTCGATGATCTCGACGGAAAGACCTTCGCCAAGAAGCAGCTTTGCCAGGTAATAGCTCACTCTCCCGCCGCCGAGAAGCATCGCACGCTTCGCCCTGCGGGTGATGATTCCCAGGTTTTTCATCAGTGTGGAGAGGTTCTCCGTCGTCGCCGTGACGAAGATCCTGTCGTTCTCACGGATGACGAAACGGCCGTCCGGAGCGATGGCCTTCCCGTCCCTCAGCACGGCGCAGACCAGAACTCTGCATTTGACGATTCCCTGGAGCTCCGAGAGCACGATATCCCTTAACGGGCTGTCCTTCCCGATCTTCAGTTCCACCAGATCGACATGGGCACGGGAGAAGGTCTCCACCTTGAGGAAGCCCGGGAAGCGCACAAGTCTCGCAATCTCCTCCGCCGCGGACAGCTCGGGGTTGACCGTAAGCGTCAGTCCGAAGGACTGCCTCATCCTGTCGATCTGTCCGGCATATTCCGGATTCCTTATTCGCGCGACGGTGTCGATTTTGCTGTTCATGCTATGGGCGGTCAGGCAGCAGAGCATATTGACCTCGTCCTCGTCGGTGGCAGCAATAAGCAGATCCGCTTCCATCACCCCGGCCTGTTCCAGGACGTCCATGGACGCGGCATTCCCCTGGATCGCGATGACATCATAGCGCTCTTCGGAGCTCTCCAGCACCTTGGGGTCAATATCAATTAAGGTAACGTCGCAGCCCTCGGCGGAGAGCTGGCGCGTCAGCGTTGAGCCGACCTTGCCGTCACCGGCAATGATTATTTTCACAGCATTATCTCCTGAAACAATACAGATACCGACTTATTGTAACACATGCGGCACAAAACGGAAAAACACCGGCCGGCAGCGACTCCTCAAAGGAAACTCACCGCAATAAGAAACTGGGCGGCCAGATAGGTCTCCATCACTCCTCTCGGGTTTCTTTCACCGAACAGGACGAAGGCCAGCTGTGTATCGGACAAAAGGAAAAGCAAAGAGCCCGCGAGACAGGCCGCGGAGGACGGAGACATCGATGTGATAAAGCGCAGGTATGCCGAAGCGCTCATCATAAGGATCACCGCCATATAAAGCAAAATGGGGAGTTTCAGCTCCCGCGGGACCAGAGGAAGGAGCCTCGGGACAAAGACCAGGGCGAATATAACCCAGACAAGGAATACTGGTATAAGCTTGAGAAATCCCGGAAACACCGACCGCGAGAGAAAAAGCGGGATATACATCACGTGCCCAAGGAGGAAAAAAACAAGCCCGGGGATGAAGCCGCGCGGGTAAAGCAGCGCAGTATCCCCGAGAAATCCGAACAAAAGCCCGGCGATAAGAAGCGGCTCGGCCGCAGTGCCCTCCCCCGCCGATAATCCCGCGGCATAAAACGCCAGAAGAAGAGGCATGAGCAGCGGCTTCACCCTCTTCTCCTTTGCGGTGTCCCTTGCGGAGGCCGCCCGGACCTCCGCAAGGGACAGTACAAGATATGCCAGAAAAAACAAAAACTGCAGGATCTTCATTGGTTCGCGGCCATATCCGCGGCCATATCTTCATACTGCCTGGTGAACAGCTCGTAGTAATAGCCCTTTCTGGCCATAAGCTCCCTGTGATTGCCCTGCTCCACAATCTTTCCGTCCCGAACGGCGAGGATCATATCCGCATCCACGACAGTGGAGAGCCTGTGGGCGATCATGAAGGAGGTGCGGCCCTGGATGACTGTCTTGATGGCATCCTGTATTGCCTTCTCCGTCACCGTATCCACCGAGGAGGTTGCCTCGTCCAGCACCAGGATTCTGGGATCCGCCAGGATCGCCCGCGCAAAGGAGAGGAGCTGCTTCTCGCCCGTGGAGAGCATGCCGCCTCCCTCACCTACATCGCTGTCGAGTCCTTTATCCATGCGCTCTACGAGGTGCTCCGCGCTTACAAGCCTGAGCGCGCGGTAAATCTCCTCATCCGACGCATCGGGATTGCCATAGCGGAGGTTGTCGCGCACCGTCCCGGAGAAGAGATGGGGCGTCTGAAGCACATAGCCGATGCTGCTGTGCAGCCAGAGCTGGGAGCGCTCTCTCGCGTCCCTGCCGTCAATAAGCACCTGCCCATAGGTCGGCTCGAAGAACCGGCACACCAGGTTGACCAGTGTGGATTTCCCGGCGCCGGTCTCTCCGACGATGGCGAGATTGGACCCCTGAGGCACCTTGAGGTTGAAATGTTCGAGGACAAACTCGTCTCCGTCGGGATACTTGAAGGAAACGTCCCTGAACTCCACATCTCCGTAAAGGGGCTCCCAGTTCTCTCTCTTCGCGTTGAAGGTGTCGCCGTACTTCTCCACCACCTCCGGTGTGTCCGCCACATCGGATTCGGTATTCAGCAGCCTGGTCAGGCGCTCGATGTTCACCTGCACCTGGATCAGCTGGGAGATGGTTTCGATGATGCGCTGGATCGGCTCCATGATTCCCAGGGCATAGGACATGAACACCGAAAGGGTTCCGATTTCCATGAGGCCTTCCATCGAAAGCCTTCCTCCCTGCCAGAGCACCAGCGCAAGCGCGGTCGTGGAGATCATCGTGATGACCGCCGAAAACAGCGCGGAGTAGTGGGCCGAACGGATCGATGTTTTCCGCATGTTTACGGTATCCGCCTTAAAATCGCCGAAAACTCTCTCTTCCGCCACCAGTGTCTTGATGGTCCTCGCTCCGGTGATGCCCTCGTTGAAATCACCGGTAATCTTGGAGTTGATTTCGCGGATGTTTCTGTGGTATCGGATCAGTTTTTTCTGGAAGAAGATCGTCACCACCGCCGCGATGGGCAGCAGCGCGATAATGTACATCGCCATCTTCGCGTCAATGGTGAGCATGACGATGACCACGCTTATGATATATGCCCCGTTCCAGACCGTGTCCATTAAATGCCAGGAGCAGAGGGCGCCGATCCTGCCGGTGTCACTCATTACGCGCGCATGGATATAGCCGACGTTGTTCTGGTTGAAGTACGAGAACGACAGGGTCTGGAGGTGGTTGAAGGACGCGTTTCTTAAGTCCCGCCCCACCCAGAGCTCGATCTTGCTGCAGACAAAAGTGCTGTAGTAGTTGTCCCAGGTGTGGAAAATCAGCACCGCGGCGTAGAGGATGACGAACACCACGATGGTGTCCAGGGTCTTCTCCGCGATGTAGTGGTTGATCACGTAGCGGTTGAACAGTGGGTAGGCGGAGTCCAGGAACGAGCTTATCGCTCCCAGGATGATCATTCCCACGATTTTGCCGCCGTAGGGCTTAATGAACGGCATCAGCGCCGGGATCCCGAAAAGCGGGAGGGAAACGTTTTTATTCTCTTCTTCCATTATTATTCCTCCTCCGGCTTCTGCAGGTCGTATATGCGCTTGTACTGGCCGTTCATGGCCAGAAGTTCCTCATGTGTCCCGCTCTCGGCGACGCGTCCGTGATCCAGGACGATAATGTTGTCCGCCTTCATCAGTGTGGTAATGCGGTGCGCGATCAGGATGACCGTAGAGTCACCTGTCTCCTTCTCCAGAGCGTGGCGGATCTTCGCGTCCGTCTCGGCGTCCACCGCGGAGAGCGAATCGTCAAACACCATGACAGCGGGCTGGCGGATCAGCATCTGCGCGATGGCCGCGCGCTGCTTCTGCCCTCCGGAAAGCGTGACGCCGCGCTCACCCACAAAGGTTTCATACCCCTTGGTGAACTTGCCTATGGTATCGTCAAGCATGGCCATCCTGGCCGCGTGGCGGATCTTGTCCATATTCACGCTTTCCTGCGTGATTGCGATATTCTCCGCAAGCGTGCGCGAGAACAGGTACGGCTCCTGGAGAACCATTCCGACGTTCTTCCGGATCCATTCCATCCGGATATCCGCGATATCCACTCCGCCGACAGTGATGCGTCCCTCATCCGGCTTAAGATTGTAGAGCCGGTCAAGAAGATACATCAGCGTCGATTTGCCCGAACCCGTGCCTCCCAGAATACCGACAGTACTCCCGGCCTTCACCGTGAAGCTGACGTCGTCGAGGACTTCCGGGCTCTTCTCTCCGTAAGAAAAACTCACGTGGTCAAAAACAATATCCCTGTTCATCGGAGGCGTCTCAGCGCCGTCGCGGTCCTTCTCCACAGGGGAGTTCATGATGTAGCGGATACGGTCGATGGAGATTCCTGCCTTGGAGAGCTCGGAAATAACACGGCCAAGCATACGGACCGGCCAGGTCAGCATCGCGTTGTAGGAGACAAAGGCGATGAACTCGCCGGCGGTCATGGTGCTGTTTACGGCAAACCACGCGCCGAAGACCACGATCAGCATGACCTGAAGGCCGGAGAAGAGATCGCCGGTCGCCCAGAAGCGCGAGAGGATCTGCATCAGATTTACCCAGGCGCCGACGTACTTCCTGTTGTGGTTCTCGAAGCGCTCCCGCTCATACTTCTCTCTTCCGAAGGCACGCACCACCCGGACGCCCGTGAGGTTCTCCTGGGCGATGGCGGAGAGCTGGCCCTCCATGATATCCACTTTCTGGAAGGACTCTCCTATCTTTGAGTGGAAGAAATAGGAGTACCCCATGATCACCGGGATGAACGCCGCCGAAACCAGGGCGAGCCTCCATTCAATGGAGACCATGAAATACATGGCGAGCACAATCAGCACGCTGATGCGGAAGAGGCTCGTAAGCTGGTCCGAGATGAAGGACCGGATCACGTCCACGTCCGATGTGCAGCGCTGAATGATGTCGCCGGTCTGATTCTCCCCGTGCCAGGAGAAGGGAAGGTGGATGATGTGGTCATAGAGCAGATCCCTCATCCTCTTCACAAGGCTCTCCGCGCCAGTGGCATTGGAAATCCGGAAGAGGTAGCGCATCAGCGCACCCGCTCCCGCAACGATGAGGACAGCCAGGCCGATCAGATAGAGATGACCCCTGAGGAATCCGACACCGCCGACAGCATTCACAATGGATTCGACGATCCGCGGGAGCTCCGGCACCTTGTCATTGATCACCGAATCCACGGTAAACTCAATAATCTTGGGATTGACCAGATCCAGCAGTGCCAGCAGTGCCGCGAAAATCACGGCGCGGGCGAAATAACGCTTGTTCCCTTTAAGAAAATAAAGAAGCAGGCTCGCCCTCGTAGGGAACTCGCCGCTGCCGAACACATCCTGCGTTTTGTCCTTCTTCAGTTCAAGTTCTTCGTTTGATGCCATAATCTCCTGTCCCGGTGTCCTCGTGCCGCTTCCCGCAGCATAATGTTCTTCTCCGGATCTGACGCATGAAAGTTGATTCCGTGCGAAAACAGCGGCGGAACACAGCGATGCAGATTGCAGTCGCACGTTTGTTCAGCCGCACAGGAAATATCTTATCGTATTCTTCTATGGATGAAAAGTGCCTGTAAGGATAATCCGTCTCTACAGCCTGCGGTACAGGTCCGCCGGCCTGATGCCGTTTATCCTGGCTGTCCGGTTCCAGTTCAGATTTGCGATCATGATATATAGGAAGCGAGGAAAGCAGAACGGCTCGGCGGAAATGACTTCCAGCCGGGTTCCACGGCGTACCGCGTCCGAAAGCCTGAACATCCCTGCTGAAGCGTTTCTCGAAGGTCCGTGGCGGAACGGGATGTAATCCATGAGCGTACCGATCAGTTCTCCCGCGCTTATACCGAGACCGCCGCAGTAATCCTGGTTCATCTTCCCGCACCACTGCTTTACGGTGGCGAAGAGATTTGCCATCTGGCTGCTTTCATAGAGGCCCATATTGGCGAGTACATAGACTTTTCGGGGAACCCGGCTTAAGTGCCGCTCCGCGTCCTCCATGAACCGTATGACCTGCGCTGGCAGTCCGTCAACATAGAGCGGCGTGCAGAGCACGATCTTCTCCGCGCTCTCCAGTACGGAACAAAGCTCATTAGTTTTGCCCAGATAGTCCTTTATCGGAAGAATCTCCGCTTCATCGTCCAGCAGGGAGTTTAATTCCGCCGCAAGCTTTGCGGAATTTCCGCGCTCCGAGCGCATGCTTCCGATAAGAAGTACTGTTCTTGCGGAAAGCTCCCCTGTATTATGCTTCGCAGGGAAGACTCTTTCCCCGCACTCTCTGAACTGTACGGACTTAACCTGTCCGCGGATATTGGCGATCACAGCATTCACATACCTGACCGCGCTGTCCTTCTCCTCTGCACTCAGATTATGTCCAAGAAAGATAAAAGTGAACGGCCTGGTTTCATCATAGCGCTTCCTGTGATGTGTCTCCCCGCCGGTAACTTCAAACTGCGGAAGAACATATCCCAGGCTTCTGTCGAAGACATTTTTGACAAAACCGGAGAAACCGCCATAGGTATAATGGCTGATCACAATGACTTCGTCCGCGTGGTGGATGAGCTCTCCCATATTCTCATATCCGTCTCGGATGACACAGCAGCCGGGAGTCTTATTCCAGCAGGAAAAACACCCGATGCACGGATGAATCGAACCGCTGTCGGAGACGATCCGGTCCCCCGTATATTCCGATTTGATCCTGTTCCATTCCTTTTCGTCCAGATCGTGGATAACCAGCCGCATCTCTCACCTCTATATCGGAAATAAAAACGGGAAGCCATATTTCTTCCGGCTTCCTCAGGTTTATGAATGCCGTAACCGGCCCGTGTGGACTTTAACTTCCCGGCATCAATGCTATGCGAATATATTATATGATTCTATCTGTTCTCCCGCAACGAAAGAGGCAATGGATAAACAGCCCGAAAACAGCAGTATTCTGCTATTTTCGGGCTGATAACAAGCTGATCTTTCCTGTTGGTTCAATCTTTCTTAATCGGCACCCAGATATATACCTTCATATCGTCTGACCCTTCTTCCGGCGGAAGATATACCTCAATGTTGTATTCTCCCGCAAGAGAATATCCATGAAGCGCCGGCAGCCACTCTGACCAGATCCTGGTGTTCGTATCCTGCAGCGTCTTCATCGTGCACGGGAACTGTGCCCAGGAACCTCCGGGGATCACTCTGGTTTCGCACCCTTCCGGGACATCCTCCCAGGGAAAATACAGGTCCGCAATCCAGTAATCAAACTCCTTTCCCTTCATATCAATGCATACGCCAAAGGTTCCCATTACAGGACGTTTCTCTCCCTGCGCAAGCCATTCATCCCAGAATTTCGGAATCTCCTGATAACTGGTATCCGAATTAAACGGCCGCTTCACTCCGACAACCGTAAACGGTGCTTTTTCAACAATGCGATAGTCCATCATAGTTCCTCCCTCCATCGTGATTCTAATGTGCAGCGGCGCGAAAGACTTAAGCAATGCACCCGGTTCCTTTGCCCCTGACGGTGTGATTCCATGAAACTTCTGAAAGGCTTTGGCAAAACTGTCCGGTGAATCGTAGCCGTATCTGACAGCGACATCGATCACCTTTCTATCCTTCCCGACAAGTTCCTGCGCTGCCAGCGTCATCCTGCGCGCCCGGATGTAATCACCGACAGTCATGCCGCACAGAGCTCCGAAGATGCGCTGATAATAGAACGGCGATAAGGCTGCCTTCCCGGCAATTTCCTCAATGTCAAGATCTTCCGCCAGATTCTGTTCCATGAAATCTATGGATTCCTGAAATTTTTCTATCCAGCCCTGCATCCTGCTCCTCCTTTCGCTCACTGTATTATCAGTATAACAGCCAATCAATCCGGCACCCGACATTCCGTGCTCTCTCAGTCAGGTCAGAAGAGACCAGGCTCTTCGATCCTTTCCCGGAGGAAAAAGGAGATTCCGACAGGACCGGGTGTTTTCCGCAATACTCGCCTAAAAAAGAAAAACCCCGGGGACCTGTATCCATCAGTTTTCCAGAGTTCCTGCAAATCTCTGCGACCGGCAGGGATCGAACCTGTGACCGCCGCTTTGCGCAGCAATGACGCTCCGCACGTCAAGTAAGGGATATCGAAAAAACGTTGAAAATACGGCATCTTCCGATTTTATGTACCGGATGACCCACCACTTGACCCAGGCCTTCAAGCCGCAGCTTTTTTCCATACGGATATAAACTCCAACTTGACTTAATTTGAATATTACGCCCAATAAGCCAATCGATCATAATGCTTTCCCAGATGTCGAAGGCCCATACAAGTTTGCCGTCGGCCAAGGTATCAAATGCCTGCACCGGGCTGACTGCGTTTGAGGCTACGATGTTGTTCTCCCGGTCTTTTGCAGCTTTAAGGCCCGGCAGCATCTAAAAGCTTTCTTCTGCCGGACTCCTTTTTATGCGATTGAACAAGTGTTTCTTCTATGTCATATTAACTTCCAATATAAATGGCTATCGAATTACCGTTTCAGCCTAACGTACATAATTTTCCTCTTAGTACATATCCTATTTTTTCATAGCAAGCATTCGATGCAGCATAATCCGCATTGGTATATAGCATGGGAGTCTAGCCTGCATCCTCCACACTCTT
>JAEEGL010307018.1_pt1 | contig 14587 bp, 11 predicted proteins | sample 9134231 | NCBI WGS metagenome assembly JAEEGL01 (sample SAMN16246548, study PRJNA631951) | gut metagenome | biome: gut microbiome; feature: rumen; material: fiber-attached | host: Bos | place: Iran: Karaj | collected 2018-10 | reverse complement strand
GGCGTTGGCTCGATGCCGCCGGAGGATTCTTTGCCGCAAGAGTTGAATCCTACCATCAGCGTGATGCCAAGCACCAACGTTACCAATAGTTTTAGTTTTCTTTTCATTGCTTTTATTTTTGAATTACTGATTAATATGCATTGTCACAAAACAACAATCCCTTGCGGAGCGTCATTGGATACGCCCCGCAAGGGATTGCTTAGATTTTTTATAATATATGTCGTCAAGAAGGTAAAGTAAAATACACCTTTTACCCCCCCCCATTTACATTTTGAAATGTTTGGTTTACTTCGTATGTTTTTACGGAATCGACCATTGTTATTTTTTTATTATTTCGTCTTTTTCCATATTTGCAATATTCAGCTACAAAGTAAATAAATATAATTCACTAATCCAAATGAATCCCCAATTATTTTTTCAACCTCTCTCTCGGCGATTTCATTTAAACTTTCTAACACCGAATTAAACAAATAAAACGAATTTGTCTTACAGAAAATTACATTAAACAAAGTGCCGCAAGCGGCAGCGAATTTAACGAATATAAAAATTGCAGAAGTGTATTCGTTTAATTCGTAAAATTAAAATTAACTTGTTGATTTTTAATTTATTAGTTTAATAAATTGTTTTGTTTTATTCGTTTAATTCGGTGTTAAATGAATTGCCGCGAGTTTTCCATAGTTTCTAATATCGCTTTACAAGGTTGCAACAGTAATTGACCTCGATGAGCGTTGCCGAATTGCCTTTGCCAAAACTGCCAGCCAAAAGCACCACTTTGTCGTCTATCTCCGCAAACTGTTTGTTTAGCACGAAGGATACAGAACTCTGGATGAAGTCGTCGGCAGAACGGTTGAGCCTAACGCTGTGAGCCACAACGCCATACGAAAGCGCAAGTTCGCGCACAACATTCTCGTTGTAGCACATCGCGTATATCGGTTTTGCGCCACGGTAAGCCGCCAAATTGCGGATTGTGGTGCCAGAGAATGAATCGGCGATGATGCAACGCGCATCAAGTTCCACGGACGCATGGACGGCGTTTTTGCACAGAAACTCGCTAATCTCGCTCTTGACGTGTACGGGATGCGTGTTTTCTTTGAGTTTTTCCTTGATAGCCTCCACCTCCATAGCGATTTTGCTCATGGTCTTCACAGCCTCCACGGGATACTGACCCGACGCAGTTTCGCCCGACAACATCACGGCATCAGCACCGTCGTAGATGGCGTTGGCAACGTCGGAAACTTCGGCGCGTGTGGGGCGCGGATTGTTAATCATGGAGTGGAGCATCTGCGTGGCAACGATAACGGGCTTCAAGTGGTCGATTGCCTTGCGGTTGAGTTCCTTTTGGATGGCGGGAATGCGTTCCGCCTCAATCTCGATGCCGAGGTCGCCACGGGCTATCATAATGCCGTATGCGTGGTCGAGAATTTCGTCGATATTGTCCACACCCTGCTGATTTTCAATCTTTGCGATAATCTTTATCTTAGATTTTGCCTCGTCGAGAATTTGCTGTATGCAAATCACATCTTCCTTGCAACGCACAAAAGAGTGCGCAATGAAGGTGATGTCTTCCTCGATGGCAAGTTGGATAAACTTCCTGTCCTTCTCGCTGAGCGACGGCAGTTTGATAGGCACACCCGGCACATTGACCGACTTGCGCGACTTCACCACGCCGGAGTTCAAGACCTTGCATTTCAATCCGTTCTCGTCGCGATCCACGGTCTCAAAAGCAATGTCGCCGTCGTCGATGAGGATTTTTTTGCCGAAGGGAACGTCGTTTTCAAAGCCGATGCGGTTGACGTAAATCTTGCCGTCGCCACACTCACTGTCGAGCGAACCGGCAAAATAAACATACTCGCCCTCGTTGACGGCATATCCGTCGCCCGCCTGAGTGGTGCGGATTTCGGGTCCCTTGGTGTCGATGAGTATCGCGATGGAATTAGACACGCTCCTGATGTTTGCAATCATCTGCCTTGTAGCGTCAAAGTCGGCATGGGCGGTGTTGATGCGCGCCACATTCATGCCGGCGGCGTATAGGCTGCGGATAAAATCCACATCGCAGCGGCGGTCGGAAATCGTCGCCACTATCTTTGTAAGTTTCTGAATCTTCATATTTTATACAACAATTATTTTTCTTTATTTCATGTCGCCAATCACGTTGATAGCCTCGGAGATGTAGAGGTCTTTCTCCAAGGATTCAAACCATTTGGTGAATTTTTTGTTTTTGATGGTGTCGTTGCCAACAGCCTCCTTATCGATAGCGAGGAAAGTGGACTTTACGCCAGTCTTTTCATCGTCTATCTTGCCAAACTTGTCTGCCTCGTCCTTAATCTTCTTTTGATACTGGCGGTAAGCGTCCAAGTTGAGCGGATACAAGGAAGCGTCGCTGCGTTGTTTGAGACGATGGGCGTTGTTGTCAATCTGTTTGAAAACCGGATTGGCGGCAATGCGGGCGCGGCTCGCTTCCACCACCGCCTTCTTGTTGTAATTGTGTGACCACATACTGTAACCAGCCTTGGGAATCTCGTCAAACGGCAGCGCGTTGTGAGCCTCCTTCTCGCCCACATTCATATAAGTATATGCGTCGGGCAGGATGATGTCGGGGATAACGCCCTTCAACTGCGTGGTGCCGCCATTGATGCGGTAGAACTTCTGGATGGTCAACTTGATTGCGCCGAGCGGCTTGATGGACATATTGCCCTGCACATAGCGGTCAAAATCTATCACACTCTGCACCGTTCCCTTGCCAAACGTGGATTGGCTACCCATGATGATTGCGCGGTCGTAATCCTGCAACGCCGCCGAAAGAATCTCCGATGCCGAAGCACTGAAATTATTGACCATCACCACCATCGGGCCTTTGTAAGAAATGTCGGGGTCGGGGTCGTCGTAGTGGCGGATTGCGCCGTCGCGGGTCTTCACCTGCACGATGGGACCCGACCCGATAAAGAGACCAGACATGTCAACCACATCGCCAAGGCTTCCGCCGCCATTGTTGCGGAGGTCGAGTACAACGCCGTCTATGTTTTCAGAAGCGAGTTTTTCGAGTTCCTTCTTGATGTCCTTGCTGCAAAAACGTCCGCTCTTGTCGTTGAAGTCGGCGTAGAATTTGGGCAGATAGACGTAGCCCACGCGGGTCTTGCCGTCCTTGGAAGTCAGGATGGACGATTTTGCGTAAGTCTCCTCGATAATCACAACATCACGCTCGATGGGTATCTCCTTGATAGTGCCGTCTATCTTCTTGACGGTGAGTTTTACGATAGTGCCCTTCTTGCCACGGATGAGTTTTACGGCGTCGTCGAGTTCCATGTTGCCGATGTCAACAGGAATGTCGTCGCCCTGCCCCACCTTTAATATAATGTCGTTGACTTCGAGTTCGCCCTGCCGCCAACTTGCGCTGCCAGGGATGATTTCCATCACCTTGGTCTGTCCGTTGCGGTTTTGGAGCGTCGCGCCTATGCCCTCAAACTTGCCCGACATAGAAATATCGAAGTTGGTCTTCTCCTCCGGCGGGAAGTATTCGGAGTGAGGGTCGCAGGCGGCGATTATCGAATTGAGGAACATCGACATCCAGTCGGCGTCCTTGATGTTGGCAATACGTTTCATCCATGCGTCGTAATTCTCCTTGACCCTCTTGACCGCCTCGGCGCGGATAGTATCCATAGGTTTCACCTTATAAGAAGTGTCATTGTCCTTGATGGCCTTCTCCTGAATGGCAAGTTGGTCGTAGATTCTTTCGAGGACGGCGAGTTTGGTGTTTTTGCGCCAGTTGTCGCGGAGTTCGACCTCGCTGGCGGCATAGTCCACAGAATCGGGGTTGGTATGCACATACTCCTTCACATTAAAGTCGAAAGTGCCGCCGATGGCCTCGCGGTAATACTCCGCTGCCTGTTGCTGACGCTTCTTGATAATCTCGGTGGCGATATTATAGAGGTCAAACTTGGCTTCGTTGATTTCGTTGTCGATTTCGTAGCGGAATTGTTCGAGCCGCTGCACGTCCGACTTCAAGAGGAACCTCTTGGCATAGTCGAGTTTGTCGAGGTACTCGTCGAACACCTTCGACGAAAACCTGTCGTCGATCTTGATGTTTTCGTAATGCGCCGCCTCGAGCGACTGCCTTATGACGGTGAGTATCACCTTGTCGCGCTCGTCCGTCCTAATCAACCTGAAAGCCATGAATATCACGGCTAACACCAAAAAAGTGGTGCTGATTCTTAGAATTGTCTTCATTATATTCTGTCGTTTATTATCAATGGGTTCCAAATAAGTGTCCATCGTTGTCTTTTTATGTTAATTGATGCACAAAGATACACAAAAAGTAATTGCAAACACCATAAAGAAGATTTTTTTTACAAAAAAAAGTCCCACACCCCAAAAGGCATGAGACCCGACTAAAAACCCAAAAAGTGATCCGGGAGCGATTCGAACGCTCGACCCACAGCTTAGAAGGCTGTTGCTCTATCCAGCTGAGCTACCGGACCCCAATTTTTCACGGCGCAAAGGTAAACATTATTTATATACGCTCCAAATTTTTTTTGAGGAATTTTTTTATTTAAACAAAGAACTTCTCATTGAAGTTGACCAGATAGACCTTCTGCGTAGCCCTCGTCAACGCCGTGTAGAGCCAACGGAGATATTCGCGGTCGAGCATTTCGTCGGTCAGGTAGCCGTTGTCTATGAAGACATTGGCCCACTGACCGCCCTGCGACTTGTGGCACGTAACGGCGTATGCAAATTTGATCTGCAAGGCGTTAAAATATTCGTTGTTCTTCAACTCCTTGTACATCTCGCTCTTGGACATCCCCGCATAATCCTCGCACACATTATAATATAAGGTGTCCGCCTCCTTCTGAGTAAGCGACGGCCCCTCGCTCTGCAACGACTCCTGGATAACCTTCACCGAAAGTTCCAACTCGTCGTAATCCGCAAACCTCAAATCGACGTTGATAAAATGGAACCCGTACAACTCCTCGTGCCGCCCCACCCTAACGACCTCGGCAATGTCGCCGTTGGCAATGAAATCGAGGCGGTCAAGATTCTTGGTGTAGAAATAATTGTTTTTGACCACCATCACGATGTCGCCCACCGTCAATTGCTCCTCGCGCCAAAAAATGCGGCTGCGGATACCGTTGTTATAGACATTGGCATACTTATTAGAACGGGTAACTACAAGAGTATCAGTAAGTCCCACAGTGTCGTAAGAATGTTCGAGGGCTTCGAGGAGTTCCGCGCCGGTAATGCGCTCTATGTCGCCAAAACCTTTGACAGACAGCCTCGGCATCACTTGCTGCCCCGGCGCGGTCTGTTCCAAAAGCCGGCGAAGCATAGTGGCGTTGCTCAGTATGCCGCTGCCCTCCGCCTGCCTCACCACCTCGCCGAGAGTAGCCTTGCCGACGCCAAAACCATAACAGCCGAGTTCGTTGACATCCAACGCGGGCGAAAACAGACTCCCCACCGGCGGCAACTGCCCGGCATCGCCCACGAGAATCAGGCGGCAGTTGTCGCCCTGAAAAACATACTCCACCAGGTCGTCCAACAGCCTTCCCGTGCCAAAAGCCGACATCTCGCCCGCCGTCTGCGAAATCATCGACGCCTCGTCAACAATAAAAAAAGTGTCCTTGAACATATTTTTGGCGATGGAAAACGACGCACCGTAGCCCGATTGCTGACGGTAAATGGCGCGGTGTATGGTGTAGGCGGGCATCCCCGAATACAAGGCGAGCACCTTGGCGGCGCGACCCGTGGGAGCCATCAGCACCGGACGCACGCCAAACGACGCAAGCGTCTTCACCAACGCGCTCACAAGCGTAGTCTTGCCCGTGCCGGCATAGCCGCTCAGCACAAAAATACCCTCGTCCCCGTCGCCGCAGACAAAGCGCGACAGGCCTTCAAGAGCCTCAGCCTGGTCGCCAGTAGGCTCAAAAAACAACTTTTCGCGCAGCCTATCTCTAAAAAAATCGTTTACCATCTTTTCCTTTTCACTATTAGAACGCAAAGATAATCAATATGTTTGAAACCGCGAAAAGCCGCCCAAAAACTTTTTTTGAAAAAAATATCAAATTATGTTTTAGCGAATGTTTATTTTTTATTAAATTTGCGCAAAGAAACAAACACAAAAAAACATACTAAAAATAATCATGAAAATTATCATCCATGTAGTATTGGTTGCAGTGATTGCGCTGTTGGCTTACTTGCTGTGGGACAGCATCATGCAGCCTATCAGATTTCAAAAACAGGCGGATTGGCGCCACGACCTTACGGTGCAGAAACTCAAAGACATCCGCGACGCGCAGGTGGCATACAAGAGTGTCTATGGCGCATACACTGGAAGTTTTGACTCGCTCGAAAACTTCGTGCAGAACGGTCAACTCAAGATTGTAAAGGCTATCGGCAACATTCCCGACAGTTTTTACGACAAGTACCCGCGCAAACTCGCCGAGACCAAGGCCATCGAAGCCGGCATCGTAAAGCGCGACACAGTGGTTGTCAATTGCTACGACTCCCTCTGCAAAGGCAAGTACGAAGTGTCTAAACTCAGGATGGTTCCCGTGGTAAACATCCCCTTCACAATGGCGATGGACACCATCGAGACATCTTCCAAGGCAAAGATTACCGTTTTTGAGGCAAAGACTCCCTACGACGACTACCTCAAAGGCCTCGACCGTCAGGAAATCGTAAACCTCAACGACGAAGCCAAGACCATCGGCAAATACCCGGGCTTGAAAGTGGGTTCGCTCAAAGAATTCAACAACAACGCCGGCAACTGGGAGTAGTCGCAGGTACGAACAAACGGCTTGTTCAATAAAATAATAAAAAATAAAAGGAAAAACCATAAAGAAATTTTTGGTTTTTCCTTTTTTTGCATTAATTTAGTGCCGTCAATTAAAAGGCAATGCCCCACGGGGCTACAACTTGAAAAATCACATACAATGAAAGACATATCAAACTTTACATCATCATTCAACATCAACAAGACAAGCACATACAGCCTGTCTATACAGATTAGCCAGAGGGGCTACACGTACTGCATACTCGACTCATTCTCAAAGGAATACGTCGCCATCAAGCACGTAGGCTACGGCGTGGAACTCAACGACGCCAACCTCTACGACAAGATAAAGGACAACCTCGCCGCCGACGCATTCCTCAGCAAGAGTTACAAGTCGGTAGATATGATTTACGTAACGAGGAAGTCCGTCATCGTGCCAAACCCGATGTTCGACAAGACCAAACTCAAAGACCTCGTGGGCGCCAACTTCGCCATCAGCGACAAGGAGGAGATCCAGTTTAACAAACTCAAATCAATCTCCGCCTGCAACGTCTTTGTGATACCGTCGTACATCACGACCCTCATGGTGAACACCTTCCCGGAAATCAACTTCTACCACGAGGCCACCCCGCTCATCGAAAACCTCATCAAGAATTGCAGCGAGGAACTCACCCTCTCCGCCAATTTCTACTACGACTTCATGGACATCGTGGTAACGGAAAACGGCAAGGTGCAACTCTACAACACCTTCGCATACCAAAGCCCAACCGACGCCCTCTTTGCAATCTCGTCCGTGGCCGACAAACTCAAACTCGGCAAGAAGACCAAGATTGTACTTTCGGGCTACATCGACAAGGATTCGGATGTTTACAAACTGATATACAAGTACAACGCCAACGTTGTGTTTGCCCAACTTAACCCTAACATCTCGTTCCCCTTCACCGACATCCCGGAACAGACATTCTTCAACATGATGACATTGCCATGCGTATTATAACAGGAATATACCGCAGCAAGGTGATTCACCTTCCGTCGTTTTTCGCCGACCGCCCCACTACCGACATGGCGAAGGAGTCGCTCTTCAACCTCATCAGCAACAACTTCGACTATGAGGAAGTGCGTTTTCTCGACCTGTTTAGCGGCAGCGGCAGCATCAGTTACGAGATGGCGTCCCGTGGCTGCACCGACATCACTTGCGTGGATTTAAACAAGAAATACTGCGACTTCATCAACAAGAATTTCGCGCAGATGTTTCCCAAGAAATCCCCGGCGCGTGTGATTTGCGGCGATGCGTTCAAGTTTATCGAGCGCACCCCACTGAACTTCGACCTCCTCTTCGCCGACCCGCCCTACGACATGGAAGGCATCGAAAACCTCCCACAACTCATAATGGACAACCCTACCCTCAAACCTGGTGCGATGCTCATTATGGAACACAGCGCGAAAACCCGCTTCACGGATCTGACGCACATCTTCGACCAACGGCATTATGGAAAAGTGAATTTCAGTTTCTATGCCAAAAATGAAGACAAAAACGAAGAATAATAAAAAACCTCTGCCGCGAAATTTTATTTTTCGCGACGGAGTTTTTTTTTGGCATTATCACACAAAAATAATCAACATTTCACAGAGAATATTATTTTTAAATAATCCAAATATACGTCCTAATCCAAAAAAAAGTACTAAATTTTTGGATTATAATCCCCAAAATAGGGGTAAATTTTTGGATTAGCAAAAAAATGTTAACAAAAAAAATTAAGAACCGAAAATCTAAACTCATGGATTTTCGGTTCTCAATTTTTTAATTAACGAAGAAACTCGCAACCTACCTTACAACTTTGCCACCAGACGTGCTGCTCGAACCCGACCTGCCGGTGGAAGTGGACGAATTGTTGTTGTTCCGGTTGTTGTTATTGTTGTTTGAATTGTTGTTGGTGGTATTGCCACCGTTGGAATTGTTGGTTGTAGTCGTACCCAAAAGAATGTCGCACGACGACAATGCAGAGATTCCAAGAAGCAATATCGCTGCGATAATCAATTTTTTCATAGCACTTACTTTTTTATTGTGATACAATCTGTTACTTGCCTATCATCTTGGCACTTACCTCCACACGCTGCACCACTGCCGACTTAGAAAGCGTCTGCGTCATATCGGCAAGACGACCCGCCTTCTTGTGCGCCTTGATCATGGCGGCAATCTCTGCCGAAGTGTAGGCATTGAGGTTGTTTTCGTTCCTTACGTCCTGACAACGATTCTTGGAGTTCTGCGCAGGGCATGTGGCCGTCTTGGAAAGCACAATCCTCTTGGAAACGTTTTGAGGCTCGCCATTGGTGAATTTGATCGGGTCGCCGTTGTCGTCGCCAAAGAACAGATAGTTGTTTTCCTCATCTGTCTCTTTAATGCCGTCGAAGGCATCCGCCACAAGCACTATGTAATAAGAGCCTGTGATGTTGGGAAGCGTAAACTTCCACAAGGTACTAACGCCCTTGGCGCCGCCACACGCCTCGTTGCTACTCTGTCCGCTCTTAATGTCAACGTTATTCCATGCGAAACCACTGATATTAGCGGAGTTGCTGAAACCGAAGTGGTTGTAGGCATCGTTGATGTCCCACATGCCCTCCATATCGCCTTTGGAACCAAAATCGTCGGTGTAATAGTCCAGGAGTACGATGCCGTAATCGTTGGCGTTGTAGGCGTTGTAATAGAGAAGGCATATAGCCCAATCCTGAGACGCCGTTACAGTCTGCGAACCCGCATTGTAAACGTCGTACTCGCAAGCCCAACAAGCACGACCGTCTGTAAACGTAGAGCGGTAAAAATCAAAATTGTCGGCGGCTATCAAATCATATCCGCTGGCGATTTGGTCGTCCACAACGGTATTGTCCTCGTCCACAACCACGGTGTTGCTGCTGCTGCCGTCGTTGGCAACAAATGCGCTGTAGGCAAATTTGCCGCCCACAAAGAAGTTTTCGTCAACCCAGATGTAGCCGTCGTCGCCCCAATTAGTGCCCCACGAATTGACAACGAGAAATGCACCATTTGAACCCTTGGTGTCGTCGTATCCGGCGCATACCATTGCGTGGTAAGCGTGCTGACCAGTAGCGGTGAAGGAGGTCTGCTTTGTAAGCACAGTGGCGTCGTTGGCATACATGAACTCGTCGCCAAGTTCCGCGCCAAACACAACCAACTCGCCCTGAGCAAGATACTGTTTGATGGCATCCTTGGTGAGGGGCTTGATTTCGCGGAACGATTTGATTGTGTATTTGTCGGCGTTGTCCTTCCACGATGACTTGGAACAATTGAGACTCGAATACGGCACATCTTCCAGTTTGGCAACGCCACGGCTAATCATCTGATTGAACGCCGCCTCGAAAGACGTGCCACCGCAGTTGCTGCCCTTGTCTTTCGAACCTATCGCCATAAAAATATCGGCGGGGCTGAAAGCATTGTCCGTAATTTCACTTTTGGAGGTCATGTTCTTGGACTTGGCATAGAGATACGTGCGGCAGTTGTAAGCCGTCGCCCATGCCACGCACGTGCCATACTGACCTTGGTTGCCAATGGATGGCAGCCACTTGCGGTTGTCAACCTTGGTGGGCAAACCGCTGCCATCGTTGAGCAATGCGGCGGTATTGATGTCGTCCTGAATTTTTTCAGTGTCCTCGTCGAGACCTAACCATCCAAAATAATTGTTGCCCGAATTGGAGGAATATTGGTTGCCATTGTACGTCAAGACACTAAACAGTCCCTCGAGAAATTCGTCCCACGCGGTGCCATTGCCGTCCTCGTCCTTGCACGACTGCATCGTCATGGAGCCAAGCAACAAGCCCGACGCAGCCAAAATTTTTATCCAATTTCTTTTTTTCATAGTATTGTCATTTTATTTTAAAACAATCAATTTTATTTTTTTGAATCATCACGTTGTCCTCGGCGTTGACACTGCCGTCGGGCAACTGTGCGTCCTTGACCACCGGCTGCTCGATGAGCGTGTTGCCGGAAAAGTCGAGCGTCTTCTTAAAAACGCAGTTTGCAAACTTAATATTGCCCAAGTACATCGACCGCATGAACACCGCACGGTCGTGAAACTGCGAGTTGGCGAAGTCTATGTCGTTGTAAGCCATCAACTTGGCAAACTCAGTGTAGCCATAAAAATGCGAATCGGCAAACATCACCATGTCTTCCATTTTGCATCGTTGGAAAATAACCGACTTTCTGAAAAAACTTTTCATAAAATTGGCTCTGCCGCCAAAAATCGCGCTCACAAATGAAGCCTCGCCGTTAAAATTGGCCATCGTGAAAGACGACCCACGGCGGAAGTTGCAGCCGTCGAAAGCCGCCTCGCCCGCCACCTTGCAGATGTCGAAGTCCAATCTCCCACGGAAATCCGCCTGCGTGAAGTTGACACCCTTCTTAAACTCGCACTCGTGGAACACAATGTTTTTCTCAAACATCGTATAGACCCTCTGGCTGTTTTCATGCTCAGAAAACGCCGTTACGCTGTCCTCAAACGTGCAACCCGAAAACACGATGTCGGACTCCACATACGACGGCGCAACTGCAACAAGCCCGCTGCTGCCGCTCACCTGCGTAAAATCCAACAAGCCTTTTATCTTGCAGCCTTTGAGGTACAGCGGACGATGCGTCCTAAGCATCTCCACCAACTGCGCCGCCTCCACGGTGCTGCCCTCGGCGGGCAGCGCGTGATGCTCGCCCTTGTTGCAGCCGACGAAGATGGTCAGCGACACAAACATCACTATCAATGCATACAATCTCATCATATCTCGCCATTACGTTTCAAATCGAAAATGATTTTCAAATTTCTGTGGGTGCGCTTGGTAACGTCGTCTATCATGGCGTCGTCCATCCAAAGGCACGAGGTAATGCCTTCCTCGGTCTGCGGCTTGGTGGCTGAGTTGCCTTGGAGAGTCATCAAGTACCAATAGGTCTTCTTGACAGTAACCTCCTTCTCGTCGCCCCAACGGTAAAAATGGTATGTGTTGAGCAATTTGCGTTCTATCTTGGGCGATACACCGGTCTCCTCGTTGACCTCGCGCACGGCGGCGGTTTCAGGGTCTTCGCCCGGCTCTATCTTGCCTTTGGGCAGGTCGTATAGTCCGTTGCGAATTATTATAAGGCTCTGCCCAAACGAGTTGAGCACATAGCCACCGGCGGCCTCCACGTATTTGCAGTCGTTTTTTATAATTCCAAACAACTGCTCCGCGTTGCCCCTAATCAGGAGTTTGCCACGCACCAAGCCGTCGAGACAGTCGGCAGGGAGGCCTTCGTAATATTCCACCTCCCGGTAATCGCTGTCGGCAACTTCACTGCCGAGCGTTATCAGGGCGTAGCCGCAATAGAGATTAATCGTTTTTTCTGATTGTTCCATATTGTTGTAAAAGTTTTATTCGCCCAAAGGTATAAAAAATACTCAGAAATAACAAAGAAGATTGATTAGTTTTTTTTTTCAAAAATCTAACGCAATTTTTCCCGAAATCACATCCGACGGCACTGGTCCGAAACTCCGCGAATCGGCGAGGTCGTTGCCATTGTCGTTGCTAAGATATACGTAACTGCGCTTAAACATATAACGCAGCGTCTGCCTGCCGTCCACATAATAGCCACCATTGCGCCATTCTATATTCACGCCTTCGTACCGTTCCATCAAATCCTTGTAAATCATATAGTTGGCATAATTGAGGGCGACAGTCATTCCACGCCGAGGCAACACCAAATTTTTGTAGAGCGAAGGCAACGACACATTTTTTAAAGTATCGCCTGGCAACCCCACACAACGTGTAAAGGCGAGATGATTGACAGCATCGCCCTGCGGCGCAAAAATATCGTTGACCAAAACGATGTCGCCACGCCGTATTTTGGAGTCATACGACACCAACACCGTCTGTCCACGCTGCAACGTGGGCGACATCGCATCGCCGCCCACCTTATATATCCTGTTGTGATACACAAGCCACAGCACAAACATCACCGCCACCGCAATCAACAGCGGCAACACCCAACCTAAGAAAAACTTCCGCACTTTTCAAATTTCCAATTAGTCGATGCCTTTGAATATGCGGCTCCAACGTATTGACGAGGGGAAACTCTTGTCCTTGTCGGTGCTAAACCAAATGAACAACGCCTTGCCAACCACATGATCCTCAGGCACAAAGCCCCAGAAACGCGAGTCGGCGGAATTGTGGCGCGAGTCGCCCATCATAAAGAAATAATCCATGCGGAAAGTGTAGGAGTCGGCGGGCTGGTTGCCTATTAAAATCTGTCCGTCCTTCACTTCAAGCGAATTGCCCTCGTATGTCTCGATGCAACGGCGGTAGAGCGGCAGGTTGTCGAGGGTCAACTTGATGACATCGCCCTTCTTGGGGATGTAGAGCGGACCAAAATTGTCCTCGTTCCACTTGTAACGCTCGTCGTGCGGGAAGATGAAACTCTCGCGGTAGCCCTTGGGACGCACAATCCTCGTTACAGACTTCACAAAAGGCATGGCACGGAGTTTTTCTACATTCTCCTCCACGAGGGGATATACGAAAATGTTGTTTTGGTTGACATCCTTCATGTCGCCCACAAAATCGAGGATGTTTGGGTCGAAATATCGCGATGCGTCGCGGTCTTCCTTGCTGATGCCAAGTTCCTCAAATTTGGTTGGGTTTATCATCGTGCCGTCGGTTACAACCAAGTATTTGTACTGACGCTCGCCGATGTTTTCCTGCGGTTTGCCGTTAACAAACACTTGACCGTCAACCACTTGTATCGAATCGCCCGCAATGGCTACGCAACGTTTGATGTAATTTTCGCGGCGGTCAACGGGGCGGCTCTGAAGCCTGCCAAAATATCCTCTGTGCGCCCGTCCGTAATTATCATACGCCACATCATTGACCACGGCATCGCGTCCGTAGGTTCTCACCATCTCATAATAACTGCGCGACTGCTGATTGAGGCACACCGTGTCGCCCTCCGGAAAATGGAACACCACCACGTCGTTCCTCTGTACCGTGCCAAGGCCAGCAAGACGGCGGTATGGCCATTGCAACCACTCCGCATACGACTTGGTGCTTGTTGTAAAAGGCATCGTATTGTGCGCAAAAGGCACTGCGACGGGCGTGTTGGGCATTTTGGGGCCGTAACTTACCTTGCTTACAAACAAATAGTCGCCCACGAGCAACGACTTTTCCATCGACGACGTAGGTATCGTGAACGCCTCGATGAAAAACAGCCTGATTACCGTGGCGGCAATCACCGCAAACACCAATGCGTTAATCCATTCGACGGTCTTGGTCTGTTTTTCGGCGTCCTTCTTCTCCCAAAAAGCCCAATGCACTTTTTTGGAGATGTAGATGTCGTAGATTACCACGAGACCCAATACAAGCCACCAATTTTGCAGCCAAATCACAAAGAGAAGGTACAGGAAGGCCGCCAAGCCAAACTTAACCCACTTGTTGGCAAAGAGTTTTTTCATTTCGGGATGATGATTACTTGATTAGAATTTGAGCATGTCGTCCATGCCGTAGATGCCGGCGGGTTTGCCATTGAGGAACTCTGCCGCGAGCACCGCGCCAAGCGCAAATCCCTTCCTCGAATGTGCAGTGTGAGTCATCTCGATGTCGTCGATGTCGGAGAAATACTTCACGGTGTGAGTGCCAGGCACGTTCTCCACGCGGAGGCAGTCGATATTGATTTCGGAAGGTTTGGGCTGTCCGTCGATAATCCAAGATTGCTTGCGGTCGAGTGCTGCCACGAGGTCGTCGGCAAGGGTCTTGGCTGTGCCGGAAGGCTTGTCGAGCTTGGTGGTGTGATGGATTTCCTCCATC
>JAEEGL010176672.1_pt1 | contig 14587 bp, 7 predicted proteins | sample 9134231 | NCBI WGS metagenome assembly JAEEGL01 (sample SAMN16246548, study PRJNA631951) | gut metagenome | biome: gut microbiome; feature: rumen; material: fiber-attached | host: Bos | place: Iran: Karaj | collected 2018-10 | reverse complement strand
TTCGTCGCCTTGTTCGTGGTAGATGTCGCCCAAGAAAGCATCGAAGTTGGCCATCTGCACCTTGTCGGTGGTGTATCTCCTCCCCTTCTCCAGATAGGTGATGGCGTCGTCGTTCATCTTGAGCACGGCACTGGCCACGCCGGCATACCAATAGAACACAGGCTGCATGGGATAGTATTTCAAGGCGGCGATGGCGTGTTGGCGCACGGCCTCGTTCTCGTTAAGGTGGCTCTCGCTGACGATGAGGTTCTGCCACGAGTAGAAGTCGGTGCTGTCGATGGCCAAGGATTTTTGGTATTGTTCCTTGGATTTCACCGCGTTTTCCTCGATGAGGTAATACGAGCCGAGGATGAGGTAGCCGAGTTTGTTGTCGGGATGGGTCTCGACGAAGGCCTCACCACATTGCCTTGCTTGCTCGCTGACGTTGGGCGCACTCTGGTATTTGTTCATCCAATAGTCGTAGGTGTTGGCTTTGGTGGTGATGTCGAGGTTTTTGTTGCGGATGGCGTTCAACAATTCGTTGAAGGCCTTGTCCGTCTCGCCGTTCATCTCATAGAGCTCGAGCAGCGAGATGTTGATATACGGATGCTCCGGGTTGACTTCCTTCATCCTCTCGTAGGTCTTCAGCGCGTCTTTGGTTTTACCGTTTTCGGCATAAAGTTGAGCCAACAGGCCGTAATAGCGAAGGTTGTCGGGGTTTTGCTTGATGAGTTTCTCTAGTTCCGTTACCACTTTTTTCGTGTTGCCTTGGCGTCGGTAGACGCTGAGGCGCTGCTCGGTGATCAACTCGTTCGCCCCCACCATCTCTTCCAGGACATCCATCTTTTTCAATGCCTTGTCGTATTGCTCGGTGACGAGGTAGGCATCGATGAGCTCGCTCAACATGTCGGGGTCGTTTGAATAGGTCTTAGTGAGGTCTTCATAGAGCTTGATGAAGTCATCGTATTGCTCCAGGTTGCGGTAAAACAAGCCCAGTCGCATTTGGTACCATTTGTTCTCGGGGTCGAGTTGTGCGGCTTTCTGGATCATGTTGAATGCCTCTTCGATGCGACCGGCGTTGTAGTACTGTTCGCTCAACTCGAACATGGAGGCGTGGTCGTTGGGCCAAAAACGCAGTGCCTGTTCGAAGTTGCTGATGGCGCCGTCGGTGTCCTCGCGGTATTTGCTTTGCAGGCCGTCGGAGAAGTAGGTGGCGTTTTTGCGCTTGTCGGGGCGTTCCTGGAACAAGGAGCCTATGTCTTGGGCCATGACGCCAAAACAAATGCAGTTGATGCAAGTAGTTAAGAGTATTATCTTCAGTTTATACATTGTTTTTCAACGTTTTTCTTTTATCAAGAATTAGAGAATTAGAGATTATCTATTGAAGTTCTTAGGAATTAGAGATAAAAATCGTGACCGATTTTTAGTTTTTACCAGTGTGTCCAAAGCCTCCTGCGCCACGCTCGGTCTCAGAAAGTACCTCCACTTGCTCGACTTCGACTTGTTCGCAACGGGCGATGACGAGTTGGGCGATGCGGTCGCCGCTGTTGATGACAAAGGCCTTGTCGGACAGGTTGATAAGGATGACACACACCTGACCGCGGTAGTCGGCATCGATGGTGCCGGGGCTGTTGAGCACGGAGATGCCGCTCTTGATGGCTAAACCGCTGCGGGGACGCACTTGTCCCTCGTAGCCTTCGGGGATTTCCATGTAGAGGCCGGTGGGCACCAGGGCACGTTGCATGGGTTCGAGAGTGACGGGGCCTTCGGGCAGATAGGCGCGGAGGTCCATGCCGGCTGAGTTTTTGGTCTCGTAAGCGGGCAAGGGGTTATTGGATTGGTTGACGATGCGGAGTTTCATATTTGAGATTCAATATTTAAAGATTCAAAAATTCAAAGATTCAAGATTTAAGATTTGGAGATTTTTCTTTTGGCGAATGAGACGACGCCTTTTACCAAGTCTTTCTCCCTCCAGCAGATGAAGGCGAAGAAAACCAGCAGCAGGGCGGTGTTCACGACCAAGGTCCAGACGGTGCTTTCGATGTGGATATATTTTTGGGCGAAATATATCGCAATGGCCACGGCAAAATAGAGGAATGCAGATTTCAGGTTATACGGTATCGGAGCTTTCTTCTGCCCGACGAGATACGACAGCACCATGCATACGCCGTAGCCCGCAAAGCCGCCCCAGGCGCAGGCCCAATAGCCATATTTCGGCACAAAGATGAAGTTGATGGCGAGCAACACCGCGCAACCGATGCCGGAGAAGATGGCACCCCACCAGGTTTGGTCGGTGAGTTTGTACCAGAACGACAGGTTGAAATAGATGCCCATGAAGATTTCGGCCATCATCACGATGGGCACCACGCCCAGACCTTCGCGATAGTCGGCTCCAACGAGATATTGCAACAGGGGCATATACATTACTACGGCGAGGAAAGCCAATAGCGTGAAGATGATGAAATACTTCATCACGGTGGCTTGGGTCTCCTTGTCGGCTGTGTCGCGCTTGCCTCCGAAGACAAAAGGTTCGTATGCATAGCGGAAGGCTTGCGTGATCATCGCCATAATCATCGCTATCTTGACGCAGGCGCCATAAATGCCCAGTTGTTCCTCGCCTTCGAGACCTGGGACGATTTTCTTGAAGACAATCTTGTCGGCCACTTGGTTGAGAATGCCGGCTAAGCCTAAGAGCAGAATAGGCCAAGTGTATTTCAGCATTTCTTTTAGCAGGTCACGGTCGATGCCGGTGCGCAGTTTCTTGATTTCGGGGATAAAGCCCAAAAACACCAGCGTGGTGCAAATCAAGTTGGCGATGAAGATATAACCTACTTGATAGCTGGTGTGATACCATTCCATTATTGTGGGGAAGCGACCTTGGAGATAGGGCGCTACGTAGAAAATGAAGATGTTGAGCAATAGACTCAAGACAATGAACGAGAGTTTCAGTGTCATGAACTTGATGGGACGGTTTTCATAGCGGAGCCTCGCGAAAAGGATGGACTGAAAAGCATCAAAAGCCACGATGATGGCCATAATTTCCACAAACTCAGGATGCAAGGCATAATCCAAGGCGCTAGCGATAGGCTTCAAGAATACCGACACTAAAATAAGGAAAACCAGCGAGACAAAACCGACGGAAAGCCCTGCCGTTGAAAACGCCTTGTTTGGATTCACGTTCTCCTTGTTGGAGAAGCGGAAAAAGGTGGTTTCCATGCCAAAGGTAAGGATGACGAGAAGCAAAGCGGTATAGGCATATAAGTTTGTCACGATGCCATATCCACCGGATTCTGCGGCCATCCTATGGGTGTGGATGGGCACGAGCATGTAGTTCAAGAACCTGCCTATGATGCTGCTTAAGCCGTAGATGGCGGTTTGCTTCGCCAAGGATCCTAATCTGTTTTCTGCCATAAGGTTTTGTTTAGAGTTCTTCTATAATTCTTATTGGAACGGCGTTATCGATACTTTTAGTCTGTTCTTCATCAAGTTTGTCGTATGATTTTTGAAATATCTTTAAAGACAAATCTTCTCTCATGTCATTAAAAGCCTGTAGTAACTCTTTCTGAATGTCTGGATTATCTCTTTCATTACAGAAAATAATGCCTTTTGAACACAGAATAATACCTAATTGGTCAATAGTTTTCCACTCCACCTCAGGAGCACTATCGTCTTCGGGGTGAGGCGTAACGAAGTCTTTTATTACATTCTTAAGTTCTTCCAATTGAGTTTCTTGTCCGTTTACAAGTATGGAGTTGTTTCTGTCAATTGAAATCCGCATCACATTTCTTTCGCTAATTCTGGTGTCTTTAAGGTTAGGGGCAACGAAAACTATTTTTCCAAACTTGTTCTTTTCCGCAAATGATTTTACATATTTTTCCAAATGCTTGAAATACTCTGTGTTGGGGCTCATGTCATCGTCTTTGCAGAGGACAGAAAGACCTTCGTTTTGGGTGTATTGAAGAAAATGAAAATTATTGAAATAATTAGTATCCGCTTCGATAGGATATAGTATTTTAAAATACCTGAGAGTTTTACTTCTAAACTCTCTTGTTAAGGAATCATCACGAAAATGTAATTCAATACGGCCTTTCAAATTGTAAAACTTTGGAGTATACAAGACCTTTTCCCCAAAATAATTATCATATGTATGGCAAGGATAATCTGAATCTATGAAATTATAAAAAACAGTATCAGCATTTATCCTGATTAATAATGAGGAATCTTCACTATGCCAATCGACATCTTCTTGATGGTTCAGAAAATAGCGGAATACAGCAGCACTGCAAAGATCTCCAACATAACCGAAAACCCCCATCCCTTCGTTGCTTTTATCGATAGGCAGCGTATCTGTGTCGATTAAGTCTTGCAAGTTGGAATACTCGACAAAGTCATCAATTGAATTTGGAAACTTAAAATAATCTATAATATATAACTCAAGAAGATGACCCCACTCCAAAGCAGAGAATCTTCTGCCAGATTTGATGACTAAGCCATTTTTTGCTACAACATCCTCAAACGGATACGAATCTTTTAAGATGGTATCCCTATTGGAAAGAATAGTCAAATCCGTTTCTTCCCAAGGATATGTTACGTTGCACTTCCATAATAACTCTCCTTTTTCTTTTTGAAGATAGTTCAGCGTAGTTTCTATACTGTCTTTTACCGTTTCTTTATTCCAATACTCTCTGTAAACATTGGTAAAAGATATTAGTTCATCGGCGGAAATGGGATATTCATAATAACGATGATAATACCCTTTTATCATTTTTGCTAACGCAGGGTATTTTTCTGCATTTGTATGACGATGACTCGCGCATGATGCGAGAATCAAAGCCATAACTATGATATAGAATAATTTTCTCATAATTTGTTATTGTTTTGGTAGTTGAATAACAAATGTCGCCCCCTCCCCTTCCTGGCTTTCGAAGGTAATCGTGCCGCCGGCGGCTTGCACGATGTTGTAGGTCAGCGAGAGCCCCACGCCCGAGCCGCCTGACTTGGTGGTGAAGTTGGGTAGGAAGATGCGGTCTTTGTCCTCTTCCTTGATGCCCTTGCCGTTGTCTTTCACGCTGACGACAAAGGTCTTCCCTGTATCCTGCAAGCTCACCTCGATACGGCCGTCAGGTTGCGTCCCGATGGCCTGAGTGGCATTTTTGATGATGTTGCCTACCGCACTGTTGAGGTTGGTCTTGTCGCCGTTGTAGGTATGGTCTTTTGTCTTGTCGTAGTCGTAGACAAACTCGATGTTTTCCGCGTTGTCGTAGAGGTTCACCACGTTTTGTACCAACTCGGCCAAGTCCAAAGGCGCGGGATGGTTTTCGGGCAGTTTGGCGTAGCGCGAGAACGACGAGGCGATATCGGAGAGGGCGTCGATTTGCTCGATGAGGGTGTTCGTGGTCCGCTGTATCTGTTCGGGTGTGGCCTTGCCGTTTTCGATGTTGCGTTGCAGCAGCTGCACGCTTAACCGCATCGGGGTGAGCGAGTTTTTGATTTCGTGGGCCACCTGTCGCGCCACGCCTCTCCATGCCGACTCTGCCGTGGTCCGTTTCAACTCGGCGGCACTTTTTTCCAGTTCCACGATGAGTTGGTTGTACTGTTTCACCAAGGCCCCGATTTCGTCATTGTCGTTCCATTCGATAGGCTCGTTTTTCTGGTCGATTTTGATGTCGCCCAATTTATTTTGTATCAACGCCAAAGGTTGCGTCAGGCGCTTGGTAAGGTGCAGGATGAGGATGAGCGCCACGCCGAGCAGAATCAAGATGATGTTGATATAGGTAAGCACAAAGTCCTTGATTTCTTTATGCAGGTCCGTGGTGCTCGAGAAATAGGGTGTGTTGAGGTAGGCTAATGTGTTTCCGTTTTCGTCGGCGACAGGGATGTAAGCCGATTCGTAAGCGCCCTTGCCAAGATACTCTTGATGCGTGAAGTAAAGCTCTTTGTTTCTGTAGAGGTTTTGATAAGCCTCGGCGTTCATCAACGGTGCTTGCAGGTTGAGTTCGTAAATCTCGGGTCGGGTGGTAGCCAGGAGCTGACCGTTGAGTTGGTATAGATTGAGGTCGGTGAAGAAGGTGCTTGCATAGTGTCGCAAAATCTCGTTCCAATCGTCTTTTGTCGCCGTTCTCAACAGGTTCTTGAAGTCCAAGTCGTTGCGCATCTCCATGCAGAGGGTTCTTGTGGTCTCAAATTGCGTGTCGCGTGTCTTTTGATTGTAGATGCTTCGCATGTAAATTACAGACACGGGTCCGATAACTACCACAGAGATGCCGATAGTCATTAATATGATGGCTTGAAGTCGTTTGCGGAAACTCTTGTTGTGTCGTTTTTCCTCTTTGGGTTTTGTCAGCAAAACGATGACCAAAAACGGGATGGTGAGACCGAGGAAGAAGACGGCAAAAGGTGCGGTTTTCTCCGAGAAGGCTTTCGTCGGGGTGCTGATGACCAACGCGTTGTTTTCGTTTTGTATGGTGGCGTAATGTTTATATCTCTTGCTATAGGCAAAGTCGTGGTCCTTGAGTTTCAAGCCTTTGAGGAAATTCGGATACACATAGCGTCCGTATTTGTAGACGAGTTGGTTCTCGCGGTAGCTGGCTACCGAATAGTCATACGGCGTTTGGTTATTCGTCTCTTGCAGCAGTTGTGGGAATCCGAAGCCTTCTGGTGCTATGGGTTTGTAGAACTCGAAATACAGTGTCTTTTTCTGTAACGAGTCTTTTGAGACGATTACAATCTCTCCGAGATAGTTCGGATCAAGGGTGTAGTATTCGATAAAATGCAGCCCTGCCCCTACCCTTTTCTGTTTGTTGTTGGCCAGCTTTTCCATGAAATAGGCGTCACATTCGGTGATGTAGCCTTCGGGTTGTATGGCGATCTCTTCGCCTGGCGCGCAGAGTGTCAGTGTAGCGTTATAGGCCTGTATGGTTTCGTCGAAGAGAAATTCTTTGGAGTAACCAAGGATGACTTCCGAGAGCACGTTGCTTTCTGCAAACACCATCTCCCTGATGTTGGTGTCGGCTTTGATTTGCTCGGCAAAAACGGCATAACTGTCTTCAAAATCGGTGTCGCGTTTCTCCATCAGTTTTTCTGCCAACTGTTTCATCTGCTCGTTCTCTTGTTTCGCGCTTATCTTATAATACACGTAGGTGCCTAAGATTGCGACCAGCAGGATGATTGACATCCCGATTTCTACGATTTTATATAGGTTTCTTTGCTTTGTCGGCGATTTCTTTTGTCCGCCTAAAATGAGGATAAGGCTTACGATTAGTAATATGACAAACGGCAGCGGCCACAGATAACGGTATGGCTGCTTGAGTTGCGGTTTTCCTTCGATTTGGTATTGACCGATGACCTTGCCTGCGCTGTTTATGATAGGAACGCCTGCACTGTTTTCTTGAAGGACGAATTGGGCATCGATGTATCTTGGCAAGACCTGGTTTTGGTTGGCGAAGTATGGGTTTTCGATTTGGTAGTTGGTGTTGAGTCGTTTGTAGACATAATAGGTCATGGCTCCGCTTGGGTAGGATTTCACGTAATAGTTGCCCGAGAGTAACGAACAGATTGTGTCGTGTCCCACCATTGCCTTTCGTTTCATCAGCTTCGCGTTGGCGTCGTTTCGGTTCCAGAACACGAGGGTGTCGCTCATGAATACTGTGAGTCCGGTTTGGTTTTTCTCCAGCTCCTCGTGGTTGAGGCCTTTCGAAATCAAGGTTTGCATTTCCTTGTCCATTCCGAGTACCGACTTTTGGATGTTCTGCTGAATGTGGTTTTCTTTCAGGGAGAGCCAAAAGAAGCATCCGAGCAAAACACACAAGGTGATGCTCAGTGCTAATAGAAACCAGCCGATTTTCTTTCTTTTCGTTCTCTCCATTTTGTCGTTTTCTTGATGACTACCCTTTTTTCTTGATATTGTGTAAGTTACAAAATCTTGTTTCTAATCTTTTTTCTTCGACTCGTCTTATTCCCTTTACAAAAATCGTTCAAAACTCGTTAAATCGTCTAAAAAAGGCCAAATTTTCAATTTCTCTATTTCTTCTCAAAAATGTACACCATGCTCGACCACTCTCCCGAACGTCTTGCCTTGCAGTTGGAGACCAGTCCCCTGTATGCCCCTTTAATTAGCGGGAATTTATGGTGTTTGTATTGTTCGCTCATATAGGAAATGTAGTAGGCATCCCAAATGAGTTTATCCGTCTTCTTTAGTTCTAATCCGTTGTATTTGAATATCTTAGTTATAGTTTGTTTGTTGAAATGATTAAGGTGTCGCGGCACGTCGTAAGCTGCCCAATGCTCCTTATAGTATTGTCCGTCGTAGGATTTGTAGTTGGGCACAGCGATGACAATTCTTCCGTTGGGCTTTACAAGTCGCTGTAATTGTGATACTTGCCATTTTAACTCATCCACATGTTCCAACACATGCCACATGGTGATGAGGTCGAATGTTCCATCGGTCAGTTTTTCAAGTTCTTCGCTTCGGATGATATTGGCTTTTACTCTTTTCTTGGCTATGGCTTTAGCGTCGTCTGATGGCTCCACTCCTACGCATTGCCACCCTTTCACTTCCGCAGTGTGGATAAAATCGCCTACTCCGCAACCGATATCCATCATATTCCCAGTTTCTAACCCTTCTGTTGACAATTTGTATTTATGCCTCAAATTGACTTTTTTGACGCATTCGTAAATTTTGGGAATGAATCCTTTTTTGTTTTCTTGGTGGCTATAATACTCTTCGGATTTATAGTAATTCCCAATTTTATCTTTAGACGGTCTGGGCATGGTGTATAACAATCCGCAGTTGAGACATTCACAAATATGGAAGTCTTCTTTGCTCAGGAACTCGTCTTTCAACCATAGGTTGATTTGCGCTTTATCTGATCCGCACCAGGGGCATTTGTTATTCATTTTCTCTTGTGTTTCATGTGGAACAATTGTGCTATCTTCCTAAGAATATGGCTAATACGTTGATGTCCGCCGGAGAAATGCCACTGATTCTTGAGGCCTCTCCAAGGGTTTTGGGTTGGTATTTATTAAGCTTTTCTCTTGATTCGTAGGATAACGACTGTAGGCTATGGAAATCGAAATCTTTGGGTAGTTTTACGTTCTCCAATCGTCTGAGTTTGTCAGCTAACTCATTTTCTTTTTCAATATAACTTGCATATTTGATTTCTATTTCTGCTTCTTCCAGGCATTCTTTCATGAATCTGTCTTGGGTTCTGTAATTCTCTAATGAGGATAATACCTCTATCATCTCGTTTAAACCGATCTGCGGCCTTAATAATAGATAGGACAACTTTATTTTTTGGTCTATCCTTGTGCTTTCCTTTTTCTGTAACAACCCGTTGATCTCGTCTGGATAGACGTAGTGCTCATTCAGGAATTGTTTGATATCCTCGACTTTTTGGCGTTTCTCTAGGTATTTTTGATACCTGTCTTCTTTTGCCAAGCCGAGTTTATAGGATAATTCTGTCAATCGTGCATCGGCATTGTCTTGCCGTAAGAGGATGCGATATTCTGCACGGCTGGTGAACATTCTGTAAGGCTCATCCACGCCTTTTGTGATGAGGTCGTCAATCAACACGCCTATGTAGGCCTCTGTCCTTGACAAAACCAATGGCTCGTCATCGCGTAGTGCCAATGCTGCGTTGATACCGGCCATCATTCCTTGACATGCGGCCTCCTCGTATCCTGTGGTGCCGTTGATTTGTCCGGCGAAATACAAGCCGTGCATCAACCTTGTCTCCAACGAATGGTGCAACTGTTCGGGAGGGAAATAGTCGTATTCAATGGCATAGCCGGGTCTGAAGATTTTGGCATTTTCGAAGCCTTCGATTTGTCGAAGGGCCTCATATTGGATGTAATCCGGTAACGAGGAACTGAAACCATTGAGGTAATACTCTTCCGTGGTCCAGCCTTCAGGCTCTACAAAGAGTTGGTGGCTGTCTTTTCCTGCAAAACGCTCGATTTTATCCTCGATGCTCGGACAATATCTTGGTCCTACACCTTGGATTCTTCCATTGAACATGGGCGAGTATTTGAAGCCTTTGCGTAAGGTTTCATGTACCTTTAATGAAGTATGTGCTATCCAGCAACTTCTTTGTTTCTGTATCTTGAAAGGCTCGGTATAAGAGAATCCCACTACCTCCTCGTCGCCCTTTTGTTCTATGAGCTTGCTGAAATCTATGGTTCTACCGTCGATGCGGACGGGCGTACCGGTCTTCAGTCTCTTGGCTTCAAAACCATATTCCTTCAGTTGTTCCGTGATGCCATGGCTGGCCACTTCGCCCATTCTTCCTCCGGGAAAATGCTGTTCGCCGATATGAATCAAGCCGTTGAGGAAGGTGCCGTTGGTGAGGATGACCGCCTTGCTTTCGATGTCGCCGCCCATCATGGTTTTGACTCCTTTCACTTGGTCGCCGTCAATGATGAGGCCTACCACCGTGTCTTGCCAGAAGTCCACATTGGGTGTTTTTTCCAAGAGGCTGCGCCATTCTGCTGAGAACATCATCTTGTCGCTTTGGCAACGGGGACTCCACATGGCGGGACCCTTCGACTTGTTGAGCATCCTGAATTGGATCATGGTGCGGTCGCTGACGATGCCAGAGTAGCCCCCCATGGCGTCGATTTCGCGCACAATCTGTCCCTTGGCGATGCCGCCCATGGCGGGGTTGCACGACATGGAAGCCATCAGTCGCAAGTCCATGGTGATGAGCAGGACCTTGCTGCCCAAGTTGGCCGCCGCCGCTGCCGCCTCGCATCCGGCGTGACCGGCGCCTACAACGATGATATCATACGGTTCAAAATACATCTTCTTTGTTAGTGTTTCACGGGAAACAATATGTTTAATATTTTGATAATCAGTTAACTAAATAGTAATTTTAACGATTCTTCCTCTTTTTCACGCATTTCTTTTTCGTCTTCTTCGGTAAGGTCGTCGAAGCCGATGAGGTGCAATACGCCATGGATGATGACGCGATGCAACTCGCTCTCATAGCTGCGGCCAAAAGTCTCAGCGTTTTCCTTGATTCTATCTGTGCTGATGCAGAACTCGCTTGAAAGCACCGTTTCACAGTCCGTCAGGGGAAAGGTGACGATGTCGGTGTAGAAGTCGTGGCCAAGTCGTTCTCTGTTGATTTCCAACAATTTGTCGTCGCTACAGAAATAGTAGTACAACTCCCCTATCGTCTTGCCGTGCTTCTCAGCCACTGCCTCAATCCATGCTTTGTCGCGCATGGGGTCGATGGGTGGCATCTCCACGTCCAATGTGCTGAATCTGATCATCTTAATGCGAGTTTTTTTTCAAGTAATAGTCGTTGATTTTTTCCTTGTAATAAGGCGCGTATTCGACGGGGTTGGTGCGCAGGAACTCTTGGTTTTTCTTGAGTGTCTGCTCGTACAGGTATTCGTCGATCTTGCGGTCGAAGTGTGAGCCTTTATATTCGTTCGACTTGCGTTTCTCCTCTTGGTCACGTTTCTCTTGTGCCTTCTGTGACTCCAGCATTCTCGACTCGATGCGTTTGCTGCGCTCAATCATCTGCTGGTTGATTTTCTTGTTCACCAGGTCCTCTTCCAGCTTCTCCATGTCCTTGATGATCTCGTTGAGGCCATCGTCGCCGATTTGGCCGTTTTCCTTCATCTCGTTGAGCATCTGCTGCATGCCTTGGCGCAGCATCTCTTGCTCAGCGGCCATGCGTGCAAACTGTTCGCTCATGGAATTGGGCATCTGCTGTCCCGACTGTTGCATCTGCTGCTGCATCTGTTTCAGTTGCTGACCCAGTTGCTGTTGCAGCTGTTGCATGTTCTTCATGTTTTTGCTGCTCTGTCCGGAGTTGTTCTTGCAGCTTTGCATCGGCATACCCATTCCCATCGACGACATGCTGTTTTCCATGTTTTCCAGCGACTCAGCCAACATCAACGCCAGGTTGTTCATCGACATCATGGCGGTCTGTTGGTGGCGCGTGGCTGGCGCCAGATTCAGGTTGTTGAGTTGCTTCATCGCGTTTTCCGTCTGGCTTTCAATGGTATGGAGCTCGTCGAAGACGAAATTCTGTATCATAGGTTGGCGCATGGCCATGTTATGCAACGAGTCGCGGACCATGAGGAAGTTGTCGGCAATCTCTTTTTGTGCGATGATTTTCTGCACCAACGACGGGTCGTCGCTGCGCATGCTGCCAATCTCTGTCATCAGCGCTTCTTGTTCATGCGAGGCGTGCACCACGTTTTCGAGCAAGATACGTGTGAGCTGGGCGTCTTCGGCCATCTGTTCCATGCCTCCCATCTGCATTTGCATCATCATCTTGTTGGCCATCTGCTGCATCTTGTTGCCGGCGCTTTGCTTGCTCTGCTGCGACTGTTGCTGCTGGTTGTTCTGCTCATTTTGCATGGCGTTGTCGAGGTCCTGGTCGATGCTTTCTTCCATGGCCTCGTCTTTTTCCATGTCGAAGGGTTCTTGCAGGTCTTTGTTTTTCTCCAGGAGCTGGTCGAGTTCGTCCATCATCTTGTCGAATTCCTCTTTGGCTTCCTCGGCGGATTTTTCATCGCCCTTCTCCCCTGCTTCTTTATTCTGGTTATCAGAACTTTGATTATCAGATTCTTGCTTCTGTAACTCCTCGCCGAGTTTGTCCAATTTGTTGGCCAGGTCGGTGAGGTCTTTTTCCATCTTGAGTTGTTCCAGCAGCGCCAGGTTGCGGTCGAGCAGGTCTTGCATCGACTGGTTGTTTTGTTTGATGTTTTGCATCATCTGCTGCATCTGCTCGCGCGGCATTTCCTCAAGCAGCTTGTCGATTTGCTCCATGAGTTTCTGCAGCTCCTCGGGAATGACCTCGTCGAAGAGTTTGTTGATCTGCTCTTGTTTTCTGAGGAGGTCTTCGTTGGCTATGTCGTGCTGTTTCATGAAGTCGGACAGTTGTTCCTGCTCTTGTTGCAACTTGTTCCATTCCTCCTGCATCTGTTGCTGCCTTTCCAGCAGGTCTTTCATCTTCTCTTTGTCCGCCCAGTCCAGGTCTTTCTTTTGGCTGAGGTCTTGCAGCATCTTCTCGATGTCGTCTTGCAGCTTGTTGGCCTCATCCGACTTCTCCGAGAGGCGTTCCGTGATCTTTTCCTCCAACTGGTCGGCGATGCTGTCCAAGGCCGATTCCGAAGGCTTGTAATAGGTGAAGGTCTCCGAGCGCTTCGATTTGGGTCCGTGGAAGCCGTCGTTGTCCCAAATCACGAAAAACACTTCCATGTTTTGTCCGGGCATGATGCCGAGGCTGTCCATATTAAAGCTGTAGAAGAACGAGGCTCGTGTTTGCTTGAGGTCCAAAGGCACGGTCTTGACGATGGTCTTTTCGATAGGTTCTTTTACGAGGCAGTTGATGGTCAGCTTGCTGAAGCCATAGTCGTCGGTGACGAGACCCGAGTAATACACGTCGGTGGACAGTTGTTCATCGAACGACTCGATGCGGATGTCGGGATAGGCGTCGGGCAGCACGTCGACGGAGAAGGGTAGGGGGTCGATGTTTTCGTTCCAGGCGTTTTGCACTTGCACCTCAAACTTGGTGGACTGTGCCGCCACAAATTGGTATTCAAAGACGTCGTCGTTCGCCGTCAAGTCGGTGGTCAGCGAGTCGTGGCTGACGGTCATTTGTTCCGTGTCACGGGTCGTGAAGTTGAAGGTGAGTTGTGTGCCTTGCGGGACGATAAGACGCGTCTTGGCCTCCATGGTCTCGTTGCTGCGGTGGATATAAGACGGATAGCGCAACTCGCAGCGATAAGAGAGTAGGGTAGGGTTGGGGTGTACCGTGATGTGGAGCGGACGGCTGGTGTATTCTCCGCCCGTGACGTTAAAGGTCAGGTCGTTGAACAGGTTCTTGAAGGTGTAGCTGAAGTCGTTGGCCGAGCCGCGGGTCATCAGCTGTTGGCCCAGCTCGCTCTTCACATAGAAGGCGTCGGGGATGCGGTCGCCCGTGACACGGATGTTGAACTTCACCTCTTGTCCTTGTGTGGTCTCGATGTCGTCTTTTTCGATTTCCACCTGATAGGGGAGGGGCTTCTCGAAATGTTGCTCGTAGTTGACGATGCGCTGGGTGGGTTGCACGGCAAAAGACGGCAGAAACACCATCAAGGCTATTAATAAAAGGAGCAACCCGAAAAAGATGCCCAGATACTTCAAGTTGCCGCGCAGGTCGACGGCATCGGAGAAGCGGATAGGGGAGAGGCGGGCGCTTCGTTGTTCGATGGTAGCAGCCAACAGGGCGTTGTCGGCATCGGTGGTGGCTTGGTTGCTCAACTGTATCGTGTTCAGCAGCTTGTCCTTGATTTCGGGGAAGAACTTGCCAATCATCACCGAGGCCTGTTCCACCGACATCTTCTTCCGGAAACGGATCAGGTTGACCAAAGGGATAAGGAAATGATACACCAACACAAAGGCGCTCCCCGCCAGCAAAAACAGGAACAACACAAAGCGTCCCTTGGGCGGGAACCAAGAGAAATACTCCAGCCCGTTGATGAGCAGGTAGAAGACAATCCACAATACAGCACCCACTAACACGCCTTGTATCAGGCGGTTAAGGTAGTACTTCCGCGTGAAACCTTCGATTTTCTCTATCAATTTGTTAGGTGCAAACATAACAACGGA
>JAEEGL015809049.1_pt1 | contig 14588 bp, 12 predicted proteins | sample 9134231 | NCBI WGS metagenome assembly JAEEGL01 (sample SAMN16246548, study PRJNA631951) | gut metagenome | biome: gut microbiome; feature: rumen; material: fiber-attached | host: Bos | place: Iran: Karaj | collected 2018-10 | reverse complement strand
ATGAATACCTGACAAAGTATAACCTGGTCGGCAAAGCCCAGGCTGAAAGACTCGAGATCCTGCAATACTACCGTGAGCATCCGGAAGATGAAGAGGCATGGATCCCCCGCTTCCCGATCTATACGGTGCATGGCGCCGATGTCGAGATCGGTGATGACTATCACTTTGAAACCTTCAAGGAATACTACCAGATCCCGCAGTCACCGGATAAGATCATCTTCTACTATAAGGAGACCGACTGATGAACGTATACGATTTTGACAAAACGATCTATGCACACGATTCAACCGTAGACTTTTTCAAATTCCTGATGAAGAGACAGCCTGCCGCTCTTGTCAGAAACGTCCCGGGTTTTCTGACCGGCGGACTTGGATATGTCCTTCGTCTTCACTCCAAAACGCAGATGAAAGAGAAGTTCTACGGGTCTTTCCGTTACGTTAAGAATATCGACGAAGAGGTCAAAGAATTCTGGGATCAGCATCAGCAGTATATCTACCGCTGGTATCTTGATCAGCAGAAACCTGATGATATGATCATCTCCGCTTCACCTTATTTCCTTCTCAAGGAGATCACAGAAAGACTCGGCATAACGCAATTGCTGGCATCTGAAGTCGATAAGAACAGCGGGGAATACAGCGGTGAAAACTGCTGGGGAAAAGAGAAGGTCAACCGCCTACGAAAAGTGATCGAAGACCCGCATATTGAAGAGTTCTACTCCGATTCATTCTCCGATCAGCCGCTGGCTGATCTGGCTGACAAAGCATATATGATCATACAGGACAAGCCAACCGATTGGCCCAGGAGGAAATAATCATGAAAGGCATCATTCTTGCAGGAGGAAGCGGCACACGCTTGTATCCCGTCACAAAAGCAGTATCAAAACAGTTGCTGCCAATCTACGATAAACCGATGATCTATTATCCTCTCAGCACGCTGATGCTTGCGAAGATCCGTGACATTCTGATTATCTCCACTCCGGACGATACACCAAAGTTCAAAAGTCTTCTTAAGGACGGCAGTCAATTTGGCGTGAATTTCACCTACAAGGTTCAGGAGCAGCCGAATGGGCTTGCGGAAGCGTTTGTGCTCGGTAAAGAGTTTATTGATGATGACGATGTTTGTCTTGTTCTTGGTGACAACATCTTCTACGGAAACGGGTTCACAAAGCTTCTCCGACAAGCGAGCAACAACCATGACCGTGCAACGATCTTTGGCCAGTTTGTCCGTGACCCGGAGAGATACGGGGTCATCGAATTTGATAAGGACGGAAGGGTTCTGTCGCTGGAAGAAAAACCGGAGCACCCGAAATCAAACTACGCTGCGGTGGGGCTTTACTTTTATCCAAACGATGTTGTCAAGAAAGCGGAGGCACTCGCACCTTCTCCGAGAGGCGAGCTTGAGATCACGGACCTGAATAATCTGTATCTCAAAGAAAACAGACTTGACTGTGAACTGTTCGGACGAGGCTTTGCCTGGCTTGATACCGGAACGACAAAATCATTGAATGACGCTAACAACTTTGTCCGTACAACCGAAGAGATCCTTGGCATCAAGATCTCTGTTCCGGAAGAAATCGCATTCAAAAACGGGTGGATCAGTGAGGAAACGTTGGAGGCTGCAGCAAACGAATACTCCAAAACCAGTTACGGCGAACATCTGCACAGGGTATTGGAAGGCGAGTATTATTCCAGCCTGTAGAAGATCATAATCATTTGACCATTGATTCAATCTATCTATGAAGACGTCTTGTATCACAAGTCGTCTTTTCGTTTTCGATAAAGTAACCGCAATAAATTGCCGTTTCTGTCAATTTGAAAATACCGATTCAATAAAATATAATGTTTTCATGACCTTCCCGGGGTTGGCGAACCCTTGCAAATTCTACATCGCCGCATAGTTTCTGATATATGAGAATAGTCACCGAGAATAGTAAAGAAAGAATAAAACGTATCTTCGCAGCCGGAGCGAATCTAGCCGTTTATTATATTTTGGTATTTGCTCTGGATCTGATCACCAGGCGTTTTCTTGGTCTGGGCTTCGGTAAGTTCACTTTGCTGGTCGACCTTATCTTCATGGCGTTTTTCGGAGCGCTGTTGTTTTTGTTTCCGGTTCGCCTGAGAGCTGTCCTTGAGTTTGCATTCCTTACAATCCTAAGCATTTACTGTTTTGCTCAATGTCTGCATTACGCTTACTTTTCTTCCCTGTTCACGTTTCGGAAACTTACGCTTGTCGGTGATTTTAAAGATGTCTTTCAGGAGATATTTGTTAAACTCGGCACAAAGTATCTCATTTTCTTTGCGCCGCTGTTACTATTTGCAGTGTTTTTCGTATTAACCAAGCAGAGCAGGACAAAAGATAACAGTCTCCGTCTAAGAGAAAAGCTTGTGTTCTGCGCGCTGCTGGCTGTTGCTGGCTTTTTGGGGCAAACCATAGCGTATAAGGAAATGCTGAAATCTGACGCCGAGAAAGATTGGATGGGCGACAAATACTTATACGATACTTTTTACAACAACCTCCGTTTCTATGATCGTTTCGGGCTGTATGAATACGTTGTCAGAGACGCACAATTCTCAAGCAGAAATAACTCAACTGTCAATCTGAGCAATGAAGACAGAGAAACGATCTCACAATATATTAATGATCACCAAAACGAACCGAATGCGAGGACCGGAATATACGAAGGTAAAAATCTGGTGTTGGTCCTGTGCGAATCATTGAACGATTATCCGATCAACGAAGAATTGCTGCCGACTTTGTATATGATGGCGAACGAGGGTATGTGGTTTACGAACTATTACGCACCCCTGTACCAATCCGCAACCAATGACAGCGAATTCATAAGTCTGACCTCAACGATACCTTCAATCGATTACGGTGCGACCTCATATACGTTCCAGTTCAACGAATATCCTTTTGCCTTGGCAAACCTGTTCAGGGAAAAGGGATACAGCGCAAACTCCTACCACTCCAACATCTCGAACATGTATAACCGCGAACCGTTGCATACATCTCTGGGGTTTGAAACTTTCTACAGCCAGGACAGGCTCTGTCTTAGTAATAATGAGGAGTCCTATTTCCAAATCGGCTATAACTGGATAAACGACGACCTGCTGTTCGACTCCGCGATCCGGAATACACCGCAAAACAAACCGTTCTTTGACTTCGTCATCACTGCCAGCGGACATCTCCCTTATGTGCGTGACCGGGAAGAGGTCGAGATCCAGCTGAGGACCTTGGAACAGACCGAGTATGCGCAGCTAGACGAAGAGACTAAATGCTACCTTGCCGCGCAGATGAATTTTGACCATGGTCTCGCACAACTTCTGGACAGCCTGAAAGACATCGGACAGCTTGAAAATACAATCATTATCCTTTATGGTGACCACTATCCATACGGAATCTCCACGAAGGAATGCTATGACGAAGTTGTGAAAGAAACAGATTTCAATATGCATAGAGCAACTTTTATCATTTATGACCCGTCCTCTTCCGCGGGAGAAAAGAACGAAAAACTGGCATCTACTTTTGATATTTATCCGACTATCTGCAATCTGTTCGCTTTGGATTCCGACGGTGTTTTTCAAGTCGGCAGAGATCTTAATGGAAACAGGGAGGGCTTCGTTCCTTTCATGAACAGAAGTATATTGACGGACACATTTTACTTTGACTCTTCGTCCGGTGAGCTGATGCCGTTTGCCGAGCAACTCGACGAACACGAAGCTCTTAAGACCGTTAACGAAGCGCAGAACATCTATGACCTCGGCCAAAAAATCCTGACTTCCAATTACTACGCCAAAAACGAATAATGAGTTTTCCCGTCTGCATGGGTTATAATTAACAACGAGGATACAGTTATGAAAATACTTGTAACAGGAGCGGCCGGTTTTATCGGCTCAAACTTTGTATATCAGCAATTGGAAGATCATCCGAGGGACCAGATCGTAGCTCTGGATTCTCTTACATATGCAGGGAATCTCAAGAATCTTGATGGATGTAAGGATAATCCAAACTATCGCTTTGTAAAGATCGATATCCGTGATCGCGATTCTATCTATGACCTTTTCGAAACAGAACGCTTCGATATCGTGGTCAATTTTGCAGCTGAAAGTCATGTCGACCGTTCAATTGAGAATCCCGAGATTTTCCTGGAAACCAACATCCTCGGTGTAAACGTGTTGATGGATGCTTCATTGAAATTCGGGGTAAAAAGATATCATCAGGTCTCCACGGATGAAGTCTATGGCGATCTTCCGCTGGACAAGAAGGATCTTTTCTTTACGGAAACGACTCCTTTGCACGCTTCAAGCCCGTACAGTGCCTCAAAGGCATCCGCAGATCTGCTTGTACAGGCATATCATAGAACCTTTGATCTGAATTGCACGATCTCACGCTGTTCCAACAATTACGGACCCTATCAATTCCCGGAAAAGATGATCCCGCTGATGATCCACAACGCCTTAAACGACGTCCCGCTTCCGGTTTACGGTCAGGGCATCAATGTCCGTGACTGGCTGCACGTCAAAGATCACTGCAAAGCGATCGATCTGATAATGCGTAAAGGAAGAAACGGGGAGATTTACAATGTCGGCGGACATAACGAAAAAGCGAACATCGAAGTTGTGCGAACGATCCTGAAAACGCTCGGCAAAAATGATTCACTGATCACTTTTGTAACAGACAGAAAAGGACATGACCTCCGCTATGCAATCGACCCACAGAAGATCCATGACGAACTCGGCTGGCTGCCGGAAACAAAATTCGAAGACGGCATTCAGGAAACGATAAAATGGTATCTGGATCATCAAGAATGGGTCGAAGAAGTAACGAGCGGTGACTATCAGAAATACTACGAGGAAATGTATGGAAACAGATAAAACGCTGACCAGACCGATACTTAGCATCATCGTTCCTGTTTACAACGTCGAAAAGTATCTTGATACCTGCCTGACTTCTCTCGTAAATCAGACGCTCGACAACTACGAGATACTCGTCATAAACGATGGAACCAAGGACAATTCCCAAAAGATCATTGACAACTATGTTGCTCAATATCCAGAGAAAGTGTTTTCCTATATCAAGGAAAACGGCGGACTGAGCGATGCCCGAAACTTTGGAATTGAACGCGCAAAAGGAAAATACATCTCTTTCATAGACAGTGATGATTCGATCGATACGAACTATTATGCCGACATGATCGAACTCGCTGAAAAAGATGACCTGGATCTGGTTGTTGCTGACCTCGAATACGTATGGGAAAACAACGAAAAAGAGCCTATGTTGAAGGAAGGATTAAACGCGAAAGTTAATCCGGATGTCCACAAAGCGCTCTTCCTTTCCCCGCTGTCTGTTTGTAATAAGCTTTTCCGGAAAGATCTGTTTGACTCCCTAGATCTTTCTTTCTATAAAGGTCTCTGGTACGAAGACATCCCGGTCGCACTTTTGTACTGCGCAAACGCAAAAAAGATCGGAAGGATCACGAGCGGCAAGTACTATTATCTCCAGCGCAGCGCATCGATCCTCGGCTCCGGCTATTCTCCGAAGATGTACGATATCTTTACCATCTTCGAAAAGGTCATTTCCGCATTCAAGGAAAAGGGTCTGTACGAAACATATCATGATGAATTGGAATACTTATTCATCGAGCATTTCCTGATCTACGGCGCATTCCGTTTTCTCCGGACCCAGCATTATCAGGAACTGATGCCAAAGGCTTTTGAATTCGTCAAATCCTATTTTCCGAATTACCGCCGCAACCCGTATATATCCACGCTAGGAAGCAAGAACCGCGCTTTCCTCGCTTCCAACAACACATCGACGATGGGCTTTTGGCATTGGTATCTCTCCAGAGGCTACGAATATCGCAAAGCGTATGAAAACGAGATCTTTGTTTCCAAGATCAACAAGCCGTTTACTGATGACGGCTTATATACCAAGAAGCTCAGCATTATCGTGCCTGTTTATAATGTTGAGAAATACCTTGAGACATGCCTTTCCTCGCTTGTATCACAGGGACTTGAAGATTATGAGATCCTTGTCGTAAATGACGGTACAAAAGATAACTCTCAGGAGATCATTGACCGTTTTGCGAAACAGTTCCCCGAGATCGTCAAACCCTTCATCAAGGAAAACGGCGGACTTAGCGACGCGCGCAACTACGGTCTTAAGCGAGCAAACGGTAAATACATCGCTTTTATTGACAGCGACGACTACGCAGAACTTAATTTCTATAGAGGAATGCTGGAACTGGCAGAAAAGAACGATCTTGACCTTGTTGTTGCCGATCTCGAATATGTATGGGAAAACAACGAAAAGGAACCGATGTACAAAGAAGGCCTGTCCCTGTTTACAGAGGAAATCAACAAGCGTCTCTTCCTCTCTCCTCTCTTTGCCTGGAACAAGCTTTACCGGCATTCTATGCTTAAACAGCTGAATGCTGAATATCCGGTCGGTCTTTGGTATGAAGATATTCCAGTCACACTGAATATCTTTTCGCATGCTTGCCGGATCGGATACTACCATCACATCGGCATTCATTATCTGCAGCGCGGCACTTCGATCCTCGGCTCCGGTTACTCCCCGAAAATGTACGACATCTTCACGATCTTCGACAGGGTAGTCGCTTCCTTCAAAGAAAAAGGTGATTATGAAACATACAGGCACGAACTGGAATACCTGTTTATCGAGCACTTCCTCGTCTATGGCGCCTTCCGTTTCCTGCGCACGGACCACTATAAAGAACTAATGTCCAAAGCGTTCGACTACGTAAAAAAGGAATTCCCTGCTTATCGTAAAAACAAATATATCAAAACGTTTGGAGCAAAGAACACCGCTTTCTTATTCACCAATAACCGTGGTACGATGCCTTTCTGGCACTGGTATTTAACAAAATGAATAAAGTCAGCGTCATAGTCCCGATCTACAACGTTGAGAACTACCTGGGGAGATGCCTGGACAGTCTTTCTCAGCAGACAGAGAAAGACTTCGAAGTGATCATGATCAATGACGGCAGCACCGATGGGAGCTGCCAGATCGCAACGTCTTTCGCAGAGCGGGATCCGCGTTTTAAGCTGTTTCACCAAATAAACCAGGGCGAGGCAGCAGCCCGCAATCTTGGGCTGAATAAGGCATCCGGGGAATATATCATGTTTCTCGATGCTGACGACTACTATACAGATCGGTGCATAGAGAAGGCGCTCGCGGCGATTCTGCATTTTGACTGCGACATCACCGTATTCGGAAGCGCGTATAAGGACGAAGACGGCAACCTGGTCAAAGAAGTCTGTCCTGCGCGGACAGGGACATATTCTTTGTCAGAACACCCGGAGATCCTTATGGAGATAGAAAACTGCGTATGGGACAAGATCTACCGAAAAGATCTGTTTACCGAAAGCGGTATCCGCTATCTTCCGGGTTTTTACACGGACTTCAGCGGAACGTTCCGTCTCATCGTGACCGCCGACACAATCGGGTTCATCAATGACAAGCTGCTCAACTATTCTGTCGGGCGAAAAGGAAGCATCACTGCACAGTTCAACGAAAAGTGTTTCTCGATTTTTGATATGTCCGATTCGATCATCGATTTCTATAAGCAGAAAGGCATTTACGATCTGTATAAAGAAGAGATCAAGGCGCAATCGGTCCTGAATATCATCGACAAGATGAAACTCGCTGTCGCGTCCGATAACAAAGAGCTCAGAGACAGCTTTATAAAGAAGAGCTACGAATATGTGTACTCCGCTTTTGGAGACATGAAATCCAAATACAAATTGAATCAATATAAGGGTGATTTCATTTATTTCCATCCCCAGTTGCTGAAGCTATACTTAATACTGAAAGGTAAAAAATGAGCCGTATAAGCGTAATTGTTCCTGTATACAACGTCGAAAAGTATATAGAAAGGTGCATCAATTCGATCAAACTCCAGTCCATGGAGGATTTTGAGTGCCTGGTCGTAAACGACGGAACAAAAGACGCCAGCATGGAGATCGCGGAAAAAGCGATCGGAAACGATCCCCGGTTCACGATCATCAACAAAGAAAACGGCGGCTACGGCAGTGTGCAGGAAGTCGGCATAGCAAGCGCGAACAGTCCTCTCGTGACGATCTGCGATTCAGATGACTGGCTGGAAGCAAACTGTCTGCGCACCGCCTGCGAGGAGATCGATGCAAATGAGGCCGACATTTTTATCTCGGGCAGATATAAGGCATTCAGCGACGGCACGATCGAATATGATTCAATGTTTCCGGAAGCGGACAAAAAATATACCGTCTTTTCGCAGGGAGAAAAGAATTTCCCGGTCGCAGGCGAGATCATACCCGGACCGCACGGAAAAGTCTTCCGCACCGATCTCGTGAAAGGGCTTCGCTTCGCGCATCGCGTCAGCTATACAGACTGCGAGCTGTATCTTCTTGCATACGCGCAGGCTTCAAAGATCGTATACAGTCCGGAACCGCTGGCCTATTACCTAATCGACAGACAGGGAAACTCCATGAGTGCCAATATGGAGAAATTCATCGCCCAGCACATAACTGTTTTTGATCATATGCTGGATCAGGCAGAGCAGTTGACTGACACAGATCCTTCCTTCTATTTCCGCGTCTTTGAAAACCTGAAGGTCCTGTTCTATGAATTGGGGAATTCCGCTCTGGAACCGCAGACAAAGACAGCTCTCGGAGATCGGTTCTATGAGCTGTTCCTCCGCCTTCTTCCCCACAGGGCAGAAATAACACCGCTGATCCGCAATTATTCCCGTGAGGGAACAATTGCCAAACTAAAGAACTACCTTCTGCTTGATCCGAAACTGTCGAGATCCACGTATGATAAATGGCTTCAGAAACTCATGAGGAACGCAAAATGAAAGTAAGCATTATTGTCCCCGTCTATCAGGTCGAAAAGGAGATCCCGGACTGTATTCGTTCGGTCTTGGCACAGACGCTGAAAGATTTTGAGTGCATTCTCGTCGATGACGGAACCAAAGACAACAGTATCCGGGCGGCCGCAGAGGTCTTCGGAGACGATCCCCGTTTCCGGGTCATTCATAAAGAAAACGGCGGGCTCAGCGACGCGCGCAACCGCGGCATCGGGGAAGCACAGGGCGAATATGTGTTCTTCCTTGACAGCGACGACGAAATCACACCGACACTGCTGGAAAAGGCGTATTCGATGGCGAAAAAGCATGACAGCGATATCGTTGTATTCGATATGCTCTACGTTTGGCCGGACGGAAAAACGGACATCACTGTCAGTGCCGAAAGAGAAGTCAGCTCGTATTCAAATGATCCCGGGATCATCCTGATCAATAACTCCGCGAATAATAAACTGTATCGCACCTCCTTCATTAAAGACAGACGTTTCCCCAAAGGGAAATGGTATGAGGACCTTGCGGTAGTGCCTGTCTGGCTTGCTGAAGCCAACAATGTTTCCTACGTTCCCGAATCGTTGTACTTATACAAGCAGCGTGAAGGATCGATCTCTCACAGTGCCGATCCCAGGATCTTCGATATTTATGATTCCATCCGGAACATACGCGATGAATTGCAATTGTCGGACCGGGATCTTTCTGTCCTTTACTACGAAAACTGCCTGATCATGACCACGCTCCGCATCAAAGAGATCGGAGACCGTGATATGAGACTGGATTACTATACAAAGAATATCGACTTGCTTGAGAAAGCGTATCCTGCCTGGTATGAAGATCTCCCGAAAGCGAAATACTCTTTCAAGCAGCGAATCGTCTTCTGGCTGCTGAAACACCGTAAAGTCAGATTATTGGATAAACTATATGCAAAATAAGAAAAAGATCCTTTTCGTTAATGACGAAATGACAATGGGCGGCGTTGCCCGCATTCTGAATACACTTCTAAAAATGATCGACAAGGACAAATACGATGTTGACCTTTTGGTGCTGCACAAAAGAGGAGAACTGCTCAGCGAGATCCCTGACGGTGTTCGCGTGCTCGCCGGAACTTCCTTTTTTGACACGGTCGATCTTCCTCTCTCTTCCTGCAAAGGAACTGATCTTGTACATAAACTGCGCCTGTTGTTTTATATGAAGACCGGACTGATCAAATCAAAAATAAAGGCTGAACGGAAGAAGATCCTTGATCGTTCCTACGATGTCGAGTTCTCCGCGAAAGAAGGTTTCTGTACGATCTTTACCGCATACGGCGACAGCAAGCGCAAGCTGAACTGGATCCAGGTCGATTACGAGCAAAGCAATTACTCACGTCATCATATGGCTTTAGTCACGAAAGCGCTGACAAAGATCGACATGAACATCGCCTGCTCCGAAACAGTAAAGACAAGTTATCAGAAACTGTTCAAAACGGACAGGATCTGCGTGATCCACAACCCCATTAACGAGGAAAGGATCCGCGATCTTGCTTCTCGTGAGAATCCGCATCCCAACGACACCGACAAGATCAAACTGATCACGGTAGCCCGTTTTCACCCGCAAAAAGGACTTGACCGTCTGATCGACGCTTTTGCTGAGGTCAGCGTGGATTATGACCTGACGATCATCGGCGACGGCGAGCTGAGCGAACAGCTTCATGCACAGGCGAAACAAAAAGGCGTCGATGAGCAGATCCACTGGCTCGGGCTTCAGGAAAACCCGTATCCGATGATCAAAGACAGCGATTTGTTTATCATGTCTTCTCTCTATGAAGGCTACCCGACGATCACGATCGAAACTCTGCTTTCTGAAACACCGATCCTGACAACCGCTGTTGCCGGTGTCGGCGAGCAAATTCTCCTGCCTGAGACAGGCTGGATCGTCTATAACAGTACGGAAGGAATGATCAACAAACTGAAAGAACTCGCAAAAAGCAAAGACCTGCTGAAGCAGTACAAAACCAAACTGAAAAACTATCACTATGAAAACGACAAGATCCTGAAACAGCTGGAAGATCTGTTTTAGGTTTTCTTCACAGTAATCACATAGAAAACACACACTTTTCCGCTATACTTTAAAACAAGGGAAACTTGTAATGGAGATTTACTATGCGCTATGACACAATTATCGTCGGCGCCGGTTTTGCCGGTGCTGTTGTTGCCGAGAGACTGGCGGCAAAGAATAAAAAGGTCCTGATCCTGGAAAGGCGGAACCATATCGGCGGCAATGCTTATGACTACGAACAGGACGACATCCTGATTCATAAGTACGGACCGCACATTTTCCATACGAACAGCGATAAGGTCTACGACTATCTCAGCCAATTCACAGACTGGTACGACTATCGTCATTGCGTTCTGGGACACATCAAAAACAAAGTCGTTCCAATCCCGTTCAATTTCCAATCGATCGACGACTGTTTTCACGAAGACCAGGCAGAACGCTTGAAAGCCGCACTAATAAAAGAATACGGCAGAAACGCACGTGTACCGATCATGGAACTCCGCAAAAGCCGTGATCATGATGTCAACGATCTGGCAGACTTTGTTTTTGAGAATGTATTTAAATACTATACGATGAAACAATGGGGCTTGGCTGCCGAGGAGATCGACAGTGCCGTCACAGCCCGCGTTCCGGTTCGTTTATCCTATAAAGACGGATATTTTGATGACAAATATCAGGTCATGCCGAAAAACGGCTACACAGCCTTGTTTAAGAAAATGCTGAGCAGCAATAACATCGAGATACGCTTTGGAATTAACGCCAAAAAACTTATCAGTCTGGATGCTGACGGCATTCGCTTTGAAGGCGAGCTATTTAAAGGACAACTGATCTACACAGGCGCCTTGGATGAACTGTTTGATTATTATCTTGGTGAACTTCCGTACCGCTCGCTTGATCTTGTTCTCGAAAAGAAGAACGGCACTTTCCAGACTGCCGCAACCGAGAACTATCCGGGCAAGGAATCGCAGTATCCCTTTACCCGAATCACCGAGTACAAGCATTTCATGGAGAAAGAGCCTGCCGATATCACCTACATCCACACAGAATATCCTCTTCCCTACAACAAAGACGCAGAGAAAGGAAACATTCCGTATTATCCGGTCTTCACGGACGAAAACCAAAGATTATACAACAATTATGTCGAAATGGCGAAGGCCTATCCCAATCTGATCCTTTTGGGCAGACTGGCAGAGTACAAGTATTACAATATGGACGCCATTGTCGAAAAAGCCTTATTAAAAGCCGGGAACATCGTCTGATCCCGGCTATTTTTTTGAATTGACCTCGTGGCTGAGTATTTCGGAAATGAAGTATCTCGGCCTTTTTTTCGTTTCGATAAACGTTTTACCGACGTATTGTCCGAGAACGCCGATTGCTGCAAGCTGTACGCCTCCGATAAACCAGATCGAGGCGAACATCGATGTCCAACCTGTTACTGTCGCACCGGAAAAATGGCGGACCAGCGCATAAATGATAATTGCAAAACTGAAAATAACGGAAGCAATGCCAAGATAAAGGATCAGCGTCAACGGCTTCACCGAAAAAGAAGTGATACCGTCAAAGGCAAACGACATCATTTTTCTCAGAGGGTACTTTGATACTCCCGCTTCTCGTTCCTTGCGCGCATAGCTTACGGTCGTGCTTTTAAATCCCAATTCCGGCGCGATCCCGCGCAGGAAAAGATGAGTTTCCCCATAAAGCGACAGTTCTTCCAGTGTGCGTTTTGACATGAGCCGAAAATCAGCGTGGTTGTATACGGTCTTCGCACCCATGGAATTCATCAGTTTATAAAATCCCTGCGCTGTTGTTTTCTTAAAGAAGCTATCCTTCTTCCGGGAACTGCGGACACCATAAACGATGTCATATCCTTCGTTATACTTGTCAACCATTTCTTCGATGGCATTGACATCATCCTGAAGATCAGCATCGATACTGATCGAAACATCTGCCTTTTCCTTCGCAAACATCAATCCTGCATACAGAGCATTCTGGTGGCCTTTGTTTCCGGCAAGCGAGATACCGCGGACACACGGTTCTGTTTCATATGCTTCTCGAATCAGCTCCCAAGTGCGGTCGCTCGATCCGTCATTAACATAAAGAAGATAACTCTCCGGTGAGATTTTTTCTTTTTCTTTCAGATCGTTCAGTGTTTCCTGCAATACGCGGTTCGTCTTTTCGAGGACTTCCTGCTCGTTATAGCAAGGGACAACGATTGCCAGTACATCGTTTTTCATATCTATTAAATTATAGCAAGCCTTCCCTAGTATTTAAAAACTTTGTTCAGTATTCCAACCATCCAGGAGATGAAAGGACCCGTGCCAAACATCGCTATTATCGAACCGACGCCGACAACACCGCCCATCAGCCATCCGGCCAGCATGGCGACCGCATCGCAGCCGATCCGGACAAAGCGGTATTCCTTATGCAGCAGATCCGCGATTTTCGTCGCAAAAGCATCCATGGCGCTCATGCCGGATTTTCCCCAGATCAAGATCGCGCATCCCAGACAGCAGGTAAACCAGCCGATCGCAAACACCAGAACCCGAAACGGGATCGATGTGCTCAAAGTAAGAAACGGCTTCAGAATCGGCTCCAGCAGGTTGACACAGAAACCGATCAGCAAAGCATTGAACACTGTAGTCAGACCGATATACTTCCGTGCAAACAGAAAACCGATCACGACGCTGGCGACATTGTAGATGATCGCGGCATCGCCAAGCGAGATATGGAAAAATTTGCTCATTCCTTCTTCAAGGACAGTCAGAGAATCGCTGCCCAATGCTGCGTAAGAATAGAACAGGATACAGATGCCGAAAAGGGGCGTCGCCGTTAAAACAACGACCGCCATTCTGATTAATGTATTTTTATCGAATTTCATAGTTTTCCTCGCTCTCCTGTTTGCGGAGCCATCCTCGGACGGTCTCCATATACTCCTGTTGACAGTCTATGTAACATGTATGACGGGCGCCTTTGAACAATACACGCTCCGCGTTCGGATATGCGTGTTCCATCGCCTGTACCGTTCTTTCTCCGACCAGATCGCTATCTCCGGACAGGATCAGCACCGGAATATCGATTTCATTCAGTCTGTTCGTGATCTCATAGTCACGAAGTGTTCCGCTGGGGATATACTCGTTTGGTCCCCAGGCTGTCACATACGCTTCCTGGCCGTTCCGCTTCGGTCTGCGGACACACTCCGGATCTCCTTCTTTTGCAGGACCGTTGCAGTACTTCTGCATATAATACTCGTTTGCGGCAAGATACTCCGGACGGGAGAAATCGTTGTCGGATATCGCCTGTAAGATCGGTTCGCGATATTGCTCGGGCAATAATCTAATCTTTTCCAGTTGCTCTTCCGCGTACAGGGAGGCAGAGCTGAGCGTACTTGAAAGGACCATGGCCTTTACTTTTGCGGTACCCTCCTGCAGACAGTATAACTGTTCCAGCATACCGCCCCATGACTGCCCAAGAAGAAACACCTTCTCCAGTTTAAGATGATCCAGGAGAGCCTTCAGTTCTTCGATCCAGGTCTGTGCATGCCAAAGTTCCGGATGACCGTCGAGATAGGAATTTCCGCATCCGATCTGATCATAGGTGATGACCTTCCGTTCGTCCGCCAGACAGTCAAAAACCTCCATGTAGTTATGTGTGCTTCCCGGACCGCCGTGAAGCAGGACAAGCGGAAGTTTTT
>JAEEGL015687401.1_pt1 | contig 14588 bp, 12 predicted proteins | sample 9134231 | NCBI WGS metagenome assembly JAEEGL01 (sample SAMN16246548, study PRJNA631951) | gut metagenome | biome: gut microbiome; feature: rumen; material: fiber-attached | host: Bos | place: Iran: Karaj | collected 2018-10 | reverse complement strand
GAAGAAAGAGGAAGCGCAGGCTGATCGTCGGCGATCTGTTTACGGACCCGGAAGAAGAGCTCTATCAGTATGAACGGCCGCAGCAGCTGATCGACAAAGACAAGGCGTATCGTCAACCGGTCTATCCTAGGAACTGGAAGAAGGATGAGGGAGAACCTGAATGAGTCTGTTGTCCTGTGATAAGGTATATCTTGTTCTGACGGGCAACTACGGCAGCGGAAAGACGGAGATCGCGCTGAACCTTGCCCTTGAATCGGCAAAACGGATGAAAACGACCCTCGTGGATCTGGATATCGTCAACCCGTATTTCAGAAGCGGAGAGAAGGCCGATGAGCTGCGAAACGCCGGCGTGCGAACCCTGATGCCGACCTATGCGATGACCACGGTCGATATTCCGGCTCTTCCGGCGGAGATCCAGAGTGTATTTGAGGTGCCTTCAGACCGGGTTATTTTTGATGTGGGCGGCGACGATACAGGCGCCGCCGCGCTCGGCAGGTACTATCCTTCTTTTACAGCAAAAAGGAACCAGACAAAGATGATCCTGGTGATCAACTGTATGCGCCCGCTTACCCGGCAGAAAGATGAGATCCTCGACCTGGCGCTGCGGATCCGGAACCGGGGAAGGCTGAAGATCGACCTGCTGATCAACAACACAAATCTGGCGGACGAGACAACGCCGGAGATGGTGGAGGAAGGAGAAAAGACCGTGCTTGAATGTGCAGAGATGCTGGACGGTATCCCTGTGATCACGGCGGGAAAACCTGAAGTGCTGGAAAAGAGCAGACTCAGCACTTCAACTTATCCGATCAGGAGATATATGAAACCCGAATGGATGGAATGACCATGAATCCGAAACTGCCGGAAGCCTTTGTCAGCCGAATGAAGCGTCAGCTGGGGAATGAGCTGCCGGCTTTTTTGGATTCACTGGAGGAAGAATCCGTCAGGGGGATTCGCCTGAACACACTGAAAGATACAGAAGCTGCAGCAGCATACCGGAATATGCCAAGGATTCCGTGGGCACCGGAAGCCTATGAGCTCCCGGCTGACTCCGATGCGGGAAGCACCATCCTGCATGAAGCGGGGGCGTTCTATCTGCAGGAGCCTGGCGCTATGCTGCCGGCATCTGTCCTTGACGCCAAACCGGGTGAGACGGTCCTTGATCTGTGCGCTGCACCCGGAGGAAAGTCAACCCAGATCGGGATCTCTATGCGCGGAGAGGGCTTGTTGGTCTGCAACGAACCCGTACCGAAGCGCGCCCGGATCCTGAGCAGCAACATTGAAAGGATCGGACTGCCGCATGCGATCGTGACCTGCGCCTGGCCGGAACAACTGGCTGAAAAATGGCCTGAGGGATTTGACGCTGTGATGGTCGACGCACCCTGCTCCGGTGAAGGAATGTTCCGGCGCGTACCGGAAAGCAGGACGGAATGGGGTGAAGAACAGGCAAAGGGCTGCGCACAAAGACAGCGGGAGATCCTGAATGCCGCAGCCGGGCTGGTACGGCCCGGCGGGCGCCTCGTGTACTCCACCTGTACCTATCACCCGGAAGAGAACGGCGGGAACGCGGAGTGGTTCCTGAAGGAACATACGGAATATGAACCGGAAGCATTCAGCCTGCCCGGGATCGACGCACCGGAAGGGCAGTTTACCTGTTATCCCCACCGCCTGAGGACAGAGGGACAGTTCGCCGCCCGATTCAGAAAAAAGGGCAGCGGCGAAGCGATATTGCCGGAAGACCGTTCAATGCCCAAGGCGAATCGCAACGAAACCGCCGTCCTGGCGGACGCCTTTCCCTCATTTCCCGCTGCGACACATAAGCTGGGCAATACCCTGGTCTGTCTGGAGCAGCAGCTTCCGGATCTGGAAGGAATCCGGGTCCTGCGTACCGGGCTTCATCTCGGCGAAGTCCGCGGAAAGATTGCGTTCCCGGATCATGCTGCAGCGATGTGCATCAATCCGCCGGCGGTCTTCACGCTGGATCTGAACGGTACAGACGCATGCCGGTATATGGCAGGGGAGACGATCGAAGCGGAGGCAGAGGGCTGGATCCTGCTGAGATACAAAGGGCTAAACCTCGGCTGGGGCAAGGGAAGCAGCGGGATCATCCGGAACCATTATCCGAAAGGCCTGAGAAATTACCATCTGATACCATAGATTATTCGGAAAAAAGGATTGAAAACGTTACCGACGTGTTGTATAATGCACATAAAGATACCGAATGTTACATCCATTCGGAAAAAAATAAGGAGGAAACCCCATGAAAAAGTTTTTTGCATTGTTTTTAGCTGCCTTGATGGTGTTCGGCATCTGTGCCGCTGCCAGTGCGGAGAAGGCTCCGGAAGAGTATTCCGGTTCCCTGACAATATATTCACCCCATGACGCTGATCCGCTGAACGCCGGCGTACAGGGCTTTGAAGCCAAGTATCCCAATGTGAAGGTCGAAGTTGTTGCCGATGGAACCGGCAACCTCCTGAACCGGATCAAGGCAGAAGCGGCGGCTCCCGAAGCCGACATCCTGTGGGGCGGCGGAGCTGACTCCCTGGCTGCCTACAAGGATTATTTCCAGAGCTATAAGCCCAGCTGCATCGATCTGATCGACCCCAGCCTGTATGATCCGGATTGTCTGTGGATCGGCGAATCTCCGCTGCCCATGGTCTTCCTGGTGAATACCGACCTGGTCGCCGAGGCTGACATCCCCCAGAGCTGGAAGGACCTGGCTGATCCCAAGTGGGAAAAGAAGATCGCGATTGCCGATCCGGCTTCATCCGGTTCCGCTTATACCCAGCTGAATACCATGCTGATGATCTACGGCCAGGTGGATGATGACTATGCTGCCGGCTGGGATTTCGTGAAGAGCCTGATGAAGAATCTGGTCGTTCAATCCGGATCTTCTGCGGCACACAAGAATGTTGACTCCGGTGAGTACCCGATCGGTATCACGCTGGAGAAGGCCGCCGTCCAGTATGACCTCACGAACGGCCATCTGAAGATGATCTATCCCTCTGACGGAACTTCCGCCGTGCCGGATGGCATTGCCATTGTCAAGGACTGCAAGAACCCCGAGCTCGCTCAGCTGTTCGTTGAATATGCGCTGAGCGCAGAATGCCAGGAAGCCCAGAACAAGGACTACGGACGCCGTCCGATCCGCAGCGATGTAACGCCTGTCGGCCTCGAGCCCCTGAGCAGCATCACGCTGATGAACTACAACTTCGACTACGCCGGCGCCAACAAGGCCGAGATCGTTGAGAAGTGGCAGGATGCCGTTGTCGGAGACTAATCAGAAACAGAATCAATCAAGCTTATGCTGAGGGAGGGCGCCCCGGAAGAGACCCGGGGCACCCTTTCTCATGATATCGGGAGGAATTCATACATGAGTCATGCCGTCATAATCGACCATGCTGTTAAAACCTATGGAGATTTCAAAGCCGTCAACGGAATCAGTCTGCAGATCAACCCGGGAGAGTTCTTTACGCTCCTCGGGCCTTCCGGATGCGGAAAGACGACGCTCCTGCGGATGATCGCCGGATTCAATACGGTGGACGGTGGAGAAATCCGCTTTGATGACAAGGTGATCAACAATGTTCCGGCGCACAAGCGGGATATCGGCATGGTGTTCCAGAATTATGCCATTTTCCCGCATCTGAATGTGGCGGATAACGTGGCTTATGGACTGAAAGCCCGTCATGTTCCAAAGGAAGAGATCCCGCCGCGCGTTGAGGAAGCGCTGAAAATGGTGCAGATCGATCAGTTGAAGACGAGAAAGCCAAACGAGCTTTCCGGCGGCCAGCAGCAGAGAGTTGCACTCGCGCGCGCATTCGTGATCGAGCCCAGCGTCCTGCTGATGGATGAACCGCTGTCAAACCTGGATGCCAAACTCCGCGTCCAGATGAGAACAACGATCAAGAAGCTCCAGAGAAGGCTCGGAATCACGACCGTATACGTAACACACGACCAGGAGGAGGCTCTTGCGATCTCTGACCGGATCGCCGTGATGAACCAAGGCAACATCATGCAGATTGGCACTCCGGAGGAGATTTACCGGAAACCCGCCAATCCCTTTGTTGCCAACTTTATCGGTGTGAGCAACTTCATTGACTGTACGGTCAGTTCTTCCGGGAACACTGCCAGTATTTCCCTGCCGGGCGACTACACAGTTTCCATCCCCGTATCAAGGGACTACAACGGAGAGGCCATCCTTTCCGCCCGTCCGGAACAGCTGTTCTTTGACGAGAAGGGGATCCCGGGCAAGATCAGCATGTCCATCTTCCTGGGAGACTTCATCCAGTATGAAGTGGAACTGGTCACCGGGCAGACGATCGAACTCAACGAGTATACCAAGGATGTAGGGAATATCCGAAACGACGGCGAGAACGTGTTTATCAGCATGAATCCGAACCAGGTCAGCCTTTACGAGAAGGAATCCAAGGAGGTGCTCTCATGCTGAAAGGCAAGAAGGGCCAGCCATTCTACAAGGATTTCTGGTTCTGGGTGAAGATCCTGATCTTCGTCGTATTCCTGCTTTTCCTTGTATATCCGTTCTATACGCTGGTCGTGAACAGTTTTTATTCCACGAAGGCTGACGGGGTTACCCTGTACAATTTCCAGCGTTTCTTCCAGAAGAAGTACTATTACCAGGCGCTGGGAAACAGCCTGAAGATCAGCCTGATCCCGACGCTGCTGAGCGTGCTGATCGGTGTGCCGATGGCCTACCTGCAGACACGGTATAACATCGCAGGGAAAACATTCTGGCATGTCCTGATCATCCTGAGCCTGATGTGTCCTCCGTTTCTCTGAGCATACAGCTGGATCATCCTGTTCTGCAACGCCGGTATTGTCACACAGTTTTTCTCAAACCTGTTCGGGTTCCAGATGCCGAGTATCTACGGGCAGGGCGGCATCTGCGCCGTGTTTACCCTGAAGCTTTTCCCGTATGTATACCTCTATGTTTCCGGGGCTATGGGATCGATCGACCGCAGTGTGGAAGAATGCGCCGAGAATCTCGGATCGGGCAAGCTGCGCAGGCTGCTGACAGTTACGGTCCCGGTCGTTACGCCCTCCATCGCTGCCGGAGCACTGATGGTGTTCATGACGGCGCTGGCCGACTATGGTACCCCCGGCATTCTGGCAGGCGGTGATTTCCGTACCCTGCCGACACTGATCTATAATGAATACCTTTCCGAGACCGGAGGAAACGCCAATCTGGCCAGTGCGATCTCCATGATCATCGTTATCATCGCGCTGGTGATCCTGTTCATCCAGAAGGCGTGGGTCGCCCGGAAAAACTATACGATGTCCGCGCTCCGGCCACCCCAGATCATCGAGTATTCAGGTGTAAAACGCTTCCTGGTCACGCTTCCTGTGGCGATCGTCAGCCTGGTAGCATTTATCCCTCAGATGGTCGTGGTCCTGTGCTCGTTCATCAAAACGAACTATTCGAATTTTGTTTTCGAGGAAGGATTTACGTTTGAGCATTACACCGAACTCGGAAGAAGCCTTACTTCACAGATCCAGAACACCTTCGTATACTCCACTGTCGCGATCCTGTTCATCCTGATCCTCGGAATCCTGATGAGTTATGTGATCGTACGCAGGCGAGGAAAGACGGGCGGCGGCCTGGATATGCTCATGATGGCACCGTATGTAATCCCCGGTTCTGTTCTCGGCCTGTGCTACATTGTTGCTTTCAACCATCTCGGAACGACTGCTGACGGGACCGTGATCAAACTGACCGGTACTGCGGCGATCATCATCATCTCGATGATCATCCGAAAAATGCCATATACCGTCCGATCAGGAAGCGCATACCTGATGCAGATGGATCCGAGCGTAGAGGAAGCCTCGGTTAACCTGGGCGTTTCACCGATGAAGACATTCATCAAAGTGACTGCCCGACTGATGCTTCCTGGCGTGCTGAGCGGTGCGATCATCAGCTGGGTCACCTGCATCAACGAGCTTTCGACATCCATTATGCTCTATACCGGCAAGACAATGACGATCACGATCGCGGCCTATACCAACATCGTCAGGAACTCTGTCGGAACCGGCGCAGCGCTCGCTTCCATCCTGACCCTGACAAGCGGTATCCTGCTGATCATCGTGTTCAGGGCGAGCAAGGGAAAAGTAAGCTTTGTATAAACAAGGAATGAAGGTATGATAAGGAATATCGTCTTCGATATGGGGAAAGTCATGATCCAGTTTGACCCGGACCGCTTTATGGACCGCGCGGGGATCAAAGACCCGGCAGACCGGAAACTGATCATGAACGAACTGTTCCGATCGGTCGAATGGGCACAGATGGATGAAGGAACACTGACGGAAGAGACGGCAGAGCCGCTCATTCTGACCCGGATCCCGGAAAGGCTGAAAGCGACTGTCAGTTCGCTGCTTTACAACTGGGCTTTCCCCAGGGAACAGATTCCGGGCATGGAGGATCTTGTCAGAAGGCTGAAGGAAACCGGATACGGGATCTGGCTGCTGAGCAATGCCAGTAAGATGCAGCCCCGTTACTGGTGCCAGGTATCTGTAAGCAGGTATTTTGACGGGACACTGATCTCCTGTGATGTGAACGTGGTGAAACCTTGCCGGCAGATCTACCAGATATTCACAGAGCGGTTTTCGCTGAAACCGGAGGAATGCCTGTTTATCGACGATGCTCCGGCCAATGTGGCCGGAGCGATCGCCTGCGGCTGGCAGGGGATCGTGTTCCATGGAGACGCAGAGGAGCTTGAACGGAAGATGATCGATGCCGGGATAAACATCCCGCGTTGATCGATTGCTTTTTCGGGACTGCCTGACGCCGGTCAGGCAGTTTTTCTGTGTTCTTCTTTTCATGTGCCGATAAATCCGTTATAATCTTATTAACTTCGGAAAGGAATGGGACAGTATGAGCATCAGTATCCAGGACGGGCTCTTATCACTGGAAACAAAGAATACACTCTATCAGATTAAGGTTGATGAAATTGGCCTTCTCCGGCATATTTACTATGGCAGGAAGACGAAAGACGATATGAGTTACCTGATCCGCCAGGCCGACCGCGGTTTCAGCGGAAATCCATACAGTAAAAAGGAAGAGCGAAGGTATTCACCGGATACGCTGCCGCAGGAGTATCCGACAGGGGGAGCCGGCGACTATCGGACTCCGGCATTGATGGCTGAAGCCGGGAACGGGAGCCGAACCTGTGAGCTGCGATTCTCGGAAGCACGGCAGCTTCAGGGAAAGAAAAAGCCGGAAGGATTGCCGGGCGTTCGCGGCAACAAAAAAACAGCCGGGCTGGAAATCATCCTTCGGGATGAAGTCTGCCGTCTGGCTGTACATCTGATCTACTACGTTTTTGAAGAACAGGATGTGATCACCCGAAGCGTGCTGATTGAAAATGAGGGAGACGGCACAATTGTTCTGAATAAAGCTGCTTCCATGAGTATTGATTTCTTCTGCGGAGGTCCGCGCGAAGTGATTCATTTTCATGGCCGCCATTGTATGGAAAGAATACCGGAACGGATTTCCATACCCCAAGGGGGGAAGCTTGCCGTTGGTTCCACCAGGGGGACCAGCAGTCATCATAGCAATCCTTTTGTTATTCTTTGCAACCGGAATACGACTGAGAATGAGGGAGACAGCTGGGGCTGCATGCTGATGTATTCCGGGAACCATCAGGAGGAAATCGGAGCAGATCAGACCGGAAATGTCCGCCTGGTTGCGGGCATTCATCCGGATGCTTTCAGATGGAGACTGGAAAAGGGAGAATGCTTCCAGACACCGGAAGCGATTCTCAGCTACAGTAATAACGGGCTGAATGGACTGAGCCGGAACTATCACCGAATTATCCGGGAAGAAGTGATCAGACCTCAGTGGAGACAGGGAGAACGACCGATTCTGCTGAACAGCTGGGAAGCTTCATACTTTGATTTTGATGCGAACAGTCTCATCAACCTCGCGCGAGAAGCAAAGACGCTTGGTATGGATATGCTGGTGCTGGATGACGGCTGGTTTGGAAAAAGAGATGACGATACATCCGGACTCGGTGACTGGTCGGCCAATGAAAAAAAGCTCGGATGCACCCTGGAAGAACTTTCCGAACAAATCCACGGGGAGGGACTGAAGTTTGGACTGTGGGTGGAGCCGGAGATGATCAGTGAGGATTCTGATCTTTATCGGGCGCATCCGGACTGGGCACTGACTGACCCGGAGCGACAGCCCGTAATCGGGAGAAGCCAGATGGTGCTGGATCTGAGCAGGCAGGATACACAGGACTATCTGTATGCGTCGCTGATCAGTATTCTTGACAGGACACGGATCGAATACATCAAGTGGGACTTCAACCGATCGATGGCAAATGTCTATTCACATGCCTTACCGGCAGACAGGCAAGGTGAGACGGCGCATCGCTTCATCCTGGGTGTGTACAGCTTGCTTGAACGGCTGCTGGATCGTTATCCTGACCTGCTGATTGAAGGATGTTCAGGCGGCGGTGGGCGCTTTGACGCGGGAATGCTGTATTACACGCCTCAGATCTGGTGTTCAGATGATACAGACGCGATCGAACGGCTGGAGATCCAGCGGGGCACTTCCTACGGGTATCCCTTGAGCACGGTTGGATCGCATGTTTCCGCATGCCCGAACCATCAGACCGGACGAACGGTACCACTGAAAACGCGAGGAGTTGTAGCTCAGTCCGGAACGTTCGGATATGAACTGAATCCGGCATTGCTGTCCGGGGAAGAAAAGGCTGAGATACGGGATCAGATCAAAGCTTACCGCCGTTTTTACCCGATTCTTGCGCAAGGTGATTATTATCGTCTTACTGAAATCAGGGAAGAGAATGATTATGCCGCATGGATGATCGTTTCGCCGGACAGGCGGGAAGCTCTGGTCAATCTGGTTATGACACACGTAAGAGCGAACTCCCGTTTCCCGTATCTTCGACTGCAGGGACTGGATCCGGAACGCCTGTATCGGGCTGAAGAAACAGGTGAGGTCATAAGCGGTGCGGCCCTGATGTCCGGCGGATACACTTATGACCAGCAGAACGGAGATTATCCGTCGATACAAATGCATTGGGTGAGTGAATGATTCCAATAAAATAATCCTTGACTTCAAACAGCGTTTGACGTACAATAGCGTTTGGCAATCAATAGCTCCGCTAGCCCCGGTAGCCATTGAAACAGTCCGGACATGCGACCATCATGGACGGAAACACTTCAACCATCAACCCAAGGAGGAAGTACTTTGAAGACATTTATTCCAAAGGCTGCAGACATCGACCGGAAATGGTACGTTGTCGACGCGGACGGGATGGTTCTCGGCCGTCTGGCGAGCCAGGTTGCTAACATCCTTCGCGGCAAGAATAAGCCGATCTATACCCCCAACATGGATACCGGTGATTACGTCATCATCGTGAACGCGTCCAAAGCTGTTCTGACCGGCAAGAAGCTCGATCAGAAGATCTATTATCATCACAGCGGATACGCCGGCGGTTTGAAAGAGACCAAATATCGCAAGCTGATGGCTGAGAAGCCTGAGTTCGCGGTTCGCCGTGCGGTCGTCGGCATGCTGCCGAAGGGACCTCTGGGACGCCAGATGGCCCGGAAGCTCAAGGTTTACGCAGGTCCCGAGCATGAGCAGGCCGCTCAGAAGCCCGAAGCGCTGGATCTGAAGTGACGCGGAAAGGAGTAATTGAGAATGGCTAAGGTAGAATACAATGCGGTTGGTCGCCGTAAGAAAGCCGTTGCCCGCGTCCGTCTGGTTGCCGGCGATGGAAAGATTACGATCAACAAGCGTGACATCGACCATTATTTTGGTCTGGAGACCCTGAAGATGACCGTTCGTCAGCCTCTGACGCTGACCAATACCGGCAACTTTGACGTGCTGGTGAACGTGAACGGCGGCGGACTGACCGGCCAGGCAGGCGCGATCCGCCATGGTATCAGCCGCGCCCTGTGCAAGGCTGATCCCGATCTGCGCGGTACTCTGAAGAAGGCCGGTCTGCTGACCCGCGATCCTCGTATGAAGGAACGCAAGAAGTACGGCCTGAAGGCAGCCCGCCGGGCTCCTCAGTTCAGCAAGCGCTGATCAATATCTTGTTTTCAATCCCTGTACCTGTTCGGTGCAGGGATTTTGTCATCAGGAGGTTCGGGATGAACGTGAAAGATGCAAAGAAGAGCAGCCGGATCTGTTTCCTGCTGGCTCTGCTGCTGATACTTCAGTGTATCTTCATCACCTTATCCGCAGCGGGGGAAGCGGAGACACTGACAGTCGGTTCAAAGGGGGACCGGGTGACCGAAGTGAAGCAGCGTCTTCAGAAGCTCGGTTATCTGGAGCCGGGAAGTATTACAAAAAAGTATAACGACAAGACAGCACAGGCGATCCGGGAGTTTCAGCGCCTAAACGGCCTCCCTGAGACCGGGGACGTTGACGCAGAAACAGCAGAAAGGCTGTTCTCGGACCAGGCGATCAGGAAACCGAGGCCGACCCTTGAACCTCTTATGACACCGGCTCCGATCATGGAAACCGGCTGGCCTGAACGGGATTCGGAAGGTTTCCTGATGGGCGACGGGGAGTACTTCTCCGAAGACGATGAAGCAGGACAGTGGGTTTACCTGAACCGAAACCTGCAGATCTTCATCCGGCGCGGAAAAGAGTCTTCGATTCCGCTGGAATGGTTTGAAACCGAGATTCTGACCAGGGACGGGGAAACGTTCCGCACAGCGATCACGGATCCGGAGCATCCGGGCAAAAAGTTCCGCTATCCTTACGACATTTCCAGGGACGAGCGGTTTGTGCTCGGGTTCTCCGACGATTTTTACGCGACGAGAATGGCCGGTAAAGAGACTGTCGGGATCATCATCCGTGAAGGCAGGATCATCAGTGAAACAACAAACAGCCGAACCGGCCATCATCTGCCGAACCTGGATATGATGGCTCAGTATCCTGACGGACGGTTCGAGGTATATGAATGCACGGAGTATACGGCGCAGCAGCTGCTGGAGAAAGGCGCTGTGAATGTATTCAGCTTCGGTCCGATCCTTTTGCGGGACGGAGAGATCAATGAGCTTCTCTATACCTACTATCGCAGCATTGAACCCCGGCATGCTCTGGGGATGATTGAACCGAACCATTATCTGCTCCTGTCCGTGCAGGGGAGGAATAAGGACAGCAAGGGGACCATGCTGCAACGGGTTGCGGAAATGATGAAAGAACGGGGAGTCACCCAGGCGCTGAATCTGGACGGAGGCAATACGATGGCCCTGATCTTCCGCGGCAGGATGCTGAACAAACTGGCCACATACAAGCGCAGGAACTTTGTCCGTACTGTCACTTCGCTGATCGGGATCGGATATACGGAACAGCAGGCAGAATAAGCTTGAAAGAGTTTCAAACGGCGGATATAATAGATACAGAAAAAATCCAAGGAGGTTATCACGGTGAACGAATGGAAGAATCTGGACGAACTCAAGTCCTTTCAGACGCTGAAAAACGAATCGCAGCCGGTTGACCTGACGAAGGTCATGGCCGGTGAAGCCGGAGCCAGGCGGGTGGCTGCCTATCAGGTGCCCATGGCTGCGGGACTGATCTATTCCTATGCCGCAAAGCAGGTTGATGACGGGGTCCTGAATGGGCTGAAAGCTCTTGCGGAAGAAGCGCAACTGGCCGGCAAGTTCGAGGAACTGTACAACGGCGCTGTGATCAATACCGGTGAGAAGCGGCTGGTACTCCATCAGCTGACCCGCGGACAGCTTGGCAATGCCGTGATTGCCGACGGAACGGACAAGCGCTCCTTCTATGCGGAACAGCAGGAGAAGATCGCCGCTTTTGCATCCAAGGTCCACAGCGGTGAAATCGTCAATGAGAAAGGCGAGAAGTTTACCACGGTCTGCCAGATCGGCATCGGCGGAAGCGATCTCGGGCCCCGCGCCATGTATCTGGCAATGGAAAACTGGGCGCGGAAGAACAATGCATTCCGGATGGAAGCGAAGTTCATCAGCAATGTTGACCCGGACGACGCGGCCGCTGTACTGGCATCCCTGGATGCGTCCCGGACGATCTTCATTCTCGTTTCCAAATCCGGCACGACGCTGGAGACCCTGACCAACGAAGCGTTTGTCAAGGATGCCCTGAAGAACGCAGGCCTGGACGCTTCAAAGCATATGATCGCCGTAACCAGTGAGACGTCTCCGCTGGCAAAAAGCAGCGATTACCTGGCAGCCTTCTTTATGGACGATTATATCGGCGGCCGTTACTCCTCCACGTCGGCAGTGGGCGGCGCTGTCCTGTCCCTTGCTTTCGGACCGGAAATCTTTGATCGGTTCCTGAAGGGTGCGGCGGAAGAGGACCGCCTTGCGACGGAAAAGGACCCGCTGAAGAATCCGGCCATGCTGGACGCGCTGATCGGCGTTTATGAGCGGAACGTCCTCGGATATCCGGCAACGGCCGTGCTGCCCTATTCCCAGGCGTTAAGCCGTTTCCCGGCGCACCTGCAGCAGCTGGATATGGAATCCAACGGCAAGAGTGTGAACCGGAGAGGCGAGCCGGTTGATTATCCGACCGGGCCGATCATCTTCGGTGAACCGGGTACAAACGGACAGCATTCCTTCTATCAGCTGCTTCACCAGGGAACAGATATCATTCCCCTGCAGTTCATCGGCTTTGTGAACAACCAGGCGGAGACGGATGTCGTAATCCAGGACAGCACCAGCCAGCAGAAACTCTGCGCGAACGTGGCAGCGCAGATGGTCGCCTTTGCCTGCGGCAAACAGGATGAGAACCGGAACAAACATTTTGCCGGAAACAGGCCTTCCAGCATCATCATCGGTGAAAAGCTGACGCCGGAAGCATTGGGTGCACTGCTTTCTCACTTTGAGAACAAGGTGATGTTCCAGGGCTTCCTGTGGAACCTGAACAGCTTCGACCAGGAAGGCGTACAGCTGGGCAAAGTACTGGCCAAGCGCGTGCTTGCCCATGAGACAGACGGGGCACTGAAAGCCTTCAGTGATCTGCTGAAGATCTGACAACCGCAACAAACGAAACCGGCCTCCAGGCGGAGGCCGGTTTTTCATGCCCGGATGGTCCGGAAGGCAGCTGCCCGTCCGAGACGGTTCATGACTGCCAGTCCCATGCCCTCAGGCGGGACGACTTCGCTGAAGACGGCTTCCATCCCTTCCTCGTCGAGGAGGCGGAGCGTTTGGAAAAGCCGGTGGGCAATCTCGCATGGAGAAGAGACAGAACCGATATCGTGCGGATCGCAGTCCGAAAGGTCACCCACGTGTTCCGTAAAGCAAAGGACGCAGGTTTTCTTTCCGGCCTGTCTCTGCTCAAGACAAAGCTTTCGAAGCAGGGGCACGGTTCTTTCTTCAGGTCCTTCCACAAGAATCACGGAACCCTTCGGCGCATAATGCTTATAACGCATGCCGGGAGACAGTGCCACTTCGTTTTCGCCGAGCGGCCGCAGGATGCTTCCGGCGAGGAGTACTTCCTGTCCAAGAACAGCTTCAAGCATCTCTTTCGTAACCCCGCCGGGACGAAGAATCGTCGGCTGGTCATGGCATAGATCCAGTACGGTGGATTCCAGGCCTACATCGCATTCGCCTCCGTCCAGGATCAGGGGGATCTTTCCATTCATGTCTTCCAGGACATGCGCAGCTGTGGTCGGACTGGGACGCCCGGAACTGTTTGCGGACGGCGCGGCGACCGGAAGGCCGCAGGCTTTGAGCATCGCGGCTGCAACAGGGTGGGAAGGCATCCGGATCGCAACGGTCGGCAGACCGGCGGTGACTTCCAGCGGGACGGCCGGCTTCCTGACGAACAGCATGGTCAGCGGTCCCGGCCAGAATGCATCCATCAGACGACCGGCAAGCGGGGGTACCGTACAGAGGTCATCCAGCTGGGAACGGTCGTGAATATGAACGATCAGGGGATTGTCCGCCGGGCGGCCTTTCGCGGAGAAGATGGAAAGAACTGCCTCCCGGTTCAGCGCATTGGCGCCGAGGCCGTAGACGGTTTCTGTCGGAAAGGCGACAAGCTCTCCCCGGTTCAGGAGATCGGATGCAAGCTGATAAGCGCCTGCATCCGGTATCAGGACTTTTGTCTGCATGAAGTATCACTTCCGGTTCATTGATTAAGCTTTTCTGTTTTCTCAGCCAGCCGGAGCCCGTCGATAAAGGGAGTCAGTTCCCCGTTCATTACATTGGATGTGCGGTTGACTGTAAGGCCGATCCGATGATCCACGATATAGTCGTGATTGAAATAGTACGTGCGGATCCGGTCACTGCGCTCGCCCCAGCCGATCTGGTTTTTGCGGTCAGCCGCATGGGCGTCCTCCCGGGCCGTACGGGCTTTGTCCAGCAGGCGTGAGCGAAGCACCCGGAGGGCCTTGGCTTTGTTTTCAAGCTGGCTCCGTTCATCCTGACAGGTAACGACGATCCCTGTCGGGAGATGCGTGATCCGGACGGCGCTGTCAGTCGTGTTGACTCCCTGTCCGCCGTGACCGGAAGCGTGGAAGACATCGATCCGTAAGTCAGCAGGGTCAATGGTCACTTCAACTTCTTCGGCTTCAGGGAAAACGGCGACGGTAACGGTCGAAGTATGGATCCGG
>JAEEGL010754375.1_pt1 | contig 14588 bp, 16 predicted proteins | sample 9134231 | NCBI WGS metagenome assembly JAEEGL01 (sample SAMN16246548, study PRJNA631951) | gut metagenome | biome: gut microbiome; feature: rumen; material: fiber-attached | host: Bos | place: Iran: Karaj | collected 2018-10 | reverse complement strand
TATCGTTCGTATCGCTTGGGTATTTGGTCAGAACGGAAAGAACTTCATTAAGACCATGCTGGCGCTTTCCGACAATCACGACGAGCTTCGAATTGTGAATGATCAAATTGGCACTCCAACCTACACATTCGATTTAGCCAAACTATTAGTAGATATGATTGAAACTGAAAAATACGGTTATTACCATGCTACTAACGAAGGCGGCTATATTAGCTGGGCCGACTTCGCCAAAGAAATCTTCAAACAAGCAGGGAAAAACACCAAAGTTGTTCCGGTTACCACCGCAGAATACGGCCTATCAAAAGCCAAACGCCCATTCAACTCCCGCCTAGACAAATCAAAACTCGTCACTACTGGTTTTACTCCTCTACCGACTTGGCAAGATGCGCTTTCTAGATTTTTAGAATCAGAACAAGACAATTAGAGATCATTAGATTTTTCACTATTCCTATATAGCTTTGTGATCATTTTAGCAATTAGTTTCGGCCAAAATCGACTATATATTTCAAGATCTTCTTTTGTCCTAATACCCTTCTTTATAATATCTGTAGTAGTTGATTCATTTGATATTCTATGTCCCATAAGACGTTTGTTGACAAAAACAAACGCACCTTTTAACCTGCTTAGACGTTCCCAAGCATGCCAATCTACATTACACTGAAATTTTGATTCAAATATTTTTTTAGGGCAATTTTTTTTCACAAAAGTAACTGCTGGACAACAAATTGCATCTCCAAATCTGATAACACTACGTTTTAACATTCTTGATTTTGCTGTATTTTTTATTCTTACAGGCAACAGCAAAGTCCTTTTGATCCTCAGGTTTTTATTGGCGTGCACCTTTTTCTTGTTACGAATTTCATAGTAGTCTGTAAAGATTATTGATGCAGCAGGTGTTTTTAAATATTTTGAAACAACTTCATTTGAATAATTAGGTTCATATATGTCATCCTGATGAGCAACAGTAACCAGATCTGTTTTTCCACAGGAAACAGCAAAATCAAAATCACCACCTATATTTTTATGATTGCCAACAATTACAGGAATGCCATATTTCTTAGCAATAGAACGTATATATTTATTATCAGTAGTGGTTGCTATAATTGCATTACTATTATAATGTTGTTTGCAGACACTTTTTACACACTCTTCCAAATAAGGACTTTCTTTATATGCCAAAACCACAAAAGTATGCAACGGTTTTTTATCCATATTATTTATCTTTCTTTTTCCCAAGTTTCTGCTTTATGATAGAGAGTTCTTGGATTAATTCGGTGATTTGCTTCTGCTGTTTACTAATAACAATGGTGAAGAAAAAACATAGCAAAAGCAAAAGGCCAATAATAACAACAAATATAAAATTTGAAAGCATGCCAAACCCAAGCCACTTAACAAGCGTAGTAAGTGGATCTACGAAAATTGCCATCAGCATAAATGCAATCGGAAGAAGCAACCAAACGACAGCGCTTTTTATTGAAACATAATTTCTTTTTAATAACACTACAACAAGAATTAATAAAGCAACTGCAGCGATAACCATTTCTATTTGTAATCTAAAGTTCATCTCTTTTTACTCCTAAACTGAATCATTAATATCGATAATATGACATTAATCATATAGTACCCTTTCTTCCAGGAATGTATACTAGATTTTCCACCGACCCGTGCATGCATTTTGGCAGAAACTTCTTTGACTTTAAAACCACTTTTAAGAAGCATAAACTCTGAAACCGGCTCAGGGTATTCTAATGGATAATCCTTAGCGAAAACTTCGATCACTTCATGATTTGCCGCCCTAAAACCAGAAGTAGTGTCATATATTCTCTTTTTAGACAATGTTTTGATTACGTTTGAAATCATTTTTATCCCAAATCTTCTCATCGCCGTAGTTTTAAAATTACCAATAGTTTTTTCTGTAAAGCGAGACCCAATTACCAAATCGGCTTCACCGTCTAGGATTGGTTGTACAATTTTTTCGACAGAAGATATTTCATGCTGCCCATCGGCATCCATCTGGACGGCAATATCATAACCCATTTTATAGGCATATTTATAGCCAGTCTGTACCGCTCCGCCAATCCCAAGATTAAAAATCAAATCTATATGATTGTAACTATTATCATCAAGGATTTTTTTCGTGTTATCAGTAGACCCATCATTTATGACAATATAATCATATCCGTGATCTACAATATTCTTCACGACGTTCTCAATCGTTGATTCTTCATTGAAAGCAGGGACAATTATTAGGACGTTCTTCATACTCTTTAATTATAACAACGTTATCACAGGATTCAAATATGTGCGCATAAAATTGCAGCTATAGCATATACATTTGTCAATATTGCAGTAATGTATAGATAGTTGGGTTTAACCAAGATTCTTTTTTGTGAAGTACGAGATGTTGGTAAACAAAAGATAGGAATAAGAAGTAAGACAGGAAGAAAATATCGCCCTTGCACGCCATCTATTATACTAGAACCAGGAACGCTCCACGTTATAAACATAGTGGTAAACGTAAAGACGACTATTGCAGAAAAAGAGCAGAGCGTAAAGATTTTGAGACTAAAAGGTATTTTTGTTTCTTTTTCTGCACACAAGAAAAGGAAAAATATAAACAGCGTAATAATATATGGATAAAACATACTAACCGAAAACCACTCAAGATCTTTGCCTATAACGCCATTAATGAATTCGTCTGGTCTTATAAAAATATTTTTAAAAATTATTGCCAAAAAAGACATTGGATTAGACATAATAAAGCTAGTTTGATCTTGGCCGGTGCCAAATCTTCCACTTCCAAGCGGGGAAGTTGCCATTCTAAATAGCACGAATAGTATTGTTATCGCACCAATTGAAAATATTGCAATATTTTTTCGTTTGTGCGACAAGAACCTCTCTTTCGGAATCCAAAAAACAATAGGACACAAAAAGGCATAAACTGGTTTTGAAACAGTTAAAACAATACAAATCAAAAGCAACAGCAGACTTTCCTTCCACCCGATGCTCTTTTCCTTTTCTTCTCTAAAATAAAAGACGAAGCTAATGAGTGCTATACCTGCGCATATAATAGATCCGTCTGCTGATACCGAAGAAAGTAATTGCATTGTCATTGGGAACATGGCAATCAAAAAAATTAGCTTCTTCATGACTGGGATATACTTAATGCAGAAATATAGTGCCACAATGCAAGATGCCATATTAAAAATCCTACTGATTATCATAGTGGGTATAATCGGGATATTCAAAATTTTTCCAATAATCACACCAAACGTCTGAGGAATATAATTGAAGAACGAGTATCTGTCAGCCGGGCCATTTATAGGAGAATGATTAGTATTGGCCACTGTAGAAAAATTCTCAAGCTCCTTTTTGTAGCCATTTTCCTCAACGGAATACGAGTTGCCAGTGGCTTCTAGTAAATTATCTGGGACAAGCATATTGCCTTCGTTGTTTGCAAACAACTGCCCCTCAGAGAGTTCATATGCTCTCCAGAAATGAGCGGGTTCATCTGGAGCTCCACCTATAGGAAGAAAAACGGAATAAAAAGCACCAAGCAACAAGCCGCTAATAAGAAATAACTTCTCGATTTTCCAGGCTTTTCGTTTTGCCATAAACATGATGGAGAAAACGATAAGAGTGATAAATAAAAAAATGGAAACAATTAAAACAGGATTTTTTTCGATAATCGAATAACCAGAAAAAGTTATTAGAGCAAGGACACTCGTAATTGATATAACTATTCCCAATAATACTGAGCCATAGTTATTTAACAACCACTTTTTTTTATTCCCACAGTTTACCATATGCTTCCGCCACTTTCTCTGGCTCGCCAGCTATTTTAATTTTACCATCATCAATTAAGATTGCCCTATCGCAAAATCTTTTCACATTATCCATTGAATGTGTAACTAAAATCACAGTTTGATTACCATGCAGAGAAGCAAAATAGTCATTACATTTTTGCTGAAAAGCTGCATCGCCCACCGCCAAAACCTCATCAAGAAGCAGAATATCTCCTCTAGCACGAATAGCAATCGAAAAGGCTAATCTCACCTGCATTCCAGAAGAATAGTTTTTTAACTTTTGGTCCTGGAATTGTTCGAGCTCAGCAAACTTCCAAATATCATCATACATTTTATCCATTTCTTCATTTGAAAAACCAAGCAGGGCACCATTAAGATAAACATTCTCACGTCCAGTTAGATCCATATTAAAACCGACCCCAAGCTCAATAAACGGAATTAGATTGCCGTTAATAGTGACTTCGCCTTTTTCCGGATAATAAACACCGGCTAAAATCTTCAGTAATGTAGACTTACCAGAACCGTTTCGGCCCACCACGCCTACGAACTCGCCCTTTTTGATCTCAAAATCAAGACCCTTCAAGACTTTATAGTCCTTATACCCCTTGACGCCGCGGATAAGATTAAAAATTGTTTGCTTTAGCCCAAACGATTTTTCGGTTGGCAACCTGAAACTTTTATGAAGATTTTTTACAGAAATAGCGACATCACTATCTGTTATAACTTCCCTTCTAACCCCAATTTTTCGCTTCGCCATTATACTTCCTCCGCAAAGAATTTAGATTTGCGCCTAAAGTAAATTGAACCAAGAATCAAAACTATTATTACGATTAAAACAGGCAGAAACCTTATAACCGGGTTAGTCCAGTATCCCCAAGTCGTCATAGTTTCATTTGTAATTAGAAAAAATCTAACATCTTGTATTACTTGTGCGATAGGATTAAGTAAAAGAATTCTCGCCGCTAGTAGGCTAGAATTAGCCACCATAGTAATAGGATAAATTATAGGCACCGCATAGAACAAAGCTTGTATTAGGACATCCCAAATTGAGGCGATATCGCGATACTTCACATTTATTGAACCAAATAAAAACGAGATTCCCAACGCCAGGCAATAAAGCTCTAGAACCAGTGGAATAATCATTAACCAACCAAGATTTGGCGTAACACCGCTTATTAAAGCAAAAACTACTACCACTACAAGATTAATTAATAAGTTAATCACCGCCGTAAGGGTAGACGAAACGACCACGATATATTTTGGAAAACTAATTTTACGAAGCAAATCTCCCCTTTGTACAATTGCCTGGATACCTTGGTTGGTACACTCCGTGAAGAAACTCCAAAGAGTAATACCAGTTAACAAATATACTGGATAATAAGGTATATAACCATCATCACCAGGCTTACCTCCAAACCCAAGCATTACTGAAAACACAAAATATAAGATAGCAAACATCATCAGAGGCCTAAGCAGCGCCCACAAATACCCAAGAACAGAACCCTGGTATCTTAATTTAAAATCCGTTTTCGTCAGCTCTTTGAGCAAAATTCTATTCTTTTTGTACAAAAAATTAGGAATACTCATATCTATATATAAATTATATCACAATTTAGCCTAACAGTGGTTCAAGTAGTTTAACGTGTCTTTCACGGCATCCTCTACAGTCAGCTCAGTTTTCCAGCCAAGATCGTTATTTGCTAAGGAAGGATCAGCAATTAGCTCTCCCAAATCTCCCGCTCTTCTACCTACTATTTTATGCGATAAAGGTTTCCCAGAAATCTTCTCAAATACATTAACCATTTCAAGTACAGATGTTCCATGTCCAGAACCAAGATTATAAACCTTAACCCCACTTTTCATATGTTCTAGTGCCGCAATATGACCACGAGCCAAATCTACCACATGTATATAATCTCTAATACAGCTCCCGTCCGGAGTATCATAATCGTCGCCATAAATCGATAGTTCCGGCATCTCACCCTGATAAACTTTCATCACAATTGGCATTAGATTATTAGGGATGCCATTCGGATCTTCGCCGAGCATGCCAGAATTATGTGCTCCGACAGGGTTAAAATATCTTAAAATACAAATCTCAAATTCAGGATCCGATATAGACAAGTCTTTCAAAATTTCCTCAATCATATATTTTGTGCGGCCATAAGGATTAGTAATACCTTTCCCAGTCTCCATAGTTTCATCGAGCTTCGCCACACCCTGATCGCCATACACCGTCGCCGAAGAAGAAAAAATCAATTTTTTCACCCCAGAAACACGCATGCACTTAAGCAAATTCACCGTCCCGCCAATATTGTTTTCGTAGTATTCCAAAGGTTTTTCCACTGATTCGCCCACAGCCTTTAGCCCTGCAAAATGCATCACGGCATCATATTTTCCGCCCTCAAAAACCTTTGCCACAGCATCATAATTTTTCAAGTCAACCTCATAAAAAACAGGCTTTACCCCAGTAATCTCAGCGATTCTGTCCAGCACTTCAATTTTAGAATTATACAAATTATCCAAAATCTCTACTTCATATCCTGCCTCAATCAGCTCTACCACCGTATGTGACCCGATATATCCCGTTCCCCCAGTAACTAAAATTTTCTCTTTTTTCATGTTATAATTATAACATGAAGAAAAAATCCGATTTCGTCTTCCATCTTCTATTATTTTTTTCAGATACGCTAGCGATAATCTTATCTTATCTTTTTGCTTTCTATATTCGCACGCACCTAGATTCACGTCCGTTTAGTTTCACCAACCGTTCTATCGACTCACTCTCTACTATCCTCTGGCTCATTCCTATTTGGATTATCATTATCTCCGCCCTTGGGCTATACAAAAAAAGCATCTTCTCCCCAGACAAGCGCTTTAGGGAAACCGCCCGCCTTGCACTCGCTTCGGGCCTTGGCACGATGCTTATTATCACGGTAAGCTTTTTTAAGAGTGAAAACGTTTTTCCAGTTCGTCTCGTAGCACTTTATTCAACTATTCTTTGTTTTGTATTCTTAGTATTCTTCAGATTTATTATCCGTGCTGTTAGGAAATTATATCTATCAAAAGGACATAAGAATGTCACCAGAGTTTTGATTGTGGGGAACCATCACGTTACCAAATCCCTCGCTGGTTTTATTGCTAGGTCACCAGAAACTGGTTATCGTATTGCTGGCATCGTTTCTGGTTTAAGATTCATTCCTAAGAAACAGAGAGAACATCAGTATTCATCTGTCAAAGAAGCTCTCAAAAAATGTAGACCAGATGTTATTTTCCAAACCGATGAACACCAAACAGAATATGTTTATCAACAGGCGCTTAACCGCCACATCCCATATTATTTTGTGCCGTCAGAAGCAGCACTCTCATCTCAACTAGGTGAACTTGAGCTTATTGGCGACATCCCAGTGATTCTTGTTAAGGTCACTCCATTATCCGGCGGTGGGCGTATCGTTAAGCGTATCTTCGATATTCTCCTTAGCACCGTTTTCTTTATTCTCTCCCTTATTCCAATATCAATTATTTGGATCATTATGAAAATCTCTGATCCACGCCACAAGGTGTTTTTCTCTCAGACCAGACTTTCTTTAAATGGTAAAAAATTCTCCATTCATAAAATTCGTACTATGAAACCAGAGTATAGCGGCATGACCGCCGAAGAAGCTTTTAAAAAGATGGGCAAACCAGAGCTAACTAAAAAGTATGTTGAAAATGGCCTTTTCCTCGAAAAAGACCCTCGCATTACCAAGCTAGGTGCATTTTTACGCAAGACTTCTCTCGATGAGCTTCCTCAATTTTGGAATGTAATTAGGGGCGATATCTCTCTAGTCGGTCCGCGTGCTCTTCCACCAAATGAACTCAAAAACCGTTCTTATCGCGCCAAATTGCTCTCTGTTAAGTCTGGCCTTACTGGACTTGCTCAGGTTTCTGGCCGCCGTGACATTTCCTTCGAAGATCGCCGTGCTATCGATGTTTACTACGTCCAGAACTGGTCGCTCATACTTGATATCAAGATATTACTTCGCACCGTCATTACAGTAATTAAAGGTGAAGGCGCCAACTAATGGCCGAGAAAAAGCAAAAAGTTGCACTAGTTTGTGATTGGCTCACCAACGTTGGTGGTGGTGAAAAAGTACTCAAATCCATCCACGAGCTATATCCAGACGCCCCGATTTACACATCAAAATACAACAAAAAGGGAATTGACTGGTTTAAAGATGCCGACGTTCGTACTGGTTGGCTACAGATTTTTCCTACTAAACTCCGCCGCCTTCTTGGCCCCTTACGCCAATCTTATTTTTCGCATCTAGATTTATCGAGCTATGATCTTATTATCTCTATCACCGGCGCCGAAGCCAAATCCATCAAAAAGGGAAACGCCACACATATCTGTTATTGCCACGTCCCAACCCAATATTATTGGCAGTTTTATGATGATTATGTAGAACATCCGGGATTTGGCATTTTAGATCCAATTGTCCGCTTCTTCTTCAAATTACTAGTTAAACCTTTGCGAAAGGCCGATTATAAGGCCGCTCAAAAACCAGATTACTTCATCACCATCTCAAATTACGCTGCTGATTTAATTAAAAAATACTATAAAAGGGAAGCCACGATCATCGCCCCACCAGTTGAAGTACAGAGGTTCATTCAGAACAAAGACATAAAAGCAGGGAAAAGTCAAACAAAAGAAAACAATAAAACCGTAAAAAATCAAGCAGAGGTTATCCACACACCTGTGGAAAACTCCAACAATATTAAACCATATATTACAACATCTCGCCACGTTACATGGAAACGTTTAGATTTGGCTGTCAAGGCTTGTCTCAAATTAAAAAGGCCACTTATTCTCATCGGTGAGGGTCCAGAACATAAAAATCTCGTTAAAATGGCCAAAAAATCCGAACTCATCAATTTCCTCCCGGTCATGACCCAAAAAGAGCTTAAAAAATACCTATTAGACGCCAAAGCTTATCTGTTCCCAAGCTTAGAACCTTTCGGGATCGCTCCTGTCGAGGCTTTAGCAGCAGGGTGCCCTGTCATAGCCTTTGGCGAAGGTGGCGCCTTAGACTACGTTTTAGACGGTAAAAACGGCATTTTGTTCAAAAAACAAACCGTAAATTCCCTAGCTGACGCCATTTTAGAGTTCGAAAAAACGTTTAAATCCACCCCTGAAAAAATCTCTGCCACCTCTGTTCCCTTTGCTGAGGAGCATTTTAAGCAAAAAATGAAGGATTTTATTGATGGAGCGACTAAATAAATTACAGAGGTATCTCCTCTATATTCTCCCTGTTGCGCTTTTCTTTTCATATTACCCTGTTTTTTCATTTGGCTCTGACCAAACCATGAACTTCGAGCTATCTATTCCTTTAATCTGGCTAGTTTTATTCTTTTTCGTCTCAATTCCAAGATTGATTGAGTTTTTTAAAAAGTTTAATATGAAGCTTGCCACCCTGTTTCTTTTCCCAGTTTACCTTACACTATCAATCATCTGGTCGCCTAATAAGCTTCGCGCTATTCTTACTGCGGGTGTTTTATGGCTCATCATATTCGCGGCAATATCAACTTACCAGATATTTAAAGATAAAAACGTTGTAAAAAATACAACATTTAAGGCAAAAATCCTCTCAATATTTCTTCTCACCACCTCTGTAATATGTATTTTTTGCTGGTTACAATGTCTCTTAGATGTGGTTGGGATTAGCCGCGAGGCCACACTTCTCTGTCCGGGCTGCACCTACCATACCTTTGGATTTCCCCATCCAAACGGATTTGCCGTAGAGCCACAGTTTATGGGGAATATCCTCATCGCTCCAGCCATACTTTCCCTGTATTTATTATCGTCCACTGATAAAAAACGAAAGCTTTATACTGTTTTTTCTTTCATTTTCATATCTACTCTATTTTTGACACTTTCTCGCGGAGCCATCTACTCTTTCTTGATTGGCGCGGCATTCCTGACCGTTTTTTACCTTATTAAAAAACAAAAAACCATTTTGCTCTCTATTCCAATAATAATAGTATCTTGCATTATTTCCCTCGTAGCTCAAGGAATTCTCTCTGAAATGTCACCCACAAACGACACCTTTTATTCAGGCGTGGCCAAATCTATTCATCAACTAACTTTAGGAAAAGTTGATATTAGAGAGGAAGCCATTAACGTTCCAGAGGAAAAAGGAGAAATTAGCCCAGATAACTCAGCAGAACAAGCTATTTTTGATGGCTATATTGAATCCTCAACTTTTATGCGCTTCTCTATTAGTGAACGTGCACTAAACACCTGGGCGAAGGATACAAAAACAGCAATTTTTGGTGTCGGGATCGGTGGTGCCGGATCATCAGTCTCTGAAGTTTACGAAGATTTTTCTCCAAAAGAGATAGTCCACAACGAATACATAAGTCTTCTGTTGGAAGTAGGAGTTATCGGTTGTATTTTAGCAATCACCATGACCGTATCGCTAATCAAGGCAGTTACTAAAAAACAGCTATTTTGGCTTCTTGCCGTTATTATGGCTTACGCGTTTTCTATTTTGTTTTTCGCCGGTCTTCCTAACGCGCTCCATATTTATCTTCTTCCCCCGCTTCTCTTTTTTCTCTTTCCCAAAGATCAGTCGGTTATAAACGAAAAAATTAAGAGCCGCAACCACTAGTATCGAAATCACCCAAACGCCTGTATTTTTCACAAAATTATAATCAAACGGTAGCCTAAGCCATTTACAAATATTTAGAACAAACCTATAAAGCCAAGTGGGCTTATCTAGAATTAGCGCTAGAAACGGACGAACTATAAGCATAGTAAAACTATTCCAGGCAAAAAATTTAATCACACCGTATTTTCCGGGGTCTCTTGTCTTCCAAGTGATGTTGCTATGGAGTATATAGGCCAGACAGGCCGCAGATACCCCAGAAATAGCCGTCGCAATCCACAAAACATCGCTCAGAAAAAAACCAGCGACAATAGAATAAACTATAAAATCAAATACGGAAACTGATATTCCAACAAGTGCGTATTTAAAAATTTTTGGCTTTACCATCCATAAGCATTATAACAGTTATAAAGCGTTTTGTTTATTTTTTGCGTTTACCATCCCCGCCTCTCAGGCCCAACAGATGACAGAGGTTCTTAAGTAGCAAAGCAAACTCGTCTATTATTCGACCTTGTTTCCAGCTAATTACATCAGCAAGATCGTCTCGCACGTCTGAGAACTGTGTGCATCCAAGAACTACCGCATCAGAATATAAATCGCGATAATCTGATAGTTTTTGCCTCATCATTTCTTTAGTCAATTCACCATCGTCAATCAATTGTGGCCAATCATCACAAATGAGTTCAGAAAAGGTTTTATCTTGTAACGTTTCTTTTCGTAAAGAATAAAACTTAGAATTCATTACAAAACTCGTGGTAAGTACTAGAAATTTTGCCCCATTATCTTCGTTGAGTATCTCAAAGTTGACTCCTAAAAACTTTTGTTCCGGATACTTTTCCTTTAGGTATTCAAAAGAAGATATAGTCACTTCGTAACTCGCCAGAATAATGACATCGACAGTGCCGATGTATGGCAAAAGAGCTTTTTCAGTGTATTTTAAAACATCTTTTACCCCCAGTTTATTATATGGTGCATGTCGCCAATCAATAACTCGAACTACTTCCACAATAGGTAGCTCAGATTCAAGATAATTGGCGAAACTTTCGCCGCCCCAACCACAATCAAAAACAACTACTTTTAGCATAAAACTCCTTTTTAGTTTCAGATATTTTACTACCAATCAGGACAACAAAAACCGCAAAAATTAAGTTATGATACATTATGTATCATAACTTCTGATATAATTAACGTATGAGAAAGGCTTTTTATAGTTTTATTGGTATTATGCTGTCTTTTTGTACTGTTTTTTCGTCTTCTGTCTATGCCCTTTCAGAGAATCAAAAGAACATTATCTCCCAATACTGTGCCTCTATGGTTCAAGGTTTTAAAACCCTTCAACACGTCGATGTAGATAATCGCGTTAAACTCGGATCAAGATATGAAACGGCCATTTCGAAGTTTATGACGCCACTTAATTTACGCATAGTCAAAAACAATCTATTTGTGCCAGAGTTAGTCGATTTGCAAAAAACTTTTGCCGATCGCAGAGCAAGTTTTAATAATAACTTCACCGTTTATAGCAAACACCTGAAAGAGCTTATTTCAATTGATTGTCAAAACTACCCTGAAGATTTTTATAATAAGTTAGTAGAAACCAGAAAAGCTAGAGAGTATGTCCACCAAGACGTGGTTTATCTGAATAGTATTTTACGCATATATAAAGAAACGGTTGAAAAGGTTAAGAAGGAATTATGAACAAAGGTGGTAGAAATCTGATTATTTTAGGTATAAGCGCAACCATTATTGCCGTTTTAACAACGGCTATCAGTCTAATCGTATATGATGCATCAGGAGATATATATCTCGACCGCTCTCGTCCTGGCTTTTTACCCGAAAAAGAGGAGATAGAAGAAGAACAACAAAGAGATGACTATGCTTTTTCAGAAGATGGTAATCTCACCACCGAGGTGTTAGACGAGTTTCTTGAAGAATATGAAAAAGTCATTGATCTAGTCGAAAAGATTGAAAACCCATTTTCAGAGAAACCTTTATCGGATGATTATCTCGGTATTTCAAACGCCGCAGAATAATTCCCTAAGCCAAGCATCTGCTGGCCCAGCTGTCATCAGAAGCACCAAATACCCATCTTTTTGATAGTTTTTTAGAACATTACCGAACTCGTTACCTATCGTTGCGGGCTCTGCTGCTTCTTTATTAGTGAGACTTTCTATAAAATCCTCAGGCCTGAGTATTGCCAAATTTGGATCTTCTCTAGTCAAATAGGTCGGCAACCAAAAAACTTTATCTGCCCCTACAAAAGCGTCTTTATATTCAGTAAATACCTCATGCTGGCGAGTATTTTGATGTGGTTCATAGGCAACTACCACACCTTTTTTCCCGATATTTTTCGCCTCCTCTTTTGCCAGCTCAATTGTCGCTGAAATCTCTTCTGGATGGTGTCCGTAGTCGGAATATACTCCATCGCAAATTCGCTCAAATCTTCTCCCTACACCAGGGAAAGCATTGATAGCTTCATAAATTCTTTCAATTTCTATACTAGGCTCCATTATTCTCAGTGCTCTTATCGCCAGCTTCGCATCAACTTTACGCGCCTTACCAGCAAGCAGTATTTTCTTGTCATTACGTCCGTCATTTACTATAGTTTCGCGACTCTGCTTAATAAACTTCGTAAAAGCTGCTTGATAATTAGCCTTTGTAGGGTAAATGTCATTATGGTCATAAGAAACCATCGTGATCACGGAGAGCCAAGGATGAAAATATAAAAAATTGCGATCATATTCATCTGCTTCGTATATAAAATATTCGGCGCCTTTTTTGTACTGTCCTGATTTTGCAAAACCAAGAGTCGTACCTACTAGATAGGAAGCAGGAACCCCTAATTTTTTGCAAAGCCAAACAATCATGGAAGTAGTGGTAGTTTTCCCGTGTGTCCCAGCAACAGCTACCATTTTTAAATTAAGCTCTTTTACTAAAAAGGCAATAAACTCATCTCTTTTTGAAGTTTTTATCCCATGTTTCTCCGATAGAATTAGTTCAGGATGATTCTTTGGGAGAGCTGATGTATGAACAAACCAATCAATGCCTTCTCTTTCAATAATTCTTTTAAAATAAGTACCATCTTGTTTACCCACTTTAAAATCTATTTTCTTCTCGCGGAGCTCCTTTGTGATAGCTCCCTCATTAAGGTCCGAACCAAAAACATTTAGTCCAGCATCTTTCGCCATAAGAGCCAAAGGCCCCATGCCGGTCCCAGAAATTCCAGAAATGAAAACATTCATGCTATAATTATAGCAACTTATGGGTGGCAATTCAGAAAAACGTGCAAAAAAAGCCCTACGTCGTGTCCATCTTAAAACATGGCAATTAATTTTGATTCTTATTCCTCTGATCTTTATTACGGCTACTCTTTTTCGTTTTGATCACATTAAGATGGTTGAGCTAAAAGAGGCAGTGAAAGCCGCCGACGAGGCTGAAAATGATGAAGAAATCGCTAAGACTTTGACTGAATTAAAAAACTTTACTTTTTCGCACATCGTCATCAATGTCATAGAGGATAATGGTGTACAGAATATCACTTTTGGGACTGGAACCTTTTATTTAGAGCATCAATATATTCGTGCCGCCAGTGCTGCTTTGCAAGAGGCGGAACAAAAACTAGCTAGCAGTGATAATCCTAACGGCAATGTTTTTGCTAAGGCTATGGACGTTTGCAAACCACAAGCTATTGCGAATCATTGGAATTGGAATAGCCCTGGATATCTAAATTGTATGACGGGCGAGATTAATAAATATCCTACCACTAGCGAGCTAGAAAGTACCATAATCGCCGATCTTCCATCCACCGAACTCTATCGCCATAATTATGCTTCTCCACTATGGGCACCAACATTCTCTGGGCTAACACTTCTCCTATGCTTAATCATAAGTGTTGTAATTTTTATACGCTTTCTTATCTGGTTAGTTCTCCGTTTAGCGATAATCTTCTTAAAAAATCGGTAAAACCCCTTGACACTTTAAAATAGAGGTCATAAGATAAAATTACAATAATATTTAAGGAGGAAAGCTAAATGGCTTACAAACATACCAACAGCAAAGGCGTCGACTATTTCTTGCACAAATCAGAAGTTACCCTTCGCGGTGGCCAACCACAAACAATTTATTTCTTCACCAAGAC
>JAEEGL016939222.1_pt1 | contig 14589 bp, 14 predicted proteins | sample 9134231 | NCBI WGS metagenome assembly JAEEGL01 (sample SAMN16246548, study PRJNA631951) | gut metagenome | biome: gut microbiome; feature: rumen; material: fiber-attached | host: Bos | place: Iran: Karaj | collected 2018-10 | reverse complement strand
TAAAAATTCTCCTTTAGAATTTCTAATTACTACCATCACAACCATTGGATAGTATCCTTTGGGGATTGGTTCTCCTTTATGATAAGTTTTATCTGTTTTATTACTATTTATATCATATAAATCTCTTAGTTCTGCCATTATCTCACATCCTTACGATCCACCATCTTATCATATTGTTTATATAAATATTGAACACCATTTTCTAAATGAAAATAATGGACAATATAAAACATTAGAAATATTAATAAGATTATCGCAATGGAAAAGAATATATAGTGAACAAATCCTAAACCAGCAAATAATAGAAATAGAATAACATAGAATAATGTTACTAATAGATGTATCAATCTTTCATGTTGAAAAAAACCTATCTTAATTAGATGATTCTCCACTATATCATTTGTTATCTTTTTATCACTAGTTAATAGTTCATCTATTTCTTTTATATAATCGTATAAATATGTTTTCATATCATTCTCCTTATATTTAGTATTATACCATAACATAATACTTGTGAGTTCTTTTGTTTTTTTATATAATTATGAGTGGTGATGGAGATGAAAAATCGTATCTATAAAAAAGTTATTGTAACTACAAAAGCAGAAAAATCCATCTTATTATCTCATCCATGGGTATATGGAGAAGAAATTATGCAAAAGGATGAGATTGAAAATGGAGAAATTGTTGATGTGCTAAATAATAAAGGAAAATATTTAGGAACAGGATTTTATAATGATCATTCTAAAATTACGGTTCGTTTACTCAGTAGAAATACTAATGATTTATTTGATTATAATTTCTTTAAAAGAAGAGTTAAGTATGCTTATGATCTTCGTAAACAGACCATGAATGATTTAAACTGTTTTCGTCTCATTTATGGAGAAGCAGATGGTTTTCCTGGATTAACTGTTGATAAATTTAATGATGTATTAGTAACTCAAACCTTATCATTAGGAATAGAAGTTAGAAAAGGCGATATATTTAGAGCTCTTGTAGAAGTATTACAAGAAGATGATATTTCTATTAAAGGTATCTATGAAAGAAATGATGTAGATGTTAGAACATTAGAAGGTTTAGAGAAATATAAAGGTTGGTATCAGAATCAGAATTATGATACAAAAACTATTATTACAGAGAATGGTATTCAATATGTTGTTGATTTTGAAAATGGTCAAAAGACAGGTTATTTCTTAGATCAAAAGTATAATCGTTTAAAAGTACGTGAATTTGTTAAAAATAGAACTGTACTTGATTGTTGTACTCATACTGGTTCTTTTGCGATGAATGCTTATATGGGTGGTGCTAAAAAGGTAGTAGCTTTGGATGTATCTGAAAAAGCATTAGAAGATTCTAGAATGAATTTTCAACTTAATCATATGCAAATAGAAACTGTATGTAGTGATGTTTTTGATTATTTAAAGAGTATTGAAGGTAAAAAGTTATTTGATTTTATTATTCTAGATCCTCCGGCTTTTACGAAATCAAGAAAAACTATTAATCAAGCTTTAAAGGGTTATGAAGAATTAAATTATTTAGCTATGAAGGCTTTACCAAGAGGAGGTTTTTTGGTAACAGCTTCTTGTTCTCACTTTGCTAGTGAAGAATTATTTAAAGAAGCTATTTTTAAAGCTTCTTTAAAAGCAAATGTCTCTTTAAAACAAATCTATTGTGCTAATGCTGCGCCTGATCATCCAGAGTTAATTGGGGTACCTGAAACGAAGTATCTTAAGTTCTTTGTCTTTCAAATTATTTAGTGAAAGTGTTGACACTTTCCTTTAAAAGTATGAATCATTTTTCTTTACATATACTAAAAAAAGATTATATAATTGTCATAGATAATATGGGGTGACTTTATGGGAAAAGTAGGAAAAAAAAAGAAAAAAGAAAAGAATGAGAAAAAGAGAAGTATTTTATTACTTGTATTACTTTTTCTTTTTGCGGTTGTTGGAACTGTTACTTATGCATGGTTCTCTTCTGATACAAAATTAACAATTGATACTATGGAAATTCGTATAGAGACTACAACTGGTATACAAGTATCTGCAAATGCTGTTAACTGGACAAATAATATTACTAAGACAGATCTTATTAATGCTCATACTTTATATCCGGATGCTACTAATCAGTTACCATTAACATTGGCTGGATGTTCTACGGATGGAAGTGTAAATCCAACTGGTTTAAATATGTTCTATGGCTCTACTCGTCAGTATCGAAGTGAAGGTTTCTTTTTAACCGCAACGAAACAAACAGAAATTAACTGTGTTGGAGATGAGGAATGTGTAGGAAAGCATTATGTTGCTTTTGATATATTTATTCTATTAACAGAGCCAGCAGATTTAGTTGTAACAGATCAATCTTATGTAATTAATAAACTAGATAAGACTGAAAATGATGATGAGAGCGGAGACGAAGAAGAAGAAGAAGAAAGTAAAGGAGCTCCTGGTGGAGAAAATGGTGCTAGAGTTGGTTTTGTCAATCTAGGTACTACTACTGATACTGCTAATAGTGTTAGAGCTCAATATCTAGCTAATGCAACAGAGAGTGCTATTTGGGAACCAAACTATGACGTTCATACAGAGCATGGTATTCTAAATGCTGAAAAGGTATATGGTATTACTACTAATGCTACTGGTGCTAGTAGACTTATTTATAAAGGAATTAATAGTGAAATTACAGGAAAAGGAGTTGCTTTATCTGATACAGATTCCGATCCACATTTCACTACTGTTAATCCTAAAGTAGCTACTCCTAAAGTATTTACAGGTGATCAAGATTTAATGTATTTACCTGCAGGTATTACTAAATTAAGAATTTACTTCTGGATTGAAGGTCAAGATGTTGACTGTGAAAATGAAGTTGGTGGCGGAGAACTAGAATTCAAATTAGAAATTGCTATTAAATAAAAAATGATTTAGTTTTAAATCATTTTTTTCATGTAACAATCTTTGTATTCTACCTTAGATAATATATTTTGTGATATAATGAGTTTGGGTGATTAAGATGGATGTAAAAGACTATATTGGAAAAAAGGTTCCTATTCAAATTGATAGAGAACTTGGTACTGTTCATCCTAAGCATGGATTTCTTTATCTTGTTAATTATGGGTTTGTTCCTAATACTGTTAGTGGAGATGGAGAAGAGTTAGATGCTTATCTATTAGGAGTCTTTCAACCAGTTAAAGAATATGAAGGAGAATGTATTGCGATTATTCATAGAACAAATGATGATGACGATAAACTAGTAGTTGTTCCTCTTGGAAAAGAATATTCTAACGAAGCAATTGAAGCTTTAACTGAATTTCAGGAACAGTACTTTGAACATGTTATTATCCGAGATGGAAAAAAATAGGAAAGAAGGATTTTTATGAAGTTATTTATCGGAGGTTCTGCTAGTGATGAGATTTCTTCTAAATATATAGAAGACTGTGAAAAATTATTAAAGGTTATTTTGAAAGAAAATGATTTGGTATTTGGTGTAGGACATCAAGGAATGATGGGATTAGCTTATCGTGTTGCGAAAGAAAATCATTGTACTATTTATGGATTATGTCCTAAGGCTTATCAAGAAGAAGCTAATATTGTAGATTGTGATTATTTAGATATTACAGAAGCTATTCTAGATAGTACTTTAAAGATATTTAGTACTAGTGATGTGATTGTTTTACTACCTGGTGGTTATGGAACTACTTTTGAGTTCTTTACAGCCATTCAAAGTAGAATTTGTGAAGAAATGAAGATACCTGTTATTTTATATAATTCTTGTGGTTATTATGATTCATTAATTACTTTTATTGAAAACATGGTTCAAGAAAAATTTGCGAAAGATTTCTTCAATCAATATTTCTTTATTGCTAATACAAAAGAAGATGTTATTCATTACTTAAAACAATTTCATAAATAAAAGGCTCTAACTATTGGTTAGAGTCTTTTAATTCTTGAATATAATTGTTAGCCTTTTTTATTCTTGCTTTATAGGCAATTTTTATTTCTTCTTTTGGTTCTTGTTCTTGTCTTTTTCTTATCTCATCCATAAAGCCTTCTATATTATGAATTAATCTTTCTTTTTTAGTGCCATTTGAAATTGAGTAATCATTTACATAATAGTTATACCAAACTTTATTTACTACCCCTATTCTTTTGGCTTGGTATATATAATCTATCATAAATAGTGTATCTTCACTCATATGGACATTGGTATCAAATCTAAGATTCTTTAAACTATCTCTTCTAAATAATCTAGTATATATTCTTCCTGTTGGACAATCCCCTATTTCTTTGTTATTTTCATTTGTCTTACCACATAGTAATTTTTCGAGAAAAAGATTTATTTTCTCTCCTTCAAAGATATGTAATCCAGGTTCTGATAATCTGGTTCTTACCACTTCATTGTTTTTTATTTCATTATAACCACCAATGATTAAGTCTAAGTTATTTGTTTCTATAAAGTCATAGGCTTCTTGTAGGAAGTTTTCTGTTACGGTATCATCAGCATCTACAAAAGCTATGTACTTATTATTGGAGATATTGATTCCTGTGTTTCGGGCATTGCCTACTCCACCATTTTCTATATGTTTTACAATGAACTTTTCTTTTCCATTTGAAAAATCATCTAAATAGCTTCTGGTTTCTTCTTTACTTCCATCATCAATGATATAAACTAAGTAATTCTGATAGGTTTGATTTAAAATACTATTTAAACATCTTTCTAAGTCTTCTACTGGGGTATTATATACTGGTATGATAATATCAATCATGTTTATGCTCCTTATCATATTTTTCTTTTAAGATACTATAATCTAAGAATGTTATTTCTTCTTTTTCAGGAGAGATTTTTATTCTTTTTCCTTCATATTCAAAACCTAGTTTTTCTAAAACTCTTTGAGAATCAATATTTCCTTCTACCGTATCAGCAATTACTTTTGTTAAATCTAATTTTTCAAAAGCAATCTCTAAGAGTTTTTGACAAGCTTCCAAACAATAGCCATTTTTCCAGTAATCATAGTCTAATAAATACCCTATTTCGGCATAATTATCTTCTTTTATCTTTAGTCCTATGAAACCAATTGGAGTATTATCTTTTAAACAAATTGTTGTAGATCTACCAATCTTTTCCTTAATAAACTCTAGTCTTTCTTCTCTTGATTTATTTTTAATACCACCTAAATACTTTTGTGTCTTTTCTTGTTTATCTGTTTTTAATAGTAATTCAACATCTTCTTTTTGACAAAGACGAATGATTAATCTTTCGGTAGTGATAGGAAATAATTCTAAATACTCTTGATTCTTCATATAAACCTTCTATACATGATTGGATAATCCTTGTGTTAATTCTGATAAATTATGAATAACCATATCTGGTTTTAAAGCTAATGTATTTTCATTTACTTCCTCTTCATAAGAAACTAAACAAGTTCTACTTTCGGCATTTTTACCCATTATGATATCAAATTGAGTATCTCCTATAATTAAAGCTTCTTCTTTTGTACAACCTGTTTCTCTTAAAATTTCTTCTACCATATCTGGGGCTGGTTTTTTGTGTAGTACATCACTTTCACAAATGATTTTTTCAAATAAGTTCTCTATTCCTAAATACAATAGTAATGGGATAATGGTATTTCTTCCTCTGTTACTAGCAAGAGTTATTCTATAACCATTTTCTTTTAATTTTAGTAATGTACTTTTTACATTGTCATATAAGTATATATCGGTAATATCTTCCATGAATATATCTGTGTAATACTTTTTAATTTCTGGTAATTGTTCATCGGTAGCTCCTAGTCCTTTTAAGACATCTGCTAGTACTGCACCATTATATTTCAATACATCTTCTCTAGATAGTCTTTTTAAATTAAATTTTTCTATACATCTTAAAATACAATTTACGATATGAGGAATTGTATTCGCAAGTGTTCCATCAAAATCAAAGATTAATAATTTTACGTCTTTATTCATCTTATCACTCCCTTCTGTATTATAACATGGATAAAAGAATCCAGTAAAGCTAGATTCTTTTGTTATCTAATGTACCAATAATAATTATTTTCTACAATCATTTTACTAATATTTAAACGATTATTTACTAGTCTATTTACTCTTTCTACGTAGTCTTCTTCTACTTCTTCTTTGGCTGTAAATATATTCTTAGAAGCATTATAAGTACCTTTACTAGTTACCCAACTTCTATCAGCTTGAACAGCTACACCAAATGATGTAGATAAGATGTCTTTTCCTGAGAATAATCTAGAGTCATAATCAATACCAAATAGATTATATACGGTTGGAATTACATCTACAGACATACATGGTTTTTCAATGACTTTATCTTCTAATTTATTATTCCAAATAATTAGAGCATTATGATTTACTTCTATTTCATCTCTAGGATAAGTAGATAAACTATTAATGGAATCCATATCTAATCCATATGGATAGTGATCTGCCATCATAACGATTACAGTATTATCTAATTTACCATGTTCTTCTAAGGTAGTTAAAAGTCTAGATAAAGCTCTATCTAATTCAATTTGTGTCGCAACATAGGCTTTAGCACCTTCACTCTTATCCATACCATCTACATAGCCTCTGTTTTTAGAAGAGATGGAGTTTCCAACATAGGTATAACCAAAGTGACCAGATACTGTCATATAATAAGCTAAGAATGGAGTTTCATTATCTATGTAGTCTCCTACTGTTACTTCCATCATTTCATCATCACTTTGAGGCCATCTACCACAATTCATACGTTGTTCTAGTCCATTGTAACAAGCTAAGAAATTGGTAAATCCTTGACTAGCAAGATATTGATGACGATCTTGGAAAACATAAGAATTATTATGATAAGCATAGGTACTATAACCAAGACCTCTAAAGATAGTGGCAAGTCCATATGGGAAGTAATTAGTACCACTTCTCCATTTTGATAAGATAGCATGATCCGGATATAAACCTGTTAAAGTTTGGAATTCTCCTCCGATGGTAGATAAGTTATTAGGAGTATAGAAATTTTTAAAGATAAAACCACTGTGTGTTAATCGATATAACGTAGGAGTTAATATTTCATCTACTCCTATTTCACTGAAACTTTCAGCTGTAATATAGATTAAGTTATATCCTTTAAACATTCCTGTATATTCATTTTTTAAAGTAGCTTCTTCTTCTCGAATATAGGAATTAATCAAATCAATATTATAGTTTCCTGTATCATTTAAGTTTAATTCTAATTTATTTGGTTCATATTCAATTGGCTTTTCTTCTTTTTCTTCTTCTACAACAACAGCTTCTATTTCTTTAGGAGAAAAACCAAATACCAATCTTTTGATTTCTAGCATATAAGTGTTTATAACTCCTAGTTTTTTAACACTTAATGATACATTATTTACGTTATGATAAAGATCATAAGTACTATAAGTTTTCTCTTTGTCTGTATTTATATAAACAATAGATACTCCTATCCATACCATAATACTTACTAATAAAATAAGTACTTGTTTCCACTGAATTTGATCTAAGACTTCTTTTAATTTCTTTTTAAAACATAAGGATAAAATGAATGGTACCATGAAAGCTATAATACAATAACCATTCTTTAATATTAATTTAATAGAAGCGGATAGATAATCATTTAATTGATCTTGTAGAGCTAAATTATAAATAGAAAAATAAACTTTAAAGATTTTATAGAATATTCCTTGTAAGGAGAAAATTACTCCAAATAAGAATAAGATAATTGATACTAAAGTGTGATTTCCTTTTTCATGGAAAAAGCCAGTTATTATACTAAGTATTTTAGATAGAATGATAGAAGATAGACAAACATCTATCATTATTTGCCAACTAATTGTATGAGAAACTAGAATGACAAACATTAATTCTAAATACAAAATACTGATAAACCATATTAAGCTTTTTAGAGAAGCTTTTTTCCATGAATTCCAAATATTTTTACTGCTTTCTTTCATTTTTTTACTTCCATTTCTTTTTATACTACTTATTTATAATTTCTAAGATGGAATCTTTTGCCTCATTCCATAATTCCTTTAAATTATCATAAGATAATTTTTCTTCTACTTTCTCATAAGGAACCCATACTAAGTCATGAGTATCTAGAGAGGTATTATCACTTTTACCATTATCTAGTACAAGATAATAGTATACTTCTATTTCTCCTTCTCGAGCATTTTGATAATTCATTATAATAGGTTCTTCTGAATAAGGAATAGAGTCTCTTTTTGTTTCTTCAGCTGTTTCTCTAAGAGCACATTCTAAGAGAGTTTCTCCTTCTTCTATGTGACCTTTAGGGAAAGAATAATCTTTATATTCCTCACGGTATATTAAACCTATTTTTTTTGTTTCTTTATTGATTAATATGCAACCAGCTTTTTGCGTTTTCATTTTATCATCTTCTTCTACTATCATTATACACTATTATTTTTTCTTTTTGAATGTATATGTTATAATTATTTTGAATAAGGTAGGTGTGCTATGGAAAAATTTCAAAAGATTGCGAATAAGTATAGAGAAATAAAAGAATTCAATGCTTCTCATGAAGAAGAAAAAAGGATACAACTTTGTTATATATGGAATGATATTGATTATGATGATTATAATTTAGATAAACTAATTGAACGTTTAGAAAACGAAAAGACTACTGGATCTTATTAGGAGGAGAAAAGCTATGACAGAAGAACAATTAAAAAAATGGCATGAATGGATGAAACAACAAGAAAAATCGAATGAATATGAAGAATTATCAGAAGAAGAAATACAAAATGGTTCTGGTACCAAACAATTTTATGAAGATAGTACAACCTTTAGAAAACATAAAAATGGTTTAGCTATTATTATTATGGATAATGTGGAAGAAAGAAGATTAGCGGTTAGTTGGGAAATGCATATAGAAGCAGTAGAGAAAATTCTAAATTCTTTTGGAATCAAAGATAAGCTTTCTAGTATTGATGGAGATTTTGGTGCGATTATTGCGAAGAAGTATCATTGTGTTTTTATTAGAGCTGCTGCTGCTGATAAATATAGTCTTGTCTATGTACCTGATGATTGTACTGATTTTCAAGTAGAACGATTAAAAAAGTTTAATGATGACGTTAAAGAATTTAATTCTACTAGAGAAGGACAATATGCTGTTAACTTATGTTATCTTTTGAATGATGAAGAAAATGATTGTCATAATTTAGATCGATTAATTGATTATTTAGAAAAGAAAAAAAGTTCTCATAGATAGAACTTTTTTTGTTTAGTATAATCCCCATTCTGCTAATTTTTCAAAACCACCTATTTGTTCAATATATTCTTTGGCTATCGCAACAATTTCACTATATGGTTTATTATCGACTAATTCATCTCCTATGGCACAAGATAATTCTACTTTTTCTTGTAATTCTTGAGCTTTTAAATAAGCATATATATTAATGGCAACATCTGCTTTGGATAAATCTTTTCCATGTAAGCCACCACCTGTGATACTTTGTGCCATATCACTTCCTAGCTTTCTATTAACAGCTCCACTATCTACATCAGATCCACCTGTCCATTCTCCTAATGGATTAATAATAGCATTAGGATATTCTTTTTGTAGATCTTCTGTTGATGCATTACTTTGACATATTACTAATTTATCCTTATCTAATATGTATTTTCCATCATATGGATATTTTTCATATATAGCATGAGCAATACGAGATAATTCTTTTTCTTCTTTGGTAAGAGGAACTCCTTTGAAAATACCATTATCTCCGCATCGAATACTATCTTTTTGATTATCACTTAGATGTAGATCTTGTTTTACTACTTGTAAATCTAATTTTAGATTTCCCCCTATTCTTTCTACAATTTTTTGAATTTCTTTTTCTTCAAATGTGCAGCTTGTTTCTATAATAATATGGCAATTACCATGTCCTAATAAAAGCTCTACGGCTATTTTAGGATACTCCTCTTTTTGGTATGCTAAGTCTACTATAGCACCTGCTATCCTATCCGCTACTTTGTCTGGATGGGATGGATTTACTTTTTCTATCATATATACCTCCTTAACATCTTATAAGAAAATATAAACAAAAATACTCAAGATAACTTGAGTATTAAAGTTATCTTATAGATCTAGCTTTACCACCGTTACTGGTCGGTTGGTGTGACTTCATTGGGCTAGTCCCTCCATCACTCTTTATAAGATGTTAAATTCATTATACCATGTTTTTTCTAAAAAGCAAAACAATTAAAAATAGTTAGTTTATTATTCTTTTTTATGATATCATATAGGTGAATATGATGAAGAACTGTGGTGAAGTTTATGGATGAAGAAATATTTGGTTTAACAGAAGAAGAAGCTGTAAAACTAGAAGAAGATGGAAAGAACAATTTCTTAGTATTTCCTCCTTCTAAAACAAAAGAACAAATTGTAAAAGAGAATACTTTTACTTATTTTAATTTTGTATTTTTATTCTTAGCTCTTTTACTTATCTGTGTAGGAGCTTTTGAACATTTGACTTTTTTATTTGTTGTGACTATGAATGCTTTAATTGGTATTTTTCAAGAATTAAGAGCTAAAAAAGTATTAGATCAGTTACAAATGTTAAATGTACCTACTGCTAAAGTTGTACGAGAAGGAAAAACCTATGAGATTCCTACTGAGAATTTGGTACTTGGAGATGTTGTAGAATTTTCTTCTGGTAATCAAATATGTGCAGATGCAGTTGTTGTAAAGGGAAAAGTATCTGTAAATGAGTCTTTATTAACCGGTGAATCTGATGAGATAAAAAAGGAGAAAGATGATGAGTTATTATCTGGCAGTTTCATTGTTTCAGGTAAATGTTATGCTCGTCTTACAAAAGTTGGAGCTGATTCTTATATTTCTAAACTTACTTTACAGGCTAAAAGAAGTAGTAATAAAGAACAATCTGAAATTGTACGTTCTTTAAATAAAATTGTAAGAGTGGCAGGAGTTGTTATTATTCCTATTGGTATTACAGAGTTTTATCAATCTTTCTTTGTAAATGGTGAAACTCTAAAAGAAAGTGTTATCTCTATGTCTGCTGCTGTTATGGGTATGATTCCTGAAGGATTATTCTTACTTTGTAGTGTGGCATTGGCATTAGGTGCTATGAGACTAGCTAAAAAGAAAGTTATGCTTCATGATATGAAGTCTATTGAAACACTTGCGAGAGTAGATGTATTATGTGTAGATAAAACAGGTACTATTACTAATAATGATATGAAAGTATTAGATTTTGAAGTATTAGATAATAGTGATCGTGATGAAGTTTATCAAAGCCTTTGTAATTTTGCGAAAGCTCAAGATAAGGATAATATTACGATGAAAGCTTTAAAAGAGCATTTTAATAAGAGTGCTACGGAAAAATCAGAAAATGTTATTGGCTTTTCATCTGAGTTTAAATATAGTGGTGTTAATTTTGAGAGTAAGAATTATGTACTAGGTGCTCCTGAGTTTATTTTAAAAGAAGATTATAAAGATTATAAAAAGCAAATAGAAGAACATAGTAAAAAAGGGTGTCGTGTGGTTGTCTTTGGAACTTATCCTGATGAAATAGATGGAAAAGAATTAAAGAAGAAAGTAAAACCAGTCGCTCTTGTTTTACTATCTAATCCAATTCGTGAAAAAGCGAAAGAAACATTCCAATACTTCTATGAACAAGGTGTAGAAATTAAAGTTATTTCTGGAGATAATCCAATTACGGTTAGTGAAATTGCAAAAGAAGCAAATATTCATAATGCTGAAAAATATGTGGATGCTACTACGTTGAAGGAAGATGCTGATATTCGTAAAGCTATGCAAGAATATACTGTTTTCGGTAGAGTTACACCAGAACAAAAAAGAAAATTTATAAAAGCATTACAAAAGCAAGGACATACAGTGGCAATGACAGGAGATGGAGTTAATGATGTTTTAGCTCTAAAAGATGCTGACTGTTCTATTGCTATGGCTAGTGGTAGTCAAGCTGCTTGTGAAGCTGCTCAAGTTGTTTTATTAGAATCTGACTTTTCAATGATGCCAGAAGTAGTTCATGAAGGAAGAAAAGTTGTTAATAACTTGGAAAGATCTGGAAGTTTATTCTTAGTTAAAAATATTTATTCTTTCCTTACTTCTGTATTAATGATTTACTTTGGAATTAAATATCCATTAAATCCTTCTCAGATTCAATTAATTGGATTATTCACAATAGGAATTCCTGCTTTCTTCTTATCCCAAATTCCTAATAAAGATATTATTCATGGACATTTTATTACAAATATTATTCGTAAAGCTATTCCTGGAGGAATTACTGATACAATCATGGTATGTAGTATGACAGCGTTTGGACTTGTCTTTGGTATTACGTCTGATGATATTTCTACATCCTCTACTATTCTTCTATCTATTATTGGATTTATGGTATTGTTTAGTATTAGTAAACCAATGAATCGTTATAAATGGGGAATCTTTATTTTCTGTATTGCAGCTACGATTGCTTCCTTCATTTATTTTAAAGATTTCTTTGGACTTGCTGATCAAATGACGATGCAAGGAATTCTATTATGTGTTAATTTTTCTATTATGACAGAAGCTATGTTTCGATATGTATCTGGTGCTTTTAATCTTTGGGAAAAAGGAATCCAGAAACTACCAAAACTTAGAAATTCAAATTAAATGGACTACTGAATTTTATTCAGTAGTCTTTACTTTTTTATAGTGTTTTCTTATAATAATAGTGGTGGTAGTATGGAACAATTGAGAAAGTATTATAAGTACTTAGATGTTCTAAGAATTGTTTCTTGTATAGCAGTCTTTTTATACCATTTAGGTTGTTTAAAAGGTGGTTATTTAGCTGTTTGTAGTTTTTTTGTACTTAGCGGTTATCTTTCTTATATATCTGCTAGTAAAAAAGAGAACTTTTCTTTTAAAGACTATTATAAAGAGAAATTCTTTCACATCTATTTACCTTTTATAACGGTTATTCTTATGACGGTGGGAGTTATGTATTTCTTTCCATCTATTAACTGGTTAAATTTAAAACCAGAGACTACTTCAGCTATTCTTGGATACAATAACTTTTGGCAATTAAATGCTAATTTAGATTATTTTGCGAGACATGTAGATTCTCCATTTATGCATTTTTGGTATATGGGAATCTTGTTACAGTTTGATTTAGTCTTTCCCGTTTTATATGTTTTATTAAAGAAAACAGGAAGGAAAGAAAAAAAATATATTCCTTGTATTATTCTAGGAATACTTACTGTTCTTAGTACTGGATATTTTGTTTATCGATGTGCAATGGAGAATAATCAAATGATTCTTTATTATCACACACTTACTCGTTTATTCTCTATTTTCTTAGGATTATTTATAGGAGCAATTCATTCCTATTATCATCCTGTTGCCATCAAAAAAATGGATGCTAGAATTGGGTTTTACTTTTATTTGATTTTACTTCTCTTGGCTTGTATCTTTATAGAAGCAGAATCTCCTTTCTTTATGATTAGTATGATACTAGTTGGTATAGTTACTGGAAGAATGATTACTTATGGAGTTACTACTTATCAATATGAGCTTCATAAAATTGATCAAGTTAGAAAGTATTTATCTAAGATTAGTTATGAAGTATATTTAGTTCAGTACCCTGTTATTTTTATTTTTCAGATATTATCTCTTAAAGTAGGAATTAAGATTCCTATGATTATTGGTATTACTGTTTTATTATCTTGTCTTTTGCATTTTGCTTTGGAAAAAGAAAGTAAAATAAAAGTATTGCAATTTATGGTAATGAGTTTGGTTCTTGGTATGTCCGCATTTGGATTATATCGTTATATTATTTCTGAAGATCATACAGCTGAAATGAGACAATTAGAGGAACAGTTGAATCAAAATGAGGCTACTATGGCAGAAAAACAAAAAGCCTATGTAGAAAAGTTAAAGTTAGAAGAAGAACAATTAAATAATGCTTTAGCTGAAATTGAAAATAATGAAGCTGGATTAGATGCTTATATTCACAGTTTACCAGTAATTGGTGTGGGAGATTCTGTTATGTTAGGAGCTTTTTCTAGTTTATATGAAGAATTCCCTGGTGGATACTTTGATGCTAAAGTTTCAAGAACAGATTATGAAGCCAATCAAATTTTACAAGATATTAAGAATCAAGGTTTCTTAGGAAATCCTATTGTTATAGGTTTAGGTACGAATGGTCAATGTGGGTCATCTTGTCAGTACACTATTCTTAATACTATTGGAGATAGAAAATTATTCTGGATTAATGTTGTGAATGACTGGAGTGTTCATGTAAATGCAGGTCTTAATCAATTGGCTCAGAATCATTCTAATGTTCATATTGTAGACTGGTATAGTGCTTCTAATGGACATCCTGAATACTTTGTAGCCGACGGAATTCATTTAACTAGAAGTGGTAGAGAAGCTTATGCTAGGACCCTTTTTGATACGATTCTAGCCGATTATAAACAAGATATTGAAAGACAAAAAGAACAACTATTAAAAGAACATGAAGATCATTTAAATCAAAAGATTGCTTTTTATGGAAATGATTCCTTGATTAAGGCATATGATGCTATTGAAGAACAGTTTACTGAT
>JAEEGL016350392.1_pt1 | contig 14589 bp, 14 predicted proteins | sample 9134231 | NCBI WGS metagenome assembly JAEEGL01 (sample SAMN16246548, study PRJNA631951) | gut metagenome | biome: gut microbiome; feature: rumen; material: fiber-attached | host: Bos | place: Iran: Karaj | collected 2018-10 | reverse complement strand
GACGAAGGTCGCCTGGGTGGCGTTGGCCACGGCCTTGGCCATGAGGGTCTTCCCGGTCCCGGGAGGCCCCACCAGGAGGACGCCTTTAGGAGGCTCTATCCCCACTTTAGCATACAGCTCGGGTCTCAGCAGAGGGGCTTCCACGGCTTCGCGGAGCTCCATCATCTGGGTCTTGAGCCCGCCTATGTCGTCGTAGGAGATGTTGGGCTTATCGACTATCTCCGCTCCTGAGACGACGGGATCGACCGATGACGGGAGGACGTCCATGATGGACAGGGTCTGCTTGTTCAGAGACACCCTGGACCCGACGATCAGGTCCTTGTCCGAGACGTAGGAGGACACCGATACGACGAAGTCCGGGCCCGTAGTGCTCTTCACCACTGCGCGGTGGTTGGGAAGCACGTCCCTGAGGGAGCCGATTATGAGCGGCGGGCTCTTCAGCCTCTCCAGCTCGTTCCTGAGCCTGGTTATATCCTTCTGAAGCCTGAACAGCTCGCTCTCCGAGTAACGCTTCTCAGTCTCCGCGTTCTGGAGATCCTCCATGAGCTTGACGTTCTTCTCCTCGAGGGACGCGATCCTCTCTCTAAGTTCGGAAACGTCCTCGGTGACTCCCTCGTTAGTCATGTTTCCTCGGTCTCTGGAAAAGTGTACTGTTATATAAGCAGTACATAGAATGGTCCGATACGCTAATTAATGTGCTATTCTGTTAGAGAGGGTATGATTTGCGAGATGTGCGGAAGAGACGTCCCCCAGACGAGGACGGTCATCGTGGAGGGCTCCAGGCTCAACGTGTGCCCCGCCTGCGCCAGGTTCGGGGAGGACTTCAAGACATCCTCCGCGGGAGGCGCGCCGGTGACTCAGTCCGTCATCGAAGAGAGGCTGGAGAAGCGCGAGAGGAGGATGAAGTCCAAGGACATATACGCCGGATCCACCAGCGTGGAGCTCGTCGACGACTACGGCGGAGTCATCAGGGCCGCTCGCGAGGCCAAAGGCATGGACCTGGAAAAGTTCGCGTCATCCATTCTGGAGAAGAAGGGGACGATTGCCAAGATAGAGTCCAATAGCCTCATTCCCGACGACAAGATCATCAAGAAGATCGAGAAGGCCCTGGGCATAAAGCTGACCGAGACGGTCCAGTCCGGAGCGGCCGTCGGGCCAGGAGGGTCCGGAGACAGGATGACCCTCGCCAATTTCATCAAGAAGGCCTGAGGTCAGGCTTCTTTGATGCCTTTGTACACCGCATCGACGTACGGCGCGATGTCGACCCCGCTGTCCTTCAGGACGATCAGGGCCGCCGCGCCTATGTCGATGTCCAGGCTCTTCTGGATCTTGTTGCTACTCTGGATGAAGTCCTTGCGCGGAATGCCTGCTCCGGTGGCGACGTCCATGAGCGCATGGAACGCGTCCTTCGGCCCCGAGGCCTTCTGCTCCGTCTTGGCCTCCGGAGCGATCGTCGGCGCCGGCTTGGGCTCCAGCGGCTTGTCCAGCAGGGACAGGAGATCGGCGGAGGGCTTGTAAGCCAAGGGCAGGTCGACGCCTTGGAGGTCGGGAGACAGGCGCACGTATCCGTTCTTGCACTGCACCGCGCCTTCGCTCTCCAGAAGGGCAAGAAGCTTCTTCGCCTTGGAGGGCGCCATCCACTTGAGCTCCAGGGACGCGCTCATGACGAACTCGTCCGCGGTGGCGACGTCCTTTCCGCTAGCCCTGAAGAAAGCCGCGGCGCATGTCCGGATCTCGTTCTCCATGCGCCCTCATCCTACACGTTCTAAAAATAACTTGTCCGGATAGATGACATGGATTATTTTGTTCATTAATGTACTAAATCAGACAAAATCTCTCGCGCGCGTGCGTTGTTTGATATATATACTAACAATAATAATAAGGGGCCACAAAGCATTAAATAAAAGGTCTTTCGTCACGCAGGAACATACAGCGGACTACCGGACGCTTCTGCTGACGGGTCCGCGCACAGATCAAGAGGTTATACACATGGCAGACGAAGACATCAGCATGCCCGTCAACACGGACCTCCTCGTTGCAGAGGACATCTATCTCACCTCCGGCGTTCACATCGGAACCCAGCAGAAGTCCGCCGACATGAAGGAGTTCATCTACAAGGTCAGGCAGGACGGCCTTTACGTCCTCGACGTCAAGAAGACCGACGAGAGGATCAGGGCGGCCGCCTCTTTCCTCTCCCGCTACGACCCCAGGCGCATACTCGTGGTCTCCGCCAGGCAGTACGGGCAGAAGCCCGCCAGGGAGTTCTCCAAGGCCATCGGGGCGCCCGCGTTCGCCGGACGTTTCGTTCCCGGGACCCTGACCAACCCCGCCACCCCCGGCTTCATCGAGCCCGAGATCCTGGTCGTCACCGACCCTTCCGCGGACAAGCAGGCCCTCAACGAGGCTCTGAACCTCGGGATCCCCATAGTCGCGCTCTGCGATGCCAACAACGAGACCCGCAATGTCGACCTCGTCATCCCCACCAACAACAAGGGAAGGCGCGCCCTGGCCTGCGTCTACTGGCTCCTGGCAAGGGAGGTCCTCGTCGCTCGCGGGAACCTCAAGGACCCCGCCGACTTCAGCATGGGCATCGACGACTTCGAGGCCAAGCTCGTCTGATCGATCAACAGTCGCTCGCAAACATCTTACGCTCAAACCTTTTACCCTCCCTCATGAGGCAACCGGCGGTCGCAGGCCGTTTCTATCCTTCGGATCCTGATTCTCTCAGAGCGTGCATCGAGTTCTGTTTCAGGAGCCGTCTGGGGCCAGGTATGCCTGTCCATACGGGGGATTCGCGGCGCATACGCGGGATCATGACGCCTCACGCAGGCTACATGGCCTCCGGGATGAACGCCGCCCATGCGTACCGCGCGCTGAAGGAGGACGGGCTTCCGGAGGCCTATGTGGTCATCGGCCCGGACCATTACGGGACGGCGTCCGGCACCGTGGTATGCTCCGAGCCCTACCTGACGCCGTTCGGGCCTTGCAAGACTGACGGGGAGATCTGCGGAGCCTTGGCGGAGGAGTTCGAGGACAGCCCATCGGCCCATCGCTTCGAGCACTCCGTCGAGGTCCAGCTGCCCTTCATTCAGTACATCGACAGCGATCCGCGCGTGGTGCCGGTGGTCATGGGCCGCCAGACTCCCGGCGAGGCCCGCAGGCTGGCGGATTCCATCGCCGCCGCATGCAGGGGGCGCGATATCGTCGTGGTGGCGTCCACGGACCTGTCCCATTACATACCGAAAGGCGAGGCCGCGAGGCTGGACGCTCTGGCTCTGGGACGGGTGGAGGCCATGGACCCGGAGGGCCTATACAGCACGGTCAGGTCCAACAGGATAACCATGTGCGGGTACGGCCCCGTGATGGCCGCCATGATGCTCTGCGAGGGATGCTCCGCAAGGGTGCTGAAGCATTCCGACTCCTACGACTCCCTGGGATCGGACCCCGGCTCCGTCGTCGGATACGGGTCGGCTGCGTTCGAGAAGAAAGGCGTTTGACGGGGGAGGCCCCCGCTCATATGATTTTGAGGAACTTTAGGCTGGGCTCGTAGATCAGACCCTTCTCCATGAGGGAGTTGGACACCTCCTCGAGCTCGATGCTGCTTATCCCCATGCTCTCGGCGCGCCTCTCGAGCTCGTCCCTGGGGGCCCCTCTGCCGTCGACGTCCAGCTCCTCCAGCAGGCGCATGATGGCGTCCTCAGTCGAGGCGTTCCCCGCCACAGGCTCGCTCTTCCTCGGCGCCGAGAAGCCGCCGCCGGGCACGTAGACCTCGTCGGGGGCGTCTCCCGGTATGCCCAGGTCAATCTCCTCGTCGGGCAGGAGCTTCCTGATGGCGTTCTGTATCGACCTGAGGTAGACTTCGGAGGACGGGGGCTCGGCGTTGTCGAGGGCGTATATGATGCCTTCCGCCTCCGCCGGGCAGACGCCCATGGAGATCAGGGTGTCGACGGTGGCGTCCGGCATCCCGCACGCCCTCCTCATGTTCTTCAGCCTGGCCCATGTCGTCTTCGCGGTCTCCAGGATCCATTCCGAGTAGGCCTTCTCGTCTATCTGGACGACGCGCTCCGGCCTCACGCTCATCGATATGTTGCCGTCCTCCCTGCGGAAGAGCCTCACCTTTCCCACAGCGGCGACCAGGCACGGCGCGACCAGGGAGGCCATCGCGGCGGACGCCTCGGGCTGGAACCTCCCGGCGTTGACGTAGAAGTTCCCCGACGGGTCCTGGACGCGGCACACCCACATGTGCTCGTCCTCGCTCCCGCGGTCCTCTATCTCGGTCAGCACGCCGGCCACCAGCACCCTGTTGACCTTGGCCCCCAGCGGGGTGACCACGTAAGACGGCATCTTTTCCTCGGTCGGCTTGATCTCCAGGCTGGTGCCGTTGAACTCGGTAGAGAACAGCCTCCAGGCGGTCTCCCTCGCCCCGGGACGGGACTTGGCGGCCTGCTGCGGCTGCGGGCCGGGGGCCTCGCGCATGTACTCGTTCCCGCTGGAGAACGGGCTGTCTTCGAAATCTCCGTTCATGAAAGGTTCGCCTCCACGTCTTCGAGAAGGGCTCTGGCCTCGGACTCCACGTCCACCTCGACAGGCTTGAGCCCTCTGACAGTTATGCTCGGCCCGAAGTCGTCTATCGTGACGTTCCCGGACACGCGCACCCTCCGCATGAGGACCTTCGAGGCGAGGTCTCCTGTGACCGCCCCCTCGCCGAGCCTGGCGGCCATGGCCTCCGCCTCCCCGAGGGTGACCCCGGTGATCCTCTCGGTGTCTGAGCGGCCTATCACCGCCCCTATCGCGCCGGTCCCGTCGTCTATGACGGCCTTCAGCCTGATGTCGCTGGTCCCCTCCACCTGCCCGTGCATGGTGCAGACGCCGCTAAGTATGGACCTCTTGCACAGAGGACATCTCTTGATGAGCCCGCTCCCGGCCCTGATGTCGACCACCATCCCCTCTATGTCGATGTCGATGCCGCCTCCGTTCCTCATTATCTCGGCGACGGTCCTGAGGTTGGACCCCGTGTCGACCGTCTGGAAGTCCGAGTCTATGCGGCTCACCTCTGTGGCCTCGCCCAGGTTCAGCTGGGGTATGCCCTTCCACGAGCGCACGCTGGCGTTCTCGATGCAGACGCTCTCGTTCTCCTTGAGGCCGAAGTCCTTCCACGCGGAGTACTGGATCTTCCCCGTGTCGTCCGCGAGTATCCCGGACCAGACCGTGCGGTTCTCCCCTCTGACGACGACCTCCCTCATCTCCACTGAGGCGACGAGCCCTCTAACCTTGACGATCCCGGCGCCGTCGTGTATGTCCCTTATCTTGCATTCGGACGTGCTCATGTTGTATACCCGGTCGGGCACGTCTATGTCCGCGTCGATGGGCTCCACCTTGCCGCGGCTTCCGATAGTCAGCTGCACCGCCCCGTTCCTGGCGCGGGCGTAGGCGCTCCTGAACGCGTAGGTCCTGCCCTTCTCCATCGTCAGGTCGCCAGGCTCCCAGATGGTGAACTGGATGGATCCGGTCTCGTCCCCGACGATCCCCGATATTATGTCCCTCGGCACCCCTTTGACGGGGACGTTCCTCCTCTCCGCGGACAGGGCCTTGACGTCCAGGTCGACGTTCTGCTCGGTGCCGTCCAGCTCCCCGATCTTCTTCTTCTCGCCAGGGCCCATGCTGACGGCGGCGGGAGACGCGCTGGGCGTGAACTCCACGGCGTCGATCTTCGCAGGCGAGGCTTCTATCGTGCTGCTGTTCCCGGTGTTCACCTGGACCGCGCCCATGTAGGTCTTGCAGTAGCATCCCTTGAACTCGTACACCGAGCCCGTCTCCAGAATCTCCGCGGAATCGTTCCATACGGTGAACGGGACGAACCCGGTCTCGTCCGCGATGGTCCCTGTGACGACCTCCTTCGCCTCCCCCTTGACCGTGACCGTCTTCTTTCCGGCCTCCATGACCTTGGCGACTATGTTGATGTTCTGCTCGCTGCCGGTCAGCTCCCCTATCTTCTTCGTCTCCGCAGGGGTGCCTACGACCGCTCCCGACGCCTGCACGTCCGTGTCTGCGGCCTCGATCCTCCCGCGGTTGCCTATGTTCAGCTGGACCATGCCTTTGTAGGTCTTGCAGTAGCAGTTCCTGAAGACGTACGTCGAGCCGGCAGCGAGCTCGGCGATGCTGGGGTCCCAGAGCGTGAACGTCACGCTGCCGGTCTCGTCCCCCACGACTCCCGATACGATCTCCTTCTCGACGCCCCTGCTCCTTATAGGGCGGCGCTCCGTGGAGACGATCTTGCCGACTATGTCCACGTTCTGCTCGTTCCCGGTCAGCATGCCGACCTTCTTCGTTATGGTGCCGCCGATCGACGTGGCGCTGTCCAGGGCCCCGTACTTGCGCAGGATGCCCCTCTTGGCAGCTTCCACGTCCACGTGGTACTCGTTAAGGTACTTGTCCAGCTCCGCTTTCAGAGTTTCATCGTCGATCTTGTCGTTGAGCACCCTTTTCATCTCTTCCATCAGGGGTGTTAGTTCAGCTTCGTTCATCGTATCGACTCCGGCATGCCTGACCTCGGCACACCTTGGCGACCTAGTTTCTGTCAGTATTTAATTAGTGGCAACAGGTGGCCGAAAGACCTCCCGAATCCGAAAGGCGCGAGTCAGACGCCTGTTTGCTTCATACGTCAGGGCTTAAGGCGACGGGCGCCTGTTTCCCGTGCCGGCGCAGGTTCTGAGAGCCAGTTTTCTGGCAATATTTATTATAAAGAACGCAATACCCCGTCATGGTTCCCAAGAGCAAGATCGATGAGATTCTGGACGGATACGACGTTAACGATCTGACCATAGCGACCCTGTGCTCTCATTCGTCTCTGCAGATCTTCCACGGCGCCAGGAAGATGGGCTTCAAGACTCTGGGCCTTACCATTTCGCATGACACCAGGTACTACGACGCCTTCCCCCTCGCCAAGCCCGACGAGATAATAAGGTACGCCGACTTCGACGAGATGGAGGAGCGCATCGGCGAGCTGTACGACAAGAACGTCATACTCATCCCCCACGGCTCGTTCGTCGAGTACATGGGCCCCCGCCGCTTCTCCGACTACGCCGTCCCCTCGTACGGCAACCGCGCCGTCCTAGGGTGGGAGTCCGACAGGGACAAGCAGAGGCAGTGGATTACTTCGGCCGGGGTTCCCATGCCCAAGCTGATAACCGATGCAAGGGAGATCAGCGAGCCGGTGATGGTGAAGTACCACGGGGCGAAGGGAGGCAGCGGGTACTTCATAGCCAGGGACTATCTGGACTTCAAGATGGCCGTGGACAACACGCAGCCCTACACCATCCAGGAGTATTGCCTGGGAACAAGGTATTACATGCACTTCTTCTACGACCCTCTGAAGAAGGACGGCTACAGGTGCGAGCAGGGAGGGTCCCTGGAGCTCCTGTCGATAGACCGCAGGGACGAGAGCAATATCGACGAGATGTACAAGCTCGGGTCCATCGAGGAGTCCAGGAGGCACGGGATAAACCCGTCGTTCGTGGTCACCGGCAACACTCCTGTGGTCATCAGGGAGTCCCTCCTGCCGAAGGCCTTCGACATGGCGGAGAAGATCGTCAACAGGTCCTACGAGCTCTTCGGAGGGATGTGGGGCCCGTTCTGCCTGGAGACCGTGGTCAACGACAAGCTGCAGTTCAAAGTCTTCGAGATCTCCACCAGGATAGTGGCCGGGACCAATCCGTTCATCTCCGGCTCCCCCTACGCCGATCTGATATACCCAGGCTTCAGCACCGGAGCCAGGATGGCGATGGAGATCAAGGAGTCGGCGGCTGACGGCACTCTGAAGGAGCTAATGTCCTGACAGGATCCTCGGGGATTAGAATCTCAGCCGGTCGCTGGATGCAGCCGAGGGACCTTCTGACGTCCTCCATGAGGCTCGGCGGGATGGGCATGCTCTCCAGAGCCTCCTCTACGGACAGCCCGGATTCTCTCGAGCGGTTCCGCACCATGTCGGCGACTTCCTCGACCAGGTCCGCCTGGCGCTTTGCCAGGCCCTTCTCCATGCCCTCTTCGATCCCCATCATGCGGCCCTCCTCTATGCACTGGTCCCTCTGATCGTCAGCCAAGCAGGTGTTCATTCCTTTCAGCGCCTCCATTATTTCATTGCTAAGCGTGATATTAAAGCGTTTTTTGTAGAATTCAGCACGTTCGTGCGGTGTCAAGTCCGGACACGCTATGGCGAACAGCGCCGCCATGGATTGAGAGCGGCAGCTGTAGGGGTGCTCGACGTAGATGCATCTGTAAGAGGCGCACATCCCTCCCTTCGCCTCCACGCCCTTGTCCTCCCTGCGGACCGTCCCGTTCTCGTCTACGAGCTCGAACAGGCGGCCTTCTTGGACGAACTCGGAGACCAGGCCAGCGAGCTTCGGACTGGAAAAGAGGGCCAGCCAGGTGGAGGTCACGCCCTTCACCCCCTTGTACGCCGGCCAGAGCCTGCGCCTCGCAGCTTCCTTCCATAGGCGCTCCAGATATCCCATGGACCTGCAGCCGAAATCCGTGGAATTCGACTGGAACTCCAAGTCCAGCAGCCATCTGCCCATGTTCGGCACTTCTATCGATAGCACCAGGTCCATATTGCGGGCCCCTTCGCCGGCGGAAGGGGACTCGCTCGGGACGAGGCAGATCCTGCCGTCGCCGATCATCTCCCGCACCTCCTCCCGGGGCACGTCTTCCATGCCGGGCATGAGGGCTCCGAGCGTGGCCGACAGGACGTCAGGGTCGCTGAAGCAGATTCTCATCGCCTGGTCGAGGTACCTCCTTTCCGCCATGCGGCTATCACGGCCCGGCAGCCTATACAAACGGTCGCTGTGCGTGTTCGCTACATCGGCGACGGCCGCAGACTGTTCAAGGCACCTTATATTAAATAATGGAATCAGGATTCGACAGCACCTCAGAAGGCGCAGAGATGGTTTCGAAAAGGCTCCAGGAAATACCCGCATCCGGGACGATAGCGATATCCAACCTAGTAAGTCAGATGAAGTCCGAGGGTGTGGACGTGGTCTCGTTCTCGATGGGGGAGCCCGACTTCGACACCCCGGCGAACGTGGTGGAGGCCTGCTGCGACTCGCTGCGCTCCGGGTACACGCACTACACCCCTTCTCTGGGGATCCCCGAGCTTCGCAAGGCCGTCGCCGACGCCTCCCGCGCGGAGAGCGGCATACCCTGCGACCAGTCCAACGTCCTGATCACGCCGTGCAAGCAGGCCATCTTCATGGTCGCGCTCGCATACATCGACCCCGGCGACGAGGTCATCCTCTCCGACCCTTCCTGGGTGTCCTACGAGGCGTGCATTCGCCTGGCCGGAGGCGTTCCGGTATACGTGCCCACGAGCTTCGAGGACGGGTTCGTCCTGGACCCTGCGAAGGTCGAGGCGGCCATAACTCCCAGGACCCGGATGATCATCCTCAACACGCCTTCCAACCCGACCGGATGCGTCATGCCTCGCGGCGTCCTGAAGCAGATAGCCGACATAGCGAAGGCCCACGGGATCAAGGTCCTCGCGGACGAGATATACTCGGCGATAGTCTACGAGGGCGAGCACGTGTCGATCTCCTCCTTCCCGGGGATGTTCGAGAACACGATAACGGTCTCCGGGCTTTCCAAGTCCTATGCCATGACCGGCTGGAGGCTGGGATGGGCTATCGCGCCCGCCGAGGACATCAAGGCCATCAACAAGCTGCAGTCCCATTCGATATCCTGCGCCGTGTCGTTCGTCCAGAAGGCGGCCGTGGAGGCTTTGACGGGGCCGCAGGACTCGAGAGCGTCCATGGTGAAGGAGTTCAGGAGGCGCCGCGACCTGGTCATGGACCTGGTGGAGGAGATCCCGGGGTTCGAGTGCAACGTCCCGTCGGGGGCCTTCTACGTGTTCCCGAAGTACAACAGGGACGTCCCCTCAGCGAAGCTCGCCGAGGTCCTCCTCAAGGAAGGGCATGTCGCCGTAACACCCGGCACCGCGTTCGGGCCGAACGGGGAAGGGTTCTTCAGGATATCCTACGCGACGTCCGAGGACCAGATCCGCGAGGGGATGGCCAGGATAAGGAAGGTCGTCTCCGGGCTCTGATCGCGAGACGCAGGCTCCGCCCGGATGCGCGGGCGCAGTCGACCGCAAGGGCAAGAGATCAGGAAGACGCCCCTCGTTCCGTAACAGCCTGATTCTCGCTAGCGTATGCCAGAGCGATCATCCATGATTGCAATGACAGAGACTAGACATCCTTGCCCTGCTCCCAGCAGAAGGTCGGAGAGGTGAGACGATGAGGCATCCTTTTGTAGTGGCCTTCGTCGTTGTTTCAGCGATATTCGTGGCGATCCTGGGAGTCGCCTCGTACGCTCAGTCCGAAAGGGACAGCACGGCGACCCTCATCGAAGCGGTGCTTCTCTTCGTGCCTATCGCCGTCAGCCTCTTGCTGGCTTCGTACAGCCTCGCCCCCGCCGTGGTCCTCTGCATCATAGGCGTCCTTTTCTACGGAGGGGCATACATCATGTACGGCAGGCCCCTGGACTTGGGCGTCATCATGGTCCTGTGGCCTATAGCGACGCTGGCATCCGCTTATGCGATCAGCACGGACTCAGGCTATGGAGGAGGCGGCTACAGCGGAGGATCAGGCAGCGGCGCGGGCAGCGACTATTTAAAAGACTCCTTAGGGCCGATGACCTATGAAGAGCAGAGGATATGGGACGAGGCTACAGGCTATTCCGACGATCCGAATCTCAGCGGTTTCGGGTACAACGCCGTCAACAAGCATCGCAGAGAATGCTACCGATGCACGACGACCCGTTTAGGAATCGAATCATGGCCGGCCTCAGCGTCCCATTGCCAAGGATGGTGTGGAAAAACTGCCGCTTTCTGTTATCTCCACGGCATTTGCCCCCATCCTCTTCTTGATGCCATATGAATCCTAAGGTTTCAGGTTACTTCCTCATGGCGGCGGGCATCGTCTCCGCCATGATATCCGTCGGTCTCGCGAAGGCCGACTTCTTCGATTTGGAGGGCATACTGCTGTTCTTCTTCAAGTGCCTGACTGTAGGGACCCTCGTAGGGTCGTTCCTGCTGATACTGTGCGGTAGAAAGTTCGCCGCCATCGGACCGGACTACAGTCCTGAAGATGTCGCTTCCGGACAATATTTCGTCTCGTGTCTCCTCCTGTACGCTTCTTCGTGCATGCTGGGGACGTGCGGGGCCCTGTCCCTCGTATTTACGGCCGGTGTGTCCAGCGTGACGGGCGCAGCGGGCATTGCGGACGTGTTCACCGCTGTTCCGGACTATATGCGCTACACGATGATCCTGGCCATAGCGGGGCTCCTCGGGACGATATTCATACGCTCGACCATGCGGAATCCCGACGTCATCGACGCAATGATGTGGGACGAGGAACAGGTGCACAAGGCTACGAGCATATGGAGGGTCCTCATCGCTCTGTTCCTGCCGCTGATCATACTGCTGATAATTCTTCTGATAGTCGGATACATCGCCCTGACCGCCGCCGCGGACAGCATGGACACCTGGACGTGCAAACACTGCAGAGCCACAAACTCTGGCGGGAGCATATGCTATAGCTGCGGCAGAAGGAGAGGGTCGCTATGGTGAAGGTATCCGTTCCCAGCATAGTGGCGATCGTGGGCATCGTCATAGCTGTCCTAGCGGCCACCGTCGTGCTGAGCTCCGACAACGTCCCATGGTATCCCCAGGACGAATGGAAGGACTACGACGTGGACCATGTCAGCGATTCGCTGAAGGTCGGGGACAGCTATTCCTTCAGCATCGCGATGAGCGACATGGAGGATGCGACGAAGAACGGGTTCTTCGAGGACGTCTGGACCATAGAGAAGGTCGTCCCCGGAGGCTATGAGGTCTCCAGCTCCCTTTCCGGCTCCAGCTCGGTCATGACCGCAGACGAGTTCCTCCAATATCTTAGCGACTCTTCCTTGAAGTCGGTGGTCCATGTCGTCAAATGGTACAGCGACAAGGACACGACCAAGAGGACGCCGTTCGGCTACAGGAACATCAAGGTCGAATACAGCAGCGGCGATGGCGACCATTACAAGGTCTGGTTCGGGGAGGACGGAGTCATATACAAGCTGGAGAAGAACCACAGATATACGACGACGGACGAGGATGGAAGGGAGATCAGCAAGAGCGACCTCACGTCGGTCAAGCTGAAATCATGCAACTTCCTCACCACGACCCATGCGGAGCCCGTTTCCTGACGTCTGTTCGGATGGGGCGATCATCTTCGCCATGATGTGACAGCGGACAGCTTCCAGGGGCATTAGCTCGGGCGCCTGAACCGTCTAGAAAGGCGCCCGACGGCCCCTATTTTGTCTGACGCCTTCTCTGACATCCCGGCTTGGGCCTAATCGCCAGGACAATCCGGACCATGGCGCATCGGCATGGTTGAACGAGTGAACATTACATTAAAATAAGGAATTTAGTATGAACAATGATTAAAATGCTAGTCTTTGCACTACAAACTTAAACTAAAAAATAAGAAAACGGACTGCATTCCGAAACATCGTGGATGTATAATGCGAATGTGCCCTCGACTCGGCGGACTTTGGCTGTCTATTCCGCATCTGCGGACGGCTGCGCAGCAAGGGTCTGCCCAAGTCGGAATGCGCAACGGTGCATGCCTGGAGCAGGTGCGAGCACGCCCTCTGATCTCGACGAGCATGGCACGGTCGCCGTTGGCTCGCATTCGATCTGGATATCGACCGAGCTCAGTGTGCGGGCATCGGGTTCCGGAGGTTGATACGACGCAGGACAAGGGCGCTGGCAGGTACAAGATAGTTCACAAGACCGAAGCGAAGGACATGTGGTGCAGGCCTCCGAAGAGGGGTGGCGACGGTTCTATAATGAGCAGGACGGAGAAGGCGAAGATGCTGGTCTCCCTGTCGCTGACCGCTCATCACATCATATAGAACCGCAAGGATTGGAACGAGCCTTGCAAGAGCCTCAAGCCGTGCATAGACGCCCATGTGAAGCTTGCCATGGCCCTCACCAGCATGAGCCCCGGCAATTCCAGCATCCAGATCAAGAAGCAGGCGGAAGCGTGCCTCGAGCATCTGGAGTCCAACGGGAGCGTGCTGAAGGACAGCTATGCGAACATGGTCGACAATCTGCGCACCGGGAAGGAGGGCTTCCTCGCCCTTACGTTCGACGACGAGCTGAAGGACACGGGCGTATCCTCGGAAGGGATGCCGCTTCTTGAGTACATCACCTCCGAAGCAGGCAGGCGCCTTTTCGATGAAAGCATGGTCATGAATCTGATATCTAATCTGACGAACTCCTGCTTCGTGACGTCTCCGATCCTGCGCAAGTATCCCATCGTGTTCCGCAGGGTAGTCGGATGCGTCTGGCTCGTATCAGAGTTCAGCGACTTCGGACCGTTCTTCCTTGGCGGAAACCCCAGCTTCTACATCTATGTCAACATGGATTCGCTTGCGAAATCCGTCGTCGGGGCGAATCCATCGGAGCATGTGGACACTGTGGTCTTCGTGCATGGGAACAGCTCCTGGCTAACCGGTTCGGATCGCAAGCGCGACGAGCCTATAGAGGAGTTCCAGTACGATGGCGACAGGAAGTACGTGACGATACACATAGACATGAGGAACATCCCCATGTGCGCCGAGCTGATTCGGTTCAAATACCCGAGGTCGACGATCATATTGGACGAGAGGGTGAACCCAGAGCCGTTCTTCGACATGAGCCCGATAGTGGACCCTCTCGGCGTGTGCCTGGAGGACATCTACGAATACGGGAACGCATGCAGGGAGGTGGTGGCGACTCTCGCCCTCATAGACCTGCACCGCATGATCGTCGACGATCCTCTCGATGCGAAGCTGCGCGAAAGGATAGTCTCCTTGTACGGGAGGAGGCGAGCATGGGCAAGCTCAGGGTCGTGGCGGTCATGACGCAGGGCATCCTCTCCGGCATCTCGGACGATGCTGTGAAAGCCGTGACATGCTTCAGCAACGCTGAATGGAACAGCAAGTCAAGGTGCGCTCTAGTCAGGGTCCTTGACAACACCGTGAATATATATCCCAGCGGCAAGTTCGTGGTGATGGGCGCGAAGGACATGCAGGCCGCCGCAGACTCGGTGTCCGAGGTCGCGGATATGTACAAAGCGTTGGGGATACCGGCGTCCGTGGAGTCGCACAGGCTCATATGCACCAACATGATATGGGACGGGGACAGCATCATAAACCTCGAGCAGCTGTCGAGAGAGCTGGAAGATCTGGGGCTGTGGCGCAGCTTCTACGATCCGGAGCTCGGCCCCAAGAGCCTGTCCATCAGCGCGGAGGGCATTTCAGCCATCGTGAACCACTCCGGATCTGTGCTGATCAACTCGGACGAGCCGGTCGACTGGGACGAGGTGTCGCGTATCTGCGAGTTCATAGCGAGATTCGAGATCGCATGATGCAACCGTTCTCAAAGCATCGAAATTGCTTGTAGGCTCGACTATGATGTTGTGGAAATCTTCGTTATTTCTGATAATTCGTAATTTTCGTATGTGTTCTGGCATCACATGGAAATCTTTACAGGACTCAACCTGGGCGTCT
>JAEEGL014297531.1_pt1 | contig 14589 bp, 11 predicted proteins | sample 9134231 | NCBI WGS metagenome assembly JAEEGL01 (sample SAMN16246548, study PRJNA631951) | gut metagenome | biome: gut microbiome; feature: rumen; material: fiber-attached | host: Bos | place: Iran: Karaj | collected 2018-10 | reverse complement strand
GCCCTATATTACTGCATTTGCGCCATCCATATAATGAATTAACCGTTCATCAGGAGGGGAATATGAGATCTAAAATTATCAAATCAGCAATCGCTGCTTTAGCTTTCGGACTTATGTTCACAAGCTTTGCAGGATGCACAAGAAAGCTCGGCAATGTTGACAACAATGCCGTAGTCGGAATCACACAGGAACCCGGTATCTTTGATCCGCATACTGTAGTTGCAGCAGGCGACAGAGAGATCATCTTCAACGTTTACGAGGGTCTTTACAAGTACGACAGCAAGGGTAACCTCAATCCCTGTCTTGCTACTGACGTAGCTATCTCCGACGACGCTTCCGTATACACATTCACACTCAGGGAAGGCGTTAAGTTCCACGATGGTTCTGACTTCGATGCAGCAGACGTCGTTTATTCACTTAAGCGCGCTGCAGGTCTTCTGGACAATCAGGACGGCGTTGCCCTTGTAGGTGAACTTGATTCCATCAAGGACGTTAAGGCAACGGCAGAAGGCAAGGTCGAAGTTACTCTCGAGGCAGGAAACACAGAGCTTTTGAGCTACTTTACAACAGGAATCATCCCTGAGAACTACGATAACTGCCAGACAGCGCCCGTAGGCACAGGTCCTTTCAAGTTCGATTCATACAATCCCGGTCAGAACGTTATCCTTGTAAAGAACGATAACTACTGGCAGAAAGGCCTTCCTTACCTTGACAAGGTTACTTTCAAGGTTTGCGCAGACATGGATGCAGGTCTTACAGAGCTTGCTTCAGGAAGCATCGATATCTTCCCTTACCTTACTACTGACCGTGCCAACCAGCTCGACAAGGCTAAGTACAACATCCTTTCGAACGGTTCAAACATGGTCCAGATCTTCGCATTGAACAATGCCGTTGAGCCCCTGAACGATCTTAAGGTACGTCAGGCTATCAACTATGCTGTCAGCAGAAAAGACGTTATCTCCGTTACAATGGACGGCGCAGGCGTTGAGCTTACAACTGCCATGAGCCCTGCCATGGGAAGCTATTACGATACTTCTCTCGACGGAACTTACAGCCAGGATATCGAGAAGGCAAAGGCACTGCTTGCTGAAGCAGGTTATGAGAACGGCTTCAACATCACATGCACAGTACCTTCCTCTTATCTGATCCACGTTAATACAGCAGTTGAACTCGCATCCGAGCTCAAGGCAGTAGGCATCAACATGGAGATCAAGCAGGTAGACTGGGCTACATGGCTCGACACTGTCTACACAGGCCGCCAGTATGAGACAACAGTCATCGCTCTTACAAGCGATTATGCGCCTTACGACGTTCTTGACCGTTACCAGTCAACTGCTTCCGGCAACTTCATCAACTACAAGAACGACAAGGTCGATGAGCTTATGGCAAAGATCCCTACGGTCTCTGACACGAAGCAGAAAACAGAGCTCTACCACCAGGTATTAAAGCTCCTCACAGACGATGCATGCTCTGTATATCTCCAGGATCCGGCAACGATAACAGCCGTATCCACAAGACTTGAAGGCTACAGTGTATATCCGATGTATGTTCAGGATATGTCACAGGTCAAGCCTGTAACCAAGTGATAAGTTTTTGAGTTTATATGCTTATCCGGGCTGTCCTGATCAGGGCAGCCCTTTTTCTTTTTTGATTTGCCGCGAAAAGATATATAATAGACATCTAATTTACGTAATTAATTCAGGGGGATTGGGATTTGCAGGGTAAGACCGGCTATTTTGTTGGTAAACTCATCGAACTTGTTGTGACACTGTTTCTGGTATCACTCCTCGTTTTCATTGCCTTCTCCATTATCCCCGGCGACACGGCAAGAGTAATGCTCGGTCCTGACGCCACCGAAGCACAGGTTGAGCTTCTGCGCCAGCAGATGGGACTGGACAAGCCCCTTATCGTCCGCTACTTCACATGGCTTTTCGGCATCATCACATTTAATCCGGGAACCTCTTATGCTTACAACATGAGCGTCGGAACGCTTATTGCCCAAAGGCTCCCCGTTACACTCGGCATGAGCGTTTTTGCTATGCTCATGGTAATTGCGATATCTTATCCTCTCGCTGTTTTAAGCGCCAGAAAACCGGGACGCCTGGGCGACCAGATATGCTCGGTTATAGGCCACGTCCTGTTTGCCATCCCGCCCTATGTCGCATCGCTCCTTCTGATCCTTATTGCAAGTTCAATGTTCAGGCTCATCACGGTAGGCACTTATGTAAAGCCCTCCGATGACTTCCTGGCTTATGTCGTATGCCTGCTCCTGCCGTCCTTTGCGGTAGCGCTTCCGAAGATCGCTATGAGCTTTAAATTCTTAAGATCCTCCATTATCGAGCAGAGGTCTTCAGATTATGTCCGCACATCCAAGAGCCACGGTCTTTCAGACCTCAGGATACTTATCCGCCACGTTCTTCCGAACTCCAACGTATCTTCGATCACGATAATCTCGATCATCCTCTCGGACATCTTAGGCGGAAGCCTTATTGTCGAACAGGTATTCAATCTGCCCGGTCTTGGCAGACTCCTTCTTGCTGCGATCTCCAGAAGAGATTTCCCGCTCCTGTCGGGTATCGTCTTCTATCTTGCATTTATAACAGTCCTTCTTTACTTCCTTTCTGATATAGCAGCAGCTGTCTCAGATCCGAGGATCAGGCTCAAATAAGGAGGATCTGTAAGCATGTTATCAACTAAGACAAAATACAGATCACCTGAAGCATCCGCCTTCTACACGGCAGGTCTTATCCTCCTTGGAATAGTCGTTACGGCATTCCTCATCTCACTTTTCTGGACACCTTATTCTCCGGATGCGACAGATGCTGCCGCAAAGCTCATAGCGCCCTGTGCAGAGCACCCCTTCGGAACGGATAACTTCGGAAGAGATGTGCTGTCACGCGTCATGTCAGCATCGAAATACACGATCTACATTTCCGCTGCAGGCGTAGCGATCGCGCTTATCCTTGGCACTTTTGCTGGTATCCCCGCAGGTTATTTCGGCGGCTACATAGATAAGGGGATCATGCTTCTCGGCAACAGCATCATGTGCTTCCCCGGAATACTTCTGGCACTCGTCGCGGTAGCGGTTTTCGGAGCTTCCGTAACCAATGTCATCTGGGCGCTGGGTCTTGTTTTCGCGCCGACATTTGCGAGAGTATGCCGCGTCGGGACTATGGAAATAAAGGAATTGGATTATATAACGCACGCGCGAGTAATGGGCGTTAAGCCTTACCGCATCATGGGCTTCCACATCTTCCCCAATCTCGTTCCGCAGCTTTTGCCCGCAACGGTCATCGGCCTTGCAAACATGACGCTTTTCGAATCAGGCATGAGCTATCTCGGACTGGGCGTGCAGCCTCCGGATGCCTCATTCGGCAAGATGCTCTCTGACAGCCAGGCATACATCCGTGTCGCTCCCTGGCTCGTTATATTCCCTGCCCTTATGCTCGTCTTCTACATCCTGGGCCTCTACTTCATTTCCGAGGGTCTCCGCGTGAACCTCGCGAAAGGAGGCAAGAGATGACAAGACACATTCACATCGTTAAAGTCCATCATCTGACATTGTCCTTCCCGACGAGAAAGAATCCCAACCCGAAGCCCGTCCTGGACGATGTGGATTTCGGTATAAGAGACGGTGAGATATTAGGTCTCATCGGCAACTCCGGCTGCGGCAAGACCATGACTTCACTGGCCATCGCAGGGCTTCTTCCCGAGAATGCTGAGATCACATCCGGCTCGATCAAATTCGCCGGCAAAAACCTTCTCGAAATGAGTCCCCGTGAGCGCCGCTCCATGCTCGGAAAAGATATCGGCATGATATTCCAGGAACCTTCAACTGCTTTAGATCCTCTCATGGCAGTCGGAAAGCAGCTCGAAGAGGTCTTAACCGCGCATAAGGAAAACGTACAGACAAAAGAGGAACGCCACAAGGCCATAACAGATATGCTGGAACTAGTCGGCTTTACAAATGCCGAAGAGATAATGCACCGCTATCCCCACCAGTTATCCGGCGGACAGCGCCAGAGGGTACTTATCGCCGGTGCAGCGCTTCTTAAGCCAAGACTCCTCATTTGCGATGAGCCTACTTCATCTCTGGATACGGTAACCACGGTATCGATCCTGCAGCTCCTTAAAGAGCTCTGCCACAATCTCCATATCACGATCCTTTTCATCTCCCACGACCTCTCTGTCGTAAGGGGCTTTTGTGACCGTGTAATGGTAATGCGTGACGGAAAGATCGTAGACAGGGATACTGCTTCGGACATCCTTTCAAATCCCAGAAATGCATTTACGGCAGAACTCCTTACAAATGCCAGACTCGACACGAGGATCATGGGATTTGAGCCCATAAAGGTCGACTATACAAAAGACCCTGTTCTAACGGCCAGTGATATTACAGCAGGCTATGGAAGGACGCTTTTCGAGCGCGGAAAGAATAAGGATGAAAAGACTGACAACAAAGTCCTTCACGACGTATCCCTTAAGGTTTATCCGAACGAGATCGTAGGACTTATCGGCGGCTCGGGAAGCGGCAAGACGACACTTATCAGATCACTTCTCGGACTCCTGCCCCATTCAGGCACGGTGGAGATCAAGAGCCCGCGTATCGGCGTTATCTTCCAGGATCCGGTATCCTGCCTTAACCCTGCCCATACGATCAAATGGCATATGTCAGAGGCTCTGGAAGCTTCCGGAAAAGCAAACGAGATAAAAGGCGAAGGAACTTACAAAGAGCGCAAAGCAAAAGCTCTTGCGCGCATTACAGCTGTACTGGAGATCTGCGGCCTTGGCGAAGAACATCTTATGCGCCATCCCAACGAGCTCTCGGGAGGACAGCGCCAGAGAGTCGCTATCGCAATGTGCCTTATCCAGGACCCGTCCCTTATAATCGCCGATGAACCGTTCTCTTCACTGGATGCAAGTTCCTCGGCTGAGCTCTTAAAGCTCATGACGGATATCAACAGGGAACAGCATACGGCATTCCTCCTGATCACACACAATATCCACATCGTAAGACAGATAGCTCCGCGTGTTATCGTCATGAGCGACGGCAAGATCTGCGAAGAGGGAACAACTTCCGAAGTCCTCACCAATCCTAAGTCCGAAGCTACTTCAAAGCTCCTTGATGCCGAGCGCCGGATCCACGTGATCTTACCATCCAATAATTAAGACAGGCTGCTTCCTAAGAAGCAGCCCATCTCAAGGGTGATCTATATAAAGTGTTGTCACTTTATGTCTGTTTCATGCGTTTGCCCTTACCCGTATTGTCCGCAAACGCTTAGGAGTTATGATCCTATGATGGATACAACTTCTGCGTTTCCGCCGGAATATGCCTGAATACCGAAGTCAGATCCCGGTGTTGTTGTAATCGTCATTGTCGTTTTGGAAGAATCCAAAGAATACTGGCCGTTCCAATAGTCGTTAATCTTGTCTACAGGGCTCGTATATTTAATGACGATAGTTACTGTGCTGTAATTAGAACTCTGAGGAACCGATACTCTTGTCTCGATAACAGGCGAGCCCCAGGTTAAGTAATTATTCACAGGTGCAGTTGCGCCTTCCATGTTTGTTACTGTATTCGTTCCGCTGATCGTTGTCTGTGCTCCGGGATTTGTTGTCGGAGGCGGAGTCGTAGGAACAGGTGTACTTGTCGGTATCGGTGTATTTGTAGCAGATACCGGTTTTGTAGGTGTTGCGGAACTTGTGTCACCGCCGCCACCGCCAGCGTTCTCGCCGGAAAGATCGCCGCTGACTGTCTCTTCATCAACTGCTACTGCATTCGGTGTAGTATCCGGATCGTATGTTGCTACGTCGAAGAATTTTGCAGCACCCTTTGCTAACGAATCGACTGCGTCCCAGGCTTCAGCTTCAAATAATTCCTTGCCGTCCGAATCCTGGCCGTGTCTTGCTTCAACTCTTGCTGAATTAGCTTTTGCATTGTTGATCGTGATAGCGATGCCAACGAAGGCAGCCGCAGATACAATTACAATGATAGCTACTACTACGATGATCTCTGTGAGAGTAAAGCCTCTCTTACTGTTACGGATTTTTTTCATATAGATCACACTCCCTTGCATCAAGCTTTCCCTTCGCTGATACTCAAATTATACGGGAGCAAATTTTGACAATTCATCACAAGAATATAGATTTTGTGAGAGCGTTTTGAACAATATGTTACGAACCGTTAAACTGATTTTGTCGAAATGAGTCTTTTGGCCTCGGCAATCAAAAGTTCTTTAGAATTAGGGCATTTTTCCTCAAGATAGCTGTTAAAGACCTGAGATAATATAAGGCCTATTTCCGGACCCTCTTTTACGCCCAGCGAAATGATGTCTTTGCCGTCTATTTCGAGATCTTTAATATCGAAAACCGCACCTGAAGCGATCAGTTCTTCTGAAATCTTATTGAGCTCTTCAAGACGGGTCATGCGTTCCAGGCCCAAAGGTGAATGCGCGAGGATGTCCGCCCTCTGCAATATCTTCAGTTTATTAAGAATGTCCGAAGGATACTCGCACATGAACTTATGGACCCTTATCCTGTCCGGCTTAAGATAAGTATCGTGGAGTTTTATAAGCAGAGATACATTATTTATAAACTGTTTTGAACACTTAAGATCTGTCAGGACCCTCTCGGCTATAGCCATGCTTACAAGAGGATGGCCCTTCATGTGGCCTGTTCCGTCTTCATCAAGCTTGAAGCATAAAGGTTTGCCGAGATCGTGGAAAAGCGCTGCCATGGCAAGCTCGGAATCTCTTCCTAACCCCTCTATATAAGGGATCTCTGAAAGCACATCCAGAGTATGTTCCAAAACATCCCTGTCGTGGTATGCGGATCTCTGGTCAAAGCCTCTGCAAACGGCGATCTCGGGTATCACCACGCTCAATACTTTCCAGCCTGTCCTTATTGCCTGCGGCGCATATTTGCCTGTTACTATTCCTATAAGTTCTGAAGCTATCCTCTCACCGGAGATCTTTTTTAATTCCTCACGGTGAGTCTCCATAGCAAGCAGAGTCTCTTTTTCGATCTCAAATCCGAGCCTGGAACAGAACCTTATGCCACGCAGTATCCTTAATGCATCTTCCTCAAAGCGCGCCGCAGGATCTCCCACGGTTCTTATAAGATGCTTTGCGCAGTCTTCCCTGCCGCCTTCCGGGTCGTGGATACTGCCGTCAGCATCCATATACATCGCGTTTATAGTAAAGTCTCTTCTTCTGACGTCTTCTTCGATCGATGTCTTGAAAATAACTTCGTCCGGCCTTCTGAGATCAGAATAAGATCCGTCTTCCCTGAAAGTAGTAACTTCGACATCACCTTCGTCCGTCACAGCCGTAACGGTTCCGTGCTTTGCTGCATTGTCGTAGAAATTGATCCCTGCTTTTCTGAATATCTCTATAGTCTGTTCCGGCTTTGCAGAAGTCGCCACATCGTAATCGTGAGGCACGTTGCCCAGAACGATGTCGCGTACGGCACCGCCGACAACATAGGCCTGAAAGCCTTCATTAACGATCAGTTTAAGTATCCCTCCGACATAGCCGGGGATCCTGTATTCTTTAGAAGGAATATTATTCATATATTAATTATAGCAATGACGCGAGCAACTTGCTTGCAAGGAATATTGCAACCAGAATCGTCATATTCTTGAAATAATATAACGCGGGCTGTTTAGTTATAATGAATTTGTTTGTAAATCAAACCAGCTTTACATGTGCGCTTTTATGGAGGGATAATATGCTCTTTTCAAGAAAACCTTACCAGATCGATTCCGTCTATTACATGGACAACACACTGAGGATCGGATGTGACTGCCAGGCATTTTCCGAGACGCTCACGGGTTGTAAAGACTGCTTCAAGGATGCGAAAGGAAGAATAACGGTATCCGTTTTCTCCCCTGCAAATAACATTATCTCAGTAAGAGTATTAAGCCATCACGCAGAGCCCAGGACAAAGGGCTATTCAGTGATCGATCTCCAGCCCTCCAGCTTCGGCACGTTGGAAGACACCGGTGATTATTTCACTTTCAAGAGCGGACATCTCGAAGCAAGGATCAGCAAGAAAGTCTTTGATATCAGATTCTTCTACTGCGGTTCCGAGCTTCTGAACCAGAATGCGAACATGCCGATATACTATAAGACTGACTCAGGCTCAGAAAGCTACTATACACTCTCGCAGAATGCGATCTTAGGTGCTTCTATCGATCTAAAACCCAAGGAATCCCTGTACGGTCTTGGCGGCGCAGGCGCTTCCATAATTCGTAACGGACAGATCGTTAAGTGCAACACTATAGACTCCAGAGCCGGAGCCGAGCATATTCCTTTCATCCTCTCGGGTTCCAAGTATGGTCTTTTCGTAAATACAAACCGCCCTGTTACTTTCGATGCCGGTTCATCCGGCGGCACATTAAGCTTCGAAGTCGAAGGCGAGGAACTCGAATACAGCATCATCGCCGGCGACACTCCTATGCAGATCTTAGAGGTCTTCAGCCAGCTTAACGGAAGGATCCCTGCTCTTACATATGCGACAGGCGGCATCTCCATTGCCTTAAATGACGACGAGAAGCTTACAGCCCAGGAGATCCTTGACGCTGTTAAGAGCGCAAAGAGCGCAGGCGTTAATATCAAGGAACTCTGGATCGGCAACTCATGGCGTCCTGACTATGCACCTTACGGCTTCACATTCGATGCTGCAAGATTCCCGGATCCTGTCGGCTTTGCAAAATCAATATCCGATATGGGCATCATATTAGGCCTTTCCGTTAATCCTTTCGTTTCCGAGAGAGCGCCTGAATATATCGAGCTCCTTGACTCCGGTCTCCTCGTCTCCTTCCCTGACGGCAGGGCAGTTCTCTGCGATGCGGAAAAGGGCGGCGTTGCCATGCTCGACTTAAATCTTCCCGAGACAAGAAGCTGGTTCATTAATGCATGCGCAGCACTTGCAAGACAGGGCTTCTCGGTTTTCGAATCAAACTACACATACTCTATGACTAAAGCTTTCGAGAAGGCTTCGGGCAAGAGAGATTATCTTTTGAACTTCACGAGCATTCTCAATACTGCATTAAGTGACGTATCGGCAAGAGAGCGCGGCCGCCTTGGTTCGTTCATCATTTCCGATTCGATCAGTTCAGGTGACCAGAGGTCTCCTTACAGCAATATCTACACAACGCTGAAGGCAAGCTATGCCGACCTGTGCGCTGCGGTAAAGAATGCCATTTCATACGGTCTCACAGGCTTTGGCGGGATCAATATCGATATTCCCGAGCAGGAACTCAATGACCCCAAGCTCTTCGACCACTATGTAGGCTTTGCAGCTTATGCGCCGCACTCAAGATTCAAGGGCTCTCTTAAGCTCCTCGAAAATGTTAAGACCTTAAATTCCATCAAGGCATTTACTGCGATCAGGACAGGTCTTGCGCCTTATATCTATTCCAGTCTCTGCGAGAGCGTTAAGTACGGCACACCCGTTATCCGCGCGATGGCTCTGGAATTTGCGGGCGACCCGACAGCTGAGAATTTTGATACGGAATATATGCTCGGCGCATCACTTCTCGTGGCACCTGCTATCTATCCTAATGACAACGTCAGAGTCTATATCCCTTCCGGCGTCTGGACTGATTTCATGACTCACGAGAAGATCCAGGGACCCCGTTATATCACACGCAAGACAGCGCCCTTCTCGGCTCCTGTTTTCGCGCGCCCGAACTCCATCATTCCGACAAGAACACCCGATTCCAACAGCGGCATCGGTTCTCTCGACAACCTCACATTCACATGCTTCGGCTTAAGCCAGGGCACCCAGGCTGCCTGCGAAGTCTTTTCTGACGGCGGAGTCGCTTCAGGCATCATTACTGCTGAAGTATCCGGCAACAAGATAACAGTACGCACCCAGAATCTGGGCGGCACAAAACATCTCGTATTGTCCGGAATATTTAATGTCGTAGGTCTCTCGGAATCCGTACCTGAGAAGCTCAGCTACGGTACATCTATAGAGTTCCTGAGCAACGAGCTCGTTATTAGCTTAGGCTAAAGGCACCGAATCAAAATAATCGATAAGATCTTTAAAGTACTCTTCCTTCACGGGCTCATTCTGGATCTCGTGACGGTAAGGGCCGTAGTTCTTTGACTTAAGATTTGCGCCTGCTGCCTTCATCCTTGCAATTACCTTTTCGACGCCTGTGCCGTAGCTTCCTACAGGGTCTTCACTGCCGTATGTGAAGAAACACGGACGGTCAGGTATAAGCGCATAAGCTTCCTCGCTCTGCATAAATGCGATAAGGCTGAAAAGCGTCTTGAATCCTTCGCCGGTGAAATAGAATCCGCACATCGGATCGTCGATGTATTTCTGAACTTCCTTGTCATCTGTCGAGAGCCAGTCGTAACTTGTTCTGGGCTTGTCGATCTTCTTCGTATAAGATCCGAAAGCAATGTAGCTCAGTAATTTATTTTTCTTCTTCGCGCCTCCGAAAACGCAGGCACAGCTTGCTAAGAATCTGCCCATTCCGACAGCGGGGTTGGGACCCATTGTGGATGAGAATACAAAGCCGTCAAACTGCCTGCTGTATCTTGGCGTGGAGAAGATGGACCTTACGACAAATGAGCCCATCGAATGTCCGTAGAGGATATACTTCAGGCCTTCTTTTCCAAAGCGCTCCTGCGCATATTCATGAAGGCCCATCTCATCCGTGAGGATCGCTTTCCATGAATCCTTTATACCGCCGAAATACCCTTTGGGGAAACCTGCATCTTTATTCAGATAATAAGTCTGGCCGTGGCCTGCCATGTCCATTCCGCAGACGTGATAGCCTGCTTCATTGAACCTGGAGATCATCTCTTCATAGCGCTCCAGATACTCTGCCATTCCGTGGCAGATCTGGACGACACCCTTTATCTCGGGAGCGGATGACGGATAGAAGAATCCTGCGATCTTTACACCTTTTCCAATAGAACTTACAAATTCTTTTCTCTCGGGATTAAGTAATGACATAAAGGCCTCCTTTATCTTCTCCTTCTGCCTCTCATGAGAAGTAATCTCAGAAGTGTGAGCGCCGCACTCGCGAGTGCAACTGCATATGTATCACCGGCTGCCCAGAGAACACTCCTTGCAGCTTTGTACTGATCGTCAGAAACCCATCCGAATTCCTTCATAGCCTTAAGGCCTCTCCTGCTCGCATCACGCTCGATCGGGAGTGTAACGAGATAGAAGATAAATACAACTGAATAAAGCACTATTCCGATCGTGCTGATCGTGTAGCCCATTTTGTTCAGCTCAAGTGACTTTGAAGCATACATGATGAACACGCCGATAATTGCGATCCAGACACTGATCTTGGATGTGATGCTTGCAACAGGAGCTATAGCCTGACGGACTTTATAAAGCGCCATGCTCGAATGTGCCTGGCATGCATGTCCGCACTCATGTGCAGCTACAGCAACCGCAGTGATAGAATTCCTGCCGTATGTAGTCTCGGAAAGATTGATAGTCTCTTCCTTCGGATTGTAATTATCGGTCATCTCTCCGCCTGTCGCCTTAACGGTAACACCGTAGACTTCATTTGCTGCAAGCATCTCATGGACGCATGTATTCGCATCCTTGCCGCTTGCCACGGGCACATTGCTGTACTTCTTTACGAGGCTGTTGAGTCTTGCCCTTACGATAAGGCTCCAGATCATGATGCCGAATGCAAGTATATAAAAGATAAAACTGTAATCACCCAGATTGTAATACCAATACATATCTTCCTCCTAAAATCTCTTATTCCATTTCAGAGCTTTTCTATGGGAATATTTTAACATCTTTCCAGGAGAGATAGCACGTACAGAAAAGGTGCCTGTTCTTTAAATTGATTTTTATTTAATTTTCCATACAATAAGAAACAATAATAAAATTTAATGAATTTTTATATTGCCACATCACTTGCTGTTTGGTATGCTACCATACAAGTAAGACCCGTGAACGGACATTTAAAGCTTCCGCTCATTAAGGAGGATAAAGGATATGTTTGAGATCATTACCAAAAAGATGCTCGGTCCCAAGGTTTTCCTGATGGAGATCGAGGCTCCGCTCGTAGCCAGGAAAGCTATGCCCGGCCAGTTCCTGATCGTCAGAGCTGATAAGGACGGCGAGAGGATCCCCCTTACAGTCTGCGATTTTGACCGCGAAAAGGGCATCATCACGATCGTCTACCAGACGGTAGGCGCCGAGACTGAGAGAATGAGCAGAATGAATGAGGGCGAATGCTTTGCAGACGTTGTCGGCCCTCTCGGCAATCCTTCCGATCTTTGCGATCTTTCCATTGAAGAACTGAAAGCTAAAAAGATCCTCTTCATCGCAGGAGGCGTCGGAACAGCTCCCGTATATAACCAGCTCAAGTGGCTCCACGATAACGGCATCGAAGTCGACTGCATCCAGGGTGCAAGGACAAAGGAGCTCCTTATTTTCGAAGACGAGATGAAGGCCGTCACCAAAAACCTTTATTTCGCGACAGATGACGGCTCATACGGAATCCACGGCAACGTCTGTGTTGCCCTGCAGAAGCTCTGGGATGAGGGCGTCCGCTATGACCACTGCGTAGTCATAGGACCAGTCATCATGATGAAGTTCGCGTGCCAGCTCACAAAGCAGCTTGGCATTCCCACAGTCGTTTCCATGAATACAATCATGGTCGACGGCACCGGCATGTGCGGCGCCTGCAGACTCCTTGTAGGCGGCGAAGTAAAGTTCGCATGCGTTGACGGTCCTGAATTCGACGGACATGCCGTTGATTTCGACCAGGCGCTTCAGCGTTCACGCCTCTACAAGACACAGGAAGGCGAGCTTATGTTAAGGCTCACCGAAGGCGACACCCACAGCGGCGGCTGCGGAATGTGCTCATAAGGGGGATAAGATAATGGATTTTGATGTAATGAAGAAAGTACCGGTATCAGAGCAGGATCCTCAGGTCCGCGCCACCAATTTTGACGAGGTATGCCTCGGATATACAAAGGAAGAAGCAGTTCTTGAAGCATCCCGCTGCCTTACCTGCAAGAATGCGCGCTGCATGCAGGGATGCCCTGTATCCATCAACATTCCGGGCTTCATCGCTAAGCTCAAGGACGGCGATATTGAGGGCGCATATAACGTCATCTCCCTGTCTTCCTCGCTTCCTGCGGTATGCGGCCGTGTATGCCCCCAGGAGCCCCAGTGCGAGGCACCGTGCCTCAGAGGCATAAAGGGCGAGGCAGTATCCATCGGACGCCTCGAGAGATTCGTTGCTGACTCTGCAAAGGAAATGGGCATCAGGCCCCAGCTTCCTGCTGATATGGTTAAGAAAGGCAAGAAAGTTGCAGTCATCGGCGCCGGCCCTTCAGGACTTACATGCGCCGGAGACCTTGCAAAGATGGGTTATGACGTAACGATCTTCGAAGCTCTGCACAAGGCAGGCGGCGTTCTTGTCTACGGCATCCCCGAATTCCGTCTCCCCAAGGAGAAGGTAGTTGCCAAAGAAGTCGAGAATATTAAGGAATTAGGCGTTAAGATCGTGACTGACGCTGTCATCGGACGATCGCTTACTATCGATGACCTCTTCGAAAATGAAGGCTTCTCCGCAGTATTCATCGGCTCAGGCGCAGGTCTTCCCCGCTTCATGAATATCCCCGGCGAGCAGGCTCTGGGCGTGTTCTCCGCTAATGAATATCTCACAAGATCCAACCTCATGGGCGCTTTCTCACCTGATTCCAGAACGCCTATCATGAGAGCCAAAAAGGCTGTCATCGTAGGCGGCGGAAACGTTGCAATGGACGCAGCACGTACTGCAAAGAGACTCGGCGCTGAGGTTCACGTCGTATACAGAAGATCTGAAGCTGAGCTCCCTGCACGTGCTGAAGAAGTCCATCACGCAAAAGAGGAAGGCATTATTTTCGACCTCCTCACAAATCCCGTCGAGATCGTTGCTGACGAGAACGGCTGGGTCAAGGGCTGCACATGCATCAGAATGGAACTTGGCGAGCCAGACGCATCCGGCAGAAGATCACCTGTACCGGTCGAAGGATCAGAATTTACTATCGAGTGCGATGCGGTCATCATGTCACTCGGCACATCACCTAACCCCCTGATCAAGAAGACTACCGCAGGACTTGAGGTCAACAGAAAAGGCGGCATCGTGGTCAACGAGTCTGAAATGACCTCCAGAGCCGGTGTTTTCGCAGGCGGCGACGCAGTAACGGGCGCTGCAACGGTTATCCTTGCTATGGGTGCCGGAAAAGCTGCCGCAAAGGGCATCGACGAGTATCTGTCAAAGCAGTAAGCTGATAAACGGCTGTTTATTAAGGGCGTCCTTAGCAGGGCGCCCTTTTTATGTCTGCGAAAAAAAGACCCGTACTCAAACGAGCACGGGTCCAAAAGTATCTGTTTTAATTCAACTTATGCGTTGCAGATGATGGAGAAATCCTCAGCCTTGAGGGAAGCACCACCTACGAGACCGCCGTTGATGTCAGGCTGAGCAAAGAGGCCTGCAGCGTTCTTGGCATTGCAGGAACCGCCGTACTGGATCGTGATAGCCTCAGCGCACTTAGGGCAATAGAGCTCAGCGATGACGCCACGGATGAACTTGCAAACTTC
>JAEEGL013245182.1_pt1 | contig 14589 bp, 16 predicted proteins | sample 9134231 | NCBI WGS metagenome assembly JAEEGL01 (sample SAMN16246548, study PRJNA631951) | gut metagenome | biome: gut microbiome; feature: rumen; material: fiber-attached | host: Bos | place: Iran: Karaj | collected 2018-10 | reverse complement strand
GTACAGAAAGGCGGCGGAACAGGGTGACATGCCTGCGTGCGTGAGGCTGGGGCTAATGTACAGATGCGGCAACGGCGTCCCCAGATCCAGCGAGGAGGCTGTGCGCTGGCTCACGGCGGCGGCGGACAGAGGCTACGTGCCTGCATGCTGCATTCTTGCCGAGATGTACGAGCAGGGGGACGGCGTGCCGAGATCGAAAGAGATGGCATGCGAATGGTATCGGAAGGCTGCCGACAATGCCGGCGAAGAGATCACCCGCGAATTGATCTAGGAAAAAATTCGGAATATCAAGGATGCGGGACGATATGCACGAGAGCGAAGAGCGCTTCAGACGACTGCGTCGAAAGCCTTCCTCTGCCTCTTAAGAAAGTACTCGTCAGGCTCCTGGAAGGGCCCGTCCATTACGAGGTCGCGTCCGCTGGGGAGGCCTAATTCGAGAGTGGACACCGTGAAGGGCGTCAGGGTGGAGAAGTCCGAGAGGGTCCTGGCCGAGGCCGTCTGAGCCCGAAACCGCCGGGGCCTTCGGGGTCCCGGGCGCTTATCTGCGCGTTTCCGCCGGCCGGGGCTGCAGCGGGCCAGCCTCCATCCCCCAGCTCGACGTCGTCGCGGTGGGAGTCGACGTACTGCTCGATGATGCGGGGGAGGATGGAGCATTTCGGCCCCTCGCAGGCAGGCTCATGGCGGTCAGGCCGCAGCTCAGCGATCTCGGCATCCTCACGGTCGCGGCGGCGTCCTGGATGGGGTCCGCATATATTGCTGTCTGCGGGCATGTCCTGCGATTTTCTGGCCGTTTGCCTCAGTAGGATGCCGGCAAGACTTTGGATGAGGCCTACAGAAGGCACTGGACGGTCTGGCCGATGCGTAAATGGGCTTTCAAACGCATAACAAATGGCAGCGTATTGTTCGAATCCGCGGAGACTATTGTGATCAGCCGTCTAGATAATCGGAATCCATCTGGCCTGGGGATTCTGAAACTTGTCTGGGCAGGCCTGCCCAGCCTTCTGGAAGGCATCCGTTGGATCAGAATTCAGATTACGCGTCTGTCCTGGGGCACGAATTCCCTGTCCTTCGCTATGCTGATGTACTTGGGGCGTATGATTTTCCCGGATGTTATGAGCTCCTCGATCCTGTGTGCGCTCCACCCCACCACTCTGGCGACGGCGAACAGAGGGGTATAAAGAGTGACGGGCACACCGAGCATGTCGCAGACGAACCCGCTGTACATGTCGACGTTGGCGCAGACGCTGCTGGCGTTCTTCTTTCTGGAGCGGATTATTTCGGGGGCCATCTCCACCACGGAGTCTATGAGCCTCATGTCTTTCTCGCGGCCTTTGGAGGCTGCCAGCCTGCGGGCGTAGCCCTTCAATATCTGGGCCCTCGGATCTGACAGCGTGTATACCGCGTGCCCCATCCCATAAATCAGCCCCTGGCCGTCGAAAGCCTCCCTGTCGATGATCTTCTCCAGATGGGCGCGCACGGCTTCCCTGTCGTCGGTGTCCGGGACGCTGTCCTTGATGTTCTGGAGCATCTGCACGACCTTTATGTTGGCTCCCCCGTGCTTTGGCCCTTTGAGGGACAGCAGTGCCGCGGCTATGACGGAATACGTGTCGGATCCGGAAGAGGCGACCACCCTCGCGGTGAACGTGGAGTTGTTCCCTCCGCCGTGCTCCATGTGGAGGGCGAGCATGATGTCCATGATCTGAATCTCCTGCTGGGTGTAGTTCCCCGACGGCCTCAGCATGAGCATGATGTTCTCCGCCATGCCTTTGCTGGGATCCGGCCTGAATATGACCAGATGTCCGTTCCTGTCATAGTGCATGTGCGAATGGTATCCGTAGATGGCAAGCATCGGAAGCCTGCTTATGATGTCGACGCACTGCCTTATCACGTTCTCGAGGGAATTGTCGGTCTGGTCCGGATCGTACGCGAAAAGGCCGAGGACTCCTCTGGCCATGGTGTTCATGACGTCATGGCTGCTCTCCCTGAGGATGAAATCCTTGACGAAATCCCCCGGGAGCTCCATGTTCTTGGCGATCCTCCTCCTGAATTCCTCGGTTTCCGATTCGTTTGGGAGGCTCCCGAAAAGAAGCAGATAGGCGGTCTCCTCGAACAGGAGCTCGGTTCTGCCGCGCAGTTCGACTATGTCTTTTATGTCATAGCCCCTGTATGTGAGGCGGCCTTCGCATGGTTCGGGGCCGTTTCCGCTGTTCGCCGTCCCCACGACCCTGGATATGTTTGTGATGCCGGCGCGGACGCCGTTGCCGTTCCTGTCGCGCAGGCCCTTCATTATGTCGTATTCCTCGTACAGATCCGCGGGTATGTACGACATTTCCTTGCACAGCTTCGCTTTGTCCGCATAATAGTTGTCCTCATCCATATCCTTCAGTCCCCTCGGATGGGTCCGCTCTCGGTCCGGCCGTTACAATCCAAACACTCGGATTTTATTTAATGATGGTCATGGAAACCGCAGGCGCATAGAATGGATATGCGCCGCTGAGATCCGTTCCGGTCCAAAACGGTTTCCCGGCGCGGTGCGCAGGGTCTGCGCTTTCAACCAACACCATATATAGATTATCGATGTTCGAGACGCGATGAAAGGCCGCATCCAATCAAGGGAAGAGCTTTCCGGGCTCCCCAAGACCGTCCACGGGGGCCAGGCGTGGAAGCTGGAGGGCATCGAAGATTACAGCCACAATCTGAATCCTTTCGGTCCGCCGGCGGATCTCGCCGAGATCATGGCTTCCGCCGCCTCCGATGTCGGCCATTACCCGGACGATTCGTGTTCGGAGCTCAAAGACACTCTTTCCAAGGCTTTCGACGTCTCCCCCGAATGCATAGCGGTCGGAGCCGGATCCTCGGAGATCATCAGGAACGTCCCCAACGCATTTTTCTCGAAGGGAGACAGGGTTCTTCTCTGCCGGCCGTCGTTCGCGGAATACGCCCAGCAATGCCGCATAGTCGGCGCTTCGCCGGAATGGTTCGACCTCATGGAAGACGGCGATTTCAGGCTGGACGCGGATTCCTTCATAGAGAGGGCGCAGAGATGCAAAGCGGCATACATCTGCAACCCGAACAATCCCACCGGAAGGGTGGAGCCCAGAGACAAGCTGATATCCATAGTGAGGGCGTGCGAGGAGTCCGGGACTCTGGTATTCCTCGATGAGACCCTCCTGGAGCTCGTCCCGGGGTATGTGGACATCACCCTGTCCGGGATGGTGGACAGGTTCAGCAACCTCATCGTCGCCTCTTCGCTCACGAAATCGTTCGCGATACCCGGGATCAGGATAGGGTTCGGATTCTCCAACCCGGACATAATATCCGAGCTCGACAAGGTCCGCATGACATGGAACGTCGGCCAGATAGAGCAGACCGTGGCAAACGTCCTCATACGCGACAGGATGGATTACGTGGACAAGGCGGCGTCGGTCATGGCCGAGGAATCGGAGGTCATGAATTCGTCCCTCGACGGCATAGGGTTCCCTGTGGGCCCGGTTTCGGATTCTTTCTTCTATTTCGCTTCGGTCCGTCCGCTGGGGATGGATGCCCAGGAATTCAAGAGGAAGATGCTCGCCCGCGGGATAATGGTGCGCGACTGCTCGTCTTTCGGCGGGAGGTTCTCCGATTACATCAGATACAGCGTGAAAGACCGCGACCGGAACTGCAAGTTCATAGCCGCAGCCGATTCCGTAATAAACGGGCGATCGGATGCCGCCGTGGATCGATGCGATATTAGTCGTTGTTCTGGCGGTCCTGATCGACCGCTTCATCGGCGAGCCTCCGAATTCGGTCCACCCGCTCAGATGGATGGGAAACATCCTCGGCGCCATAGACAGGCGCGTCAAAAACAGGGCATCCCATCTCGCCACTATCATGGGATTCCTGTCTTATCTGTTCGTGTTCGTGCTTTTCTGCTCTATTGCGCTCATAATGACCACCCTCGTCCGCTACGCTTTCTCTTTATGGGACCCTCTGGCGGGGGAGATAGCCTGGATCGTGTCCACCGCAATCATATTCAAGATAACATTTGCGGTGTTCTCCTTCAGGCACCACTGCGATCCGATCTCGGCCGATCTGGATGCCGGCAGGACGGAGGATGCGGCGGCCAAGGTCCAGATGATAGTCAGCAGGAACACCAAAGGCATGGATGCCGAGCATATCGCCTCGTCCTGCTGCGAGACGGTATCCGAGAACCTGGTGGACAGCGTCTATTCGCCTGCGTTCTATTTCGGCCTGTTCGGGCTTCCCGGCGCGATAATGTTCCGCTGCGCCAATCTCATGGATGCGATGTGGGGCTATCTGAACGACAGATACGCCAATATCGGGCATTTCCCCGCGAGATTCGATGATGTCCTGGGATTCGCCACATCGAGGGTATCCCCGTATTTCGTCGCCGCGGCGGGATATCTTCTCGGGATGGACTGGAAGGCCGCGGTTCCGGCGGCGAAGGCCGAGCACACGAAGACGCCGAGCCCCAACAGCGGATGGTCGATGACCGCCGTTGCCGCCGTCCTCGGCATAAGCATGGAGAAGAAGGGCGTCTACGTCATGGGGACCGGCCCGATGCCGTCCACCGACGACATCAGGCGCTGCCTGAGGCTGGTGGAGCTCTCTTCTCTTCTTTTCATTTTCACGGTCACCTTGGTTCTGTATGCCGTTCTCGGCATCCATGTCCAGGGGCTGTTCGAATAGTTCTTCGACAGGATATGGGAGTTTGCACTATGAAATACATAAAATCGATTGAGCTCAAAGAGTTGGACGGGCTCGGAGTGGGCATCGCGAGATTCTCCGAGACCATGGAGGTCATAAGCTCCGCCGTCCTGAACGGAGGCATCGCCGAGGCCGATGCGCTGTTCATCATGCAGGTTCCGCACGATTACGACTGCATGGATCCCATGAAAGACATCCTCCGCGTCAGGGATGCGTTCGGACTGCCCGAGAATTCGGTCGGGATGATGACCGCCGCCGAGGTCATGTATGTGTTCAACGCGAAGGAGGCGGAGTACGGGGGGGCGAAGGCATGCGCCATCGCGACGGCCGGGCTCAGCAACCAGGTGGTGGCCGGAGAACCCCTGAAGGACTGGGAATCCGCCCACAAGATATCTCTTAAAAGGGCGGCAAAGATGATGGCCGGGACCATCAACATCGCTGTGGTGACGGAATCCCCTCTCACATACGAAGGGAAAGTCAATCTGTTCATCCCTCTGGTAGAGGCCAAATCAGCCGCCATGGCGGACCGCGGATACAGGGAGACCGGGACCACCTCGGATTCCATGGCCGTCATCTCCCCCAAAGGCGAGGGAAGGGAGCTGTATACCGGCACCGGATCGCCCATCGGAATCGCGGCCGCGAAAGCGGTGAGGGAAGCGGTGGGCTATTCCCTGGAGGTCAGGGGAGAGCATCCGGTCCCGGCGGACCCTCTCAAGCTCTTGGACAGGCTGGGATACGGGCTCGACGTCATGTGGGCGCTGTCCGGCTCCCGGATGGGGAAGGAGGAGTATTCCGGCGCTCTGAGGTCCTATCTCGAAGGCGACGGGATGAAGACGTTCCTGGATATGGCGGCGTTCGCAGCGGACCGCGCGGATTCCCTTGCCGACGACGGGAACCAGTTCATCCTTCCCATGGTCTCCCGCATCTGCTCCGTGATGATCGGCATCGAGCCGGATCTGAGCGGCGGAATCATGCAGGGCATCGCAGAAGCGATCGCCGTGGACGCCGGGAGGGAAAGATGACCGGGTCCGCCCTGAAAGGAATGGTCTCATTCTTCACGCTGTGGCATCTGGACATAACCCAGGAAGACATGGATGCCATGGAGCGCGGGTTCCATATGGTCCCGGCGGTAGGGCTGATCTTCGGGGCCGCCATGATCGCGGTCCTTTCCGTTCTCAGCTGGGCGCAGGACGCCATGCACATCGGCATGGGCCTGATATCTGCGGTCGCATGCCTGCTCATCGCTTATGTCGGAAGCAAATTCATCCATTTCGACGGGCTGACTGATTTCGGGGACGGGATGATAGTCTCCGGAAGGCGCGAAGACCACGTGCGCGCCCTAAAAGACACTCTCGTCGGGGCCGGAGGGATCGGAGTCGCGATCGCGGTCACTCTGACGTCCTTCGCGATTTATTCGACGTGGGGGGTCCCCGCTCTGGTGATCCTCGCGCCTCTGTGCGAGGTGGCGGTCAAGAATGCGATGGTGTTTGCCGCATCCTTCGGGATTCCCGGCAGCGGGATGGCTGGGCGCCAGGTGGAGAAGACCACCCCGGTATCCGCGTTCATATCGCTGATCATCAGCATCGCCTGCGGGATGGCGCTGCTTTTCCTGGGCTCTCTGTTCTTCCTCGGAGACGGCTGGATGCCCGTATTGACGTCCGGAGCGGCCGCTCTGGCAGTCGGCCTCATAGCGTCGTCCGCAGTCGGCTTCATCATGGCCAGGAATGCCAACAGAGTCTTCGGCATGGTGAACGGGGACATATTGGGGGCGACGAACGAAGTCTGCAGGCCTGTAGCAATGTTCTTTATGGGTCTGGTTTATATGCTGGGCATATGAGGATGGAAGCGCTGATAAACGCCGGCGGGAAAGGCACCCGCATGGGGAGATGCGGCATCGAGAAGCCGATGCAGCCCGTAGGAGGCATCCCCACGGTCAGGAGGGTCGTCGATGCCCTCAGCGCTTCGCCCAATGTCTCCCGCGTCCTGGTTTCGGTGAGCGACAATACGCTCGACACCGAGGCATATCTAGATTCCATCGGGGTGGAGACCGTCAGGACTTCCGGAGAGAGCTTCATGGACGATCTGCATGCCGCCTTCGAGCTCATGCACGGGGATTATGTCCTCACCTGCCCGTCAGACCTTCCTCTTCTCACCACCGATGCCGTCGATGATTTCATCGGTTTCTTCGTCCCGGGCAGGATGCAGTCGGCGATCGCGGTAGTGGACGAGGAGACCGTCAGAAGCGTCGGGATAACGCCTTCTTATACGCGCGAAGACGGAGGCAGGAGCTGGGTCCTGTCAGGGATATGCATCATGAGCCGCGAAGGGACCCTGCGCGGGGACTATCTGGAGGAGTTTCTCTTCAAGACCGACCGCGTAGATCTGTCCGTCAACGTGAATACCAAAGCCGAGCTTCTGCTGGCGAGAGGGCTGGCAGACTCAGCCAAGACCGCCGATTTCTGAGGTTTTTGAATCAGACCGAATTATCGGTTTTCAGAAGAATAATTGATTTTACAGTAAGGCTAAGCCGGGCGTTTTCATCATTCTTTTCAGGTTTGTTTCGTAACGAGTTTTATGTATCGTATATTTCAATTTTTTGTAGTTTACAGTGATTCGCTGTGAAGGCTATTGTTCACTCGTCCAGCGATTTTTTCAGATTCGATAGGAAAAGCCTGCGGAACTCCGGGATCTCTCCCATGCCTTTCATGATGCATTCCACTTCGAATCCGGCGGAAGCAAACGCAGATCTTATCGAATTATTCTCGGCTGCCATGTCGCGGCGGGCATGGAATCCGGCTTCGAACATCAGCGGCGCCAGAAACACTTTTTTCACGCCTGCTTCGGCCATCATTTTTATGGCGTCTTCCGCGGACGGCGTCCCCGAGACGGTGACGAAGAATGCTTTCATGCTTCTCAGGGAGGCCAGATGCTGGAGCAGGCATAGGTTGCCGTCAGCTTCCATGCCCCGGCCATGACCCATCATCGCCAGCCCGCAGCCTTCTGAGAAAGCCTCCGGAAATACTAGGGGGAGCGTCCCAAGGAATTCCGAAGCCGATTCCCTGGAACAGAGGAGCGGACCGCAAAGACGCAGATCTGTTCTGTCCGCATAAGTCCCGCAGATACTCTGGATCTGTCTGAATTGGTTTCCTGCGATCGGAAGCGCAGGCATGACGGCGATGCTCTCGGACCCTTCAGATATACAGCCTTCCAGGGCCTCATCCAGGCTCAGAGCTTCGCCTCCCCGCGAACGGATCCTGTCGAGGACTTCTTTCCCTATGAATGCCCTGATGATTCTGCGGTCCGGGAATTCCTCCGCCGCCTCGGACTCTATCGGTTCGAAAGTCCTGGCCCTGAGCGACCGGCCGCTGGATCCGAATCCGGCGATGACAATCGATTTCATGGTTATGGCGGGGGACAGTCCCCCGCATGGTTTCAGGAGCTCATCTGGAAGAACGCGCCGCTTGTCTTGGCGTCGTATCCGCTCGGAAGGCAGGTAAACTTCTGGATGTACTCGTTCAGCGCTTTGTATCCGAAGTCCTCGGAGAAGAGGTCGGAGTACATGGCGGCCGCGGAGAATGCAACGCCGATTGCGGTGGGCATGTTGGCGTTCATAAGGTAATAGTTGTGCGCCAGGTACGCATCGGTCTTCTTGAAGTTGGTGTCGTAGCTGGAGAAAGTCTCGGCTTTGTCGGCCTTCCCGTATCCGAGGGAGGTGAAGTGGAGGATGTAGTCGACATCGATTCCGTAGAGCCAGTCGTCTCCCTTGCTGACGTTGAACGATGTGAATGATGAGTTCTCGTCTATCATGTTCTTCGCGCCGGCGAGCTTGGCGATGTAATAGTACTCCGAAGATTTCCCGGAGATGTTGGCGGTCCTGTTGGCGACGATGGCTTTGGCCTTCTTGGATTCTTCGATCCCTCCGACCTTGTCCTGGATCTGCTTGATCAGATTGTCGCTGAATTTCACGACTTCGTTGGCTTTATCTTCGAGCCCAAGGAGATATCCCATGGTCAGGAGGCCGTAGTTTGCCGCGATGTTCCCGGAGGTCCCGGTGCCGAGGTTCATCCTGATGACCTTGATCCCGGCGAGCTCGAACGCATCCTGGTTCGTGAGGTAGCGAGAGGCGGCGGAGGTTATCAGAACGGTGTCTTTGTCGGCGACATTGGTGGCGAGGGCGACATCGGCCGAGGTGGATTTGTTTCCGATGCGTGCGAGGTTTCCGATCCAAGCGTTTATGGGATCGTCGAAGTCGGACACAGCGGCTCCCTTGCATTTGGAGGTCGCCGAGATAGACTGAAGAGCGATCGACACGTCGTCCCCTACCATCAGGAAGTTTTTGACGGGGTACGAGACTTTCGAGACGTTGAGACCGCTGTCCTAGGAATACGCATAGTATATGTCCATCGCTTCGCGCTTTACCATCCTTTTCACCATGTCTATGTCGGCGTCGGTGATGCTGCCGTCGTTGTCGGCGTCAGCGAGAGGATGGTCTCTGGCCCAGTCGGAGGTTCCTCTGAGTTTTTCGAGCGTATCGACGTCGCTCTGGTCGAGATAGTCGTCGTTGTTCGCGTTGCCCATGATCATGAGGCGGCCGGTGGAATCCGAGGAGCGGTATTCGCTGCTTTTCTCCTGGGTCAGCAGCAGCGCTGCCGCGGCTACGGCCACTATGGCTATGGCAACCACGCATGCGACAATTATGCCTGTTCTGTTCATTTCCATCACTTTCTGCGAATGATTCTTTTGCAGATGGCTTATGCATCCAACTCTTTCAATATATATTGATTGTCGAAGATTTCCGCGCAAGTTCGTGGCATCGGATCCATTGCGAGCGCCGCTGGCGTATCAGAAGGGCGAAAAAGATGGGGCATCCCACGAGGGTTGTGATTACGCCGACAGGAAGGGACCCGAGCATCCTGGCCGCATTGTTGGCAGCCAGAAGCATCACGGCCCCCACGAGCCCCGAGGCCGGTATCAGATAGACCTGTTTGGATCCGACGAAGGCCCTTGCCATGTGCGGGGAAATGAGGCCGATGAACCCTATCGTCCCCGTGAAGCTGACGATGGAAGCTATCATCACCGAGACGCCGAGGGATGACAGTATCCTGACTCTGAAAGGATCTACGCCGACCGTATGCGAAAGATTGTCTCCGGACGTCAGGACATCGATCCTGGATGAGAAAACCATCAGCAGAGCCGTGCATGCCGCCGTAGGGACGAGCATCGTGGGCAGGTTGTCCCAATAACCGATCCCGATGTTGCCCAGATTCCATGAGTAAACCGCGCTCATCTGGGTGGGGTCCGCGGCTAGCATCAGGAGCGACGTGGACGCCGAGAAGAAGTACATCACCCCGATCCCGCAGAGGATCATCATCGTGTCGGTCATCTTTCTCGCGATCGACAGAAACAGTATGACGGCCATCGGGACCAGCGACAGCAGAAAAGCGTTGGCTATCACCGAGGCGTCGCCCATCAGGCCGGGGATTATGGAGATCCCCATCACCAGCGACAGGACCGCTCCCAGCGACGCGCCGGACGATACGCCCATCGTATAAGGGTCCGCCAGCGGGTTCCTCATCACGGCCTGCATCACAGATCCGCATACTCCCAGCGCGAACCCGGTTATCACGGCCATGATGCTGGAGGTCAGGCGCACATCCCATACGACGAAGTCGGTTCTGTCGCCCGGAGGATTCCCCGTGAGATGGGATATGATGATGTCCAGGACTTCTCCGGGGGACACGCTGTACGCGCCCAGCGCCGGGGAGACGACCAGCATAGCCGCAAGGAGCGCGCCTGCCGCGGCCAGGAACGCCGTCTTTTTCCGGCGGGCGGAGAGGAATCTCGGCAGGAAGTCATCCCAGGTCAGTATATCCCCCCGTATCCTTTCTTCCTTATGATTACGTAAAGGAACAGCGGCCCGCCTATGAACATCAGGATGATCCCTACAGGTATTTCGTATGGGAACACGACCAGCCTGGCAATGGTGTCGGTCACCAGCAGAAGGGCGGATCCGAACGCTATCGACGCCGGTATGACGAATCTGTTGTCCGAGCCTATGGCCATCCTGACGATGTGCGGGGCTACCAGGCCGACGAACCCTAGGATACCTGTGAAGCTGATTATGGACGCCACCATGACGGACAGGACGAGGAGAAGCACGGTCCTGAAGTTGTCCACATCCAGACCCATGCTGCGGGCCTGGTCGTCCCCCATCATCATGACGTTGAGCTTCCCGGACATCGCGAGCATCGCGGAGCATCCGAGGATTGAGACGATGCCGGGCACCCAAAGGTCGCTCCAGATGACGTTGTCCAGGGATCCGATCGTCCACAGGTATGCCGCGGACAGGGTCTCCCCCTCCTGATGGACGAGTATCAGCGTGTTGATCGCGCCGAAAAGATACGACATTATCGTACCCATCAGGATCAGCGTCGCCGGGGACGTGCTGATCAGCCTGGACACCAGGATGACTATGAACGCGGGGATCAGAGCCACCAGGAACGACATTCCCATGATGCCGTAAACCGACGGGCCGGTGAAGGCGAATCCCATGGCGATGGCTATTATCGCCCCCAGGCAGGCTCCCGAGGACATTCCCGTGGTGTACGGATCCGCAAGAGGGTTGGACATTATGCTCTGCATCACCGTCCCGCACACGGCGAGGGAAGATCCCGCCACTATAGCCAGGACGGTCCTCGGCAGCCTCATCTGGCAGACCACGAAGTCGTCCCAGTATTCCGGGGTGGCGTACTCGTATCTCGCCCCGGCTATGTGGTCCCATATTATCCTGTAGACGTCGAGGACGCCGATGGGCCTCCCGTCCACCAGGCAGGACACGCCCGCGGCCACGATCAGGACGGCCAGAGCCGCCAGTATGAAAACCATCTTGTGGCGCACGTATCTGAGGTATCCGTCGGCGAAGTCCTGCTCGGGCATGGGATCGCACCGGTCCGTTCAGCATTACGTAAGGCCTTCCGCCGTGGTCCTCGACATCGGCGTCCACCTCGTAGACGGCGCGTATGTTTTCCGGAGTCAGCACCTCCCAGGGCGTCCCTGAGATGAAGACCTTGCCCCCGCTCAGGAGAACCATCCTGTCGGAGTATTTCGCGGCTATGTTCAGCTCGTGGCTCACCATCACCACGGAGATCCCGTTTTCATGGGACAGATCCCGGAGGAGGCCCGCCACTTCCATCTGATGCTTGATGTCCAGATTGGCCGTCGGCTCGTCCAGCAGGATGACCTTGGGCTCCTGGACCAGTCCCCTGGCTATCATGACTTTCTGGCGCTGGCCGGCCGAGAGCTCTGAGAACGGGCGGAAAGCCAGGTCTTCCATCCCCAGCTTTTCCAGGATCGAATGGGCCGCCTTCAGATCGTCTCTGGCGGAGCCTATCCTGCTGTACGGGTGGCGCCCCATGATCACGATGTCTATCACGCTGAGCGGGAAATTGGATGCCGAAGAGTATGGGACGTAGCCCATGATCCTGGCCAGTTCCCTGAGGCTGTATTCCGAGACATCCTTCCCGTCGACCAGGACCTTCCCTCCGGAAGGGGTCAGCAGACGGTTCAGGCAGTGCAGAAACGTAGATTTCCCGACGCCGTTGGGCCCTATGATGGATACGATCTCCCCCTCCGAGAAGCCGAGGGAAACCGATTCCAGGACGCTTTTGTCCTTGTAGGAGAAGGACATGCCGGCCGTCTCTACTTGCATGATTATTGGATGTATCATCCGGTATAAAACGATGGACAAGAATCCTGCTGAGCTCGGGAGGCATGTCCGATCGGCGGATTCTTGCCGAAGCAATCCGTAATGCAAGCCGGAAGGAGGCGTATGGCGCCTCCATTTCCGGAAAATGGCGCGTCCGGCTTACGAAGAGGAGTCCTGCGGTTTCCTTTCCTTCTGCAGCCTTTCTTTCGCGTAATTGGCGCAGTAGGCGATGCCCATCATTATCACGACACCCAGCATGATCGGCACGAACAGGCGGTCGATGGAGGCGAAACCACTCATGACGCAGGTGATGGCCGTGGCGCCTCCGGGAGGGTGTATGGTCCCGGTGAGCATCATCGTTATTATGGCGAGGCATCCGGCGATGCCTATCCCGGCCCATTTCCATTCCTCGAAGCATCCCGCCTTTACAAGGATGAATGCGGTGGCTATCCCGATGATCCCGGAGAACAGATGCCCGAAGAAGACGTTCTTGGGCTTCGAGAAAGGGGCCTTGGGCGCGCCGTATATGAGCACGGCAGTGGCTCCGAAAGAGGCCACCAAGTACGGGTTAGACAGCGTCTGGTCAAGGAACGCGAGGAAGGCCAGCGCGGCGAATGCTGCTGCCGCTGTTATCACTATAGTCGTTCCGCTGTATTTCTCGCTCGGTCTGAACGGATTATCCATTTTATCTGCCTTCTGGGTCCCTGCAGGGGAGGCCCCCGCAGGCTAAGATGTTTGTTCATTCGATCTTCAGCGCGACCATGTCATTCCGCACGTCGCTGTTGGCCCTGATTCCGAAGCTCTTCGACAGGACGCCCAAGATCCCGGGGGTTATGAACGCCGGCAGCCTCGGACCCAGCATGATGTCTTTGACGCCGAGGCTCAGCAGAGTCAGCAGAACCAGGACGGCCTTCTGTTCGTACCAGGATATGTTGAACGACAGTGGGAGCCCGTTCACGTCCGTGCCGAAGGCTTCGGCCAGCGCGTTGGCTATCACGACGAGGGAGTAGCAGTCATTGCACTGGCCAGCGTCGATCACGCGCGGGATGCCTCCGATGTCCCCGAGGTCGAGCTTGTTGTATCTGTATTTGGCGCATCCGGCGGTCAGTATAACGGTGTCTTTTGGAAGGCTTTCCGCGAACTCAGTGTAGTATGACCTCTTGCCGTAGCGTCCGTCGCATCCCGCCATGACGACGAACCTCTTTATGGCTCCGGTTTTGACGGCCCCGATTATCTTGTCCGCGAGGGCAAGCGTCTGCGCGTGACCGAACCCGATTGTGAGCTCCTTGTTGTCCAATTCCTTGGGTGCGGGGCATCTTTTGGCCATCTCTATGATCTCGGAGAAGTCTTTCTTCCCGCCGGCGGCGAAAATATGCTTCACCCCATCGATTCCTGCGGTCCCGGTGGTGAACAGTCTTCCCCTATAGGATTCGTAGGGGATGAGGACGCAGTTGGTGGTTGCGAGTATGGGGCCGCCGAAGGAATCGAATTCCTCCTTCTGCCTGTGCCAAGCCCCGCCGTAGTTCCCGACCAGGTTGCGGTATTTCTTGAATGCGGGATACGCGTTGGCAGGGAGCATCTCGCCGTGGGTGTACACGTCTACGCCGGTGCCCTGGGTCTGCTCGAGGAGCTGTTCTAGATCCTTCAGGTCGTGGCCGGTGATCAGTATGCCGGGATTCTTTCCCGTCCCGGTCTTTACCTTGGTGATTTCCGGGGTGCCGTACGCTCCGGTGTTGGCCCTGTCAAGCAGGGCGAGGCATTCCGCTCCCACGGATCCGCATTCCATGTTCAGGGCGATGAGCTCTTCGGCGGATTTGCTCTCAGGAAGGGATGACAGAGCCTTCCTGATGAACGCCGTTATTCTCCCGTCCTCGGCACCGAGTATCGCGGCGTGATGGTAGTATGCGGCCATGCCTTTCAGTCCGAACAGGAGCAGCTCCTTGAGCGATCTGAGGTCTGCGTCCGTATCCAGGGATATGATGTCCTTGCATCTGATTGCGGCGCCATTCCCGGTCAGAGTTCTGGCTTTCTCGGTTTGGGCATCGATCCTGGCCTTGTCGAAGTTGGTGTTGCTGAGAGTCATGAAAAGGCCGTCGACTATAGTCTTATCAATCTCGGCGCTCTCCTTGCCGGAAGCGGACAGCTCTATGAGCGTCCCTATGAGAATGTCCTGGCTT
>JAEEGL012787881.1_pt1 | contig 14589 bp, 11 predicted proteins | sample 9134231 | NCBI WGS metagenome assembly JAEEGL01 (sample SAMN16246548, study PRJNA631951) | gut metagenome | biome: gut microbiome; feature: rumen; material: fiber-attached | host: Bos | place: Iran: Karaj | collected 2018-10 | reverse complement strand
TATCTCCATCAAGCCGAATGGTGATAGTAGCACCATCCTCGACAAAGAATGCCTCACTTCGACTTGTCATCCCTTTCTCCATCACCTCGCCAAAGTCCACAATGTGCCAGCGCTCTATCTGCGCATCCTCCACGTCGCACTCAAAGCGTCCGTCCTTCAACGCAAGGCGCAGTGTACTGTTCTTCGGGTCTTCACCATCGCGGTATATCCTCAGTTCTACAGGCGTTGTCCCTTCAGCTACTGAGCCTACAACATGGCATTTCACTTGCCCTTGTCCCGCAGCCTCACTCCTAACCCCTCTCCATGGGGCGAAGGGAACTATGAGAACAAGCATGATGGTGATGATGGTTAGTTTCTTGTTCATTTCGTTCTATTTCAATACATTATTTATTTTATATACGCCATTTTTGCTAAATTATTCTACTGCTAGGCTTAAAAAAAGATAATCTTATCAAGCCTCCCCTACGGGGGAAGATAGTTGACGGTTTACAGAAAGGCGAAAACTATAAACTATCAACTGTAAACCGTAAACCGAAAAAAACTTACGGGGCGCTTGGAGGATGGTGCCAAAAAAACTCGTCCGTTCGCTTGGCCGTGTGTTTGAAAATTCGTACCTTTGCAGCGGTTTACAAAATGTAGGCTAAGGGGTGCCCGATGTTTCGGGCTGAGATGATACCCTCTGACCTGATCCGGGTAATGCCGGCGTAGGGATTTCGCAGTTTTTTCTCCCCCTTCATTTTGTTTATTTATATAAATAAGGTAATGAAAAAAAGTGTTATCACACTAATGGCACTCGCGTGTGCCATGACCGCTGGTGCCGAGCGTATCGACACAACAAAAACCTATCAACTTCAGGACGTGCAGGTGACTGCCACGCGAGCCACCAAAAAAACGCCGATGGCCTTCAAGGACATGACGCAACAGCAAATCCGCGAGGTGAACTTCGGAAAAGACGTGCCCTATCTGCTCTCGCTCACGCCTAGCGTAACCATGACCAGCGATGCCGGCAACGGCATAGGCTACACCACGCTGCGTGTGCGCGGCACCGACCCCAGCCGCATCAACATTACCAGCAACGGCATTCCGATGAACGACGCCGAGAGCGCACAGCTCTTCTGGGTGAACATGGGCGACTTTGCCTCGAGTGTGCAGTCGATGCAGATACAACGCGGCGTGGGTACTTCGACCAACGGCGCGGGTGCCTTCGGAGCCACGGTGAACATGCTCACCGAAAACATTGGCATAACGCCCTTTCTGGGCATCGACCTCTCGGGCGGCTCCTATTACTCACACAAAGAAACCCTGCGCTTCGGAACAGGATTGCTCGGAGGCCACTGGGGCGTGCAGGGCAGACTGTCGAACATCGGCTCGAAAGGCTATCTCGACCGTGCCTCCACCAAGCTCAACTCTTATTTCCTGCAGGGCGGATATTTCAGCGACAACACCGTGGTGAAGTTCATCACATGGAACGGACAGGAACAAACCTACCATGCCTGGAACTACACCTCGAAATATGAGCAGAGCCTCTTCGGGCGCACCTACAACTCGTGTGGCGTGATGGGCTGGAACGCCAACGGCACGCCCACAGCCTATTATGACAATCAGACCGACAACTACCACCAGCAGAATTACCAACTCATACTGAACCAGCGCCTCGGACAGATGCTCAATCTCAATACGGCCCTGCACTACACTCACGGCGACGGATACTACGAACAGTACAAAACCGGCCGCAAACTGAGCCGTTATGGCCTGGGCAGCGAAGGGAATGAATATGGCGACGTGATTGAGCAGAAGAAAATGAAGAACGACTTCTATGGCCTGGTGGCTTCGCTCGTATATAACGACCGTGAGCGGCTGGAAGCCGCGTTCGGAGGCGGTTGGAACAAGTACGACGGCGACCACTACGGCAATGTGGTGGGCGTTCCCAACTACGAGTACTACCGCAACAACGCCAAGAAAACCGATTTCAACATCTACGGCAAGGCCAACTACAATCTGACTGCTCAGCTCAGTGCTTTCCTCGATCTGCAGTACCGCCGCGTGGGTTACAAGATGCAAGACCCCACCGACAAGTACGGTTACAATACCGACGGGGCTTACATCATCGACAACACCTTCAACTTTTTCAACCCCAAGTTTGGCCTGAACTATCAGATTAACGACAACCACCGCCTGTACGCCTCATATGCCATCGCCCACAAAGAGCCCACGCGCAATGACTACGAGGACTACGCCGGGGAAGAGCTGAAGGCCGAGCGCCTGTACGACCTGGAGGCAGGCTATAAGTACCAGAGCCGTGAGTTCTCGGCAGGTGCCAACATCTACTGGATGAACTACAACGACCAGTTTGTGCTCACCGGCGATTTGAATGACATTGGCGAGGCCGTGGCACGCAATGTGGGTAAAAGCTACCGTCTGGGCATTGAGTTGGAAGCTGCGTGGCAGCCCGTCAGCTGGTTCCGCTGGGATGTCAACGCCACCCTCTCGCGAAACCGCGCTAAGGACTGGACCGTTGAGGACGCCGCCGCAAAGGTCCACAACTTGGGCGAAACACCGTTGAGTTTCTCGCCCGACCTTATTGCAAACAACATCTTTACTTTCTCCTACAAGGGCCTGAAAGCCTCGCTGCAAAGCCAGTATGTGAGCGACCAGTATCTCACAAACACGGGCTTCCGCGAAATGGAGTGCAAGGACGCCAACGGCAACACCACCTACGAGACGCTGCTGCTGAAGAAACACTTTGTCACCAATGCCGACCTGAACTACACGTTCAGCATGAAGCGCTGGGGCATGAAGTCGGTGACAGCCGGCATCACGTTCTACAACCTCTTCAGCGCCAAATACGATAACAACGGTTGGGCTGCTCCGCAGTTTGTCAGCGATGGCAACACGCTGAAGGCCGTCAACACATGGGGCACGCGCGACATGGATGCCGCAGGCTTTGCTCCCTCGGCACCTTTCAACGTGATGGCCCATCTGTCGCTCGACTTCTAAAAGTCCGTGTGGCATAACGCCCCGCACCGGCCATTCATCCCCCCGCAGGAACCATTCATCCCCTAGCAGTTACCATTCAACACTTCTTACATGCAAGACTTTTTAGCTTCCCATTGGCTCGATTTTCTGACCACGGTGCTCGGCCTCATTTACATCTGGCTGGAGTACCGGGCCAGCATCGCCCTTTGGATAGTGGGTGTGGTGATGCCCGCCCTCGACATTATTCTCTATTGGAGCCATGGGCTTTATGGCGATGCAGGTTTGGCCGCCTACTACACCCTGGCCGCCTTCTATGGCTACATGGTGTGGAAATTCGGAAAGAAACGCGGTCAGACTGACAAGCAGCAACTGCCCATCACCCATTTCCCCCTGCGCCTGGTGGTGCCTGTGCTGGTGTTTTTCTTGGCTGCTTGGGGCTTAACCTACTATGTGCTCATTACGTGGACCAACTCCACGGTACCCGTGCTCGACTCCTTCACTAATGCCCTTTCTATTGTGGGGCTCTGGACCCTGGCTCGCAAGTATCTCGAGCAGTGGCTGTTCTGGATGGTGGTAGATCTCATCAGCTGCGTGCTCTACGTGCAGAAAGGCATCCCCTTCAAGGCTTTGCTCTACGGACTCTATGTGGTGATTGCCGTGATGGGATGGTTCAAGTGGAAAAAGATGATGAATAACGAACAAAATATAGAACAAACAACCGCAGCCTTATGAAATACCCGCTCATCAACGAAGACTACCGCCCCGAAGCCGTCGTGCTGGCCAGTGGCGACTATCCCCGTCATCCCGTTCCCTTGCATCTGCTCGACAACGCACCCTACCTCTGCTGCTGCGACGGAGCCGCTGTAGAGCTGCTCGAGCATGCCATCACGCCACAAGCCATTGTGGGCGATGGCGATTCGCTTCCGGCGTTCTTCAGAGAGCATTATGCTGGCATTGTGCACATCTATAGCGAGCAGGAAGACAACGACATGACCAAAGCCACGCGCTTCTGCATGGCTGAAGGCTACCGGCACATTGCCTTTCTCGGGGCTACCGGCAAGCGCGAAGACCACACCCTGGGCAACATCAGCCTCTTGGCGCGTTACAGGGCCGAAATGCAGCTCGACGTCACCATGATTACCGACCACGGATACTTTGTCCCCATACGGGGCTATGCCGAACTGGAGTCTTTCCAGGGCCAGCAGGTGAGCATTTTCAATCTTGGTTGCAGCCAGATTTCGGCCGAAGGACTCAAATGGGAGCCTTACGCCTATCAGCAGTGGTGGCAGGGAACGCTCAACGAAGCCACAGGCCAGCGCATTTTGCTCCATGGAGACGGCAATTTAGTGGTTTTCCGTACTTACAACCGTAAATAGATGTTAAATAACGTGGAATTGTGGCACAAAAATGTCCAAAAAAATTGCCAGTTCAATAATTATGACTACTTTTGTGCAGCGAAGGTAAGTGTTACTTACATTTACCTCTGCTCGCGAGAGTAGTTTTTTTCATAAAGTTAATTTAGTTTAATTAAAGTCTCGGCGCCGTATCTGTGAAGATGTGGCGCTTTTTTTGTCTCCTTTTTTGCCGCCATATCGCCACTTTTTGTTATCTTTGCAGCAGAAAACACCCCATTCGTATGTTGTCAACAGTCGAAATCATATTGCTCATTCTCCTCATTGCTGTTATCGCGATGCTGGTGCTGATTGCCAAGACCATTGGCAACCAAATGCGGCTGAACAGACAGCAGATGGCCATCAAAGCCGAACAAAAGGCGGCCCAAGAGGCACTTAAGACCCAATTGGCCCGCCAGCAAGCCATGCTTGAGCAGCAGCAGAGTCAGGCAGAGCAACAATCAGCCGCTGCCAGCACCCAGAATAGCCCTGACGCGAACCCTGTCGCCACGCGGCAGCTGGTCCTCAATACGCTCGTGAAAATGAACTGCACACCCAAGGTGCAAGAGGGCATGGGCATTACTTTCAACTACCAAGGCGGCAATTTTGTCATCGACGCCGAAGACGGTTGCAAGTTCATCGTAGTATATTATCCCTTCTGGTACACATTCCGTCTTGACGACATTGAGTTGCTTGCAGCCTGTCAGAAAGCCGTCAGCCGCGCCAACCACAAGTACAACTGTACCACTCTTTACAGCATCTATAAGGACGAGAACACCGTGGCCTTGCACTCCAAGCGCCAGCTGCTGTTCATCAGAGAGATTCCTGCACTCGAGCAGTATTTGCCCTCCATGCTGGGCGACTTTTTCAAGTCGGCCAACGAGGTGGGCGCAGAGATAGACAAGGTAAAAGAGCTCGAACAAGCATGAAAGTCCGTAGGGCTTTCATTTTTTTAATACATATTTAATTCAATCATCAAAACAAATGCAAACAAAAAGTTTCAATCCTCGACGCGTGCTTCGTTTCCGCCAGTTCAGCCGCAAGGGTTACGCCCTGTTCAGCTGCTTAGGCAAAGAAGTGCTCATCGGAACGCTGAGCGTGGCCACACTGACCTATGCCAAGGCCGACAGCATCAGCATTGAGCCGATGAGACCCGACACGGCCAAAACGAGCCGCGAGGTGAGACTGGACGAGGTGAACGTAACCGGTTCCAGGGCGCCGCTGACCCGAGGCCAGCAGGCACGAATGGTAACTGTGCTCGACCGCGCTGACATTCAGGCGGCCCCTGCACAAAGTATGAACGATTTGCTGAAATACGCCGTGGGCGTCGATGTCCGTCAGCGCGGACCCATTGGAGCGCAGACCGACGTCAGTATCCGGGGCGGCAACTACGAGCAAATCACCCTTCTTCTCAATGGCATTAACATTTGCGACCCCCAGACCGGACATAATGCCTTCGATTTTCCCCTTGACATTGCCGACGTGGAGCGCATAGAAGTGCTCGAAGGACCTGCCGGACGCGTTTATGGAACATCCTCACTTGTGGGAGCCATCAACATTGTTACCCGGCAGCACGACAAAAACACACTCGATGCCCATTTGGAGGGCGGCTCCTATGGCTATCTCAGCGCAGGCGCACGCGCCTCGTTCTCTAACTCTCCTCTCTCCAACTCTCCACACTCCTCTCTCCACTCTCCACTCTTCACAAACAGCCTTTCGGCCAACCTCACCCGAAGCGACGGCTACAGCCGCAACAAGGCCGGCCGACTGAATGCCGACTACCAGGGCGCCAAGGTTTTCTACCAGGGCCATTACGACGCCCCGCGGGTTCGTGTCAACTGGCATGCCGGACTGAGCACGCGCGGCTTCGGCTCAAACACTTTCTACGGGGCCAAGTGGGACGACCAGTACGAGCACACCCTGAAAAGTTTCACCGCCGTTCAGGCCGAGAACAAGCGTGGACGCTTCCGTCTGAAACCCTCTATTTACTGGAATCACTCCGCCGACCGATTTGAGTTGTTCCGCAACGCCCCCGACGTTTATCCCTTCAATTACCACCGCACCGACGTCTTCGGCATCAATCTTAACAGCTACTTCGACTGGCAGCTCGGGCGCACCGCCCTCGCCGCCGAGTGGCGCAACGAAGACCTGATAAGTACCAACCTGGGCGAGCCGCTGGCAAAAACTCACGCCATTGGCGCCACCGGCCACCACTACGAGTACGGGCTCAACCGAACCAACCTGAGCTTCGTCGTCGAGCATAATGTGATGCTCAGCCGGCTGACACTTTCCGCCGGACTCATAGCCGTGAAAAACTCATGGAACGCCATGAGCATGCGCTTCTATCCCGGCGTGGATGTCAGTTATCGTATTGGTGACCATCTGAAAATCTACGCCTCGTTCAACACCTCGCTCCGCATGCCGTCGGTCACCGAACTCTATTACTCCGTGGGCGGCCATCAGGCCGACAAGCACCTCAAGCCCGAGGAGCTGACAGCCGTCGAGGGAGGCATAAAATACACCACCAGCGCCGCCAGTGCCACCATGAGCATCTATCACAACCACTGCCGTAACCTCATCGACTGGATTCGCCACACCGATGATGCCGACGCACCCTGGGAGTCGGTCAATTTCACGCGCCTTAATGCCCTCGGAGCAGAAGCATCGCTCACGCTCCACCTCGCGCAGCTGCTTGCCGGGCAAAACGTGCTCAAGAAATTCCACATCGCCTACAGCCATATACACCAGGACAAAGCCGGGGCCGACGGTATTCAGAGCCTCTACGCACTCGAGTACCTGCGCCACAAACTCGTGGCCAGCCTGCAGATGAGCCTCACCCCTAAGCTGGACTTTTCGTTGCACTATCGTTACCAGCAGCGCACAGGAACCTACACCGACACCGACGGCCATGTGTGCGACTACCAGCCCTATGGCATCATCGACGCGCGTCTCTGCTACCAGTTGTCCTCCTGCCAATTCTATCTAGAGGCCAACAACCTGCTGAACAAAACTTACGTGGATTACGGTCATGTGCCCCAGCCAGGAACATGGATTATGGCTGGTGCCAGCCTGCAGCTGCCATTCTAGCGAAGCCATAATTACTCAGCTTTTGCAAGTAAAATAGAAGTTCTCTCCAGGTGCCTGCAGCCCTTGGAGAGAACAATCATCATTCAACACCTATCACCCAACACCCATCGCCCACGATGTAATGTTCTTTTTCGCTGTCTCGGGTCTCATGGCTTCTTCTGTGGACAGGCCGGGGGGATTGATGCATTCCACCCATGCGAAACCCGCATCGAGCAATGCCTGGCGGTGGTTGATGCGGCCAGCTATGAGGGCCACAGGAACATGGTGAGGCTGTGCTCGCTGAAGAATGCCAAAGGGCAGTTTACCCATTAGCGTCTGGCGGTCGGCAGAGCCTTCGCCGGTTATCACCAGGTCGGCATCTTTCAGAAGGTCTTCGAAGCTGACCGTCTTGGTGCCTACGCGCAGGTTTTGGAGGAGAAGGTCGATGCCGGAGTGGCATTCGGCATTCATGTATTGCAGAAAGGCATAACCAAGACCCCCGGCAGCTCCCGCGCCAGGCATATTCTGGCGGTCGAAGCCAAAGTGCAGGGCCGACTTCTTGGCAAACTGCCTGGCACGGCTGTCAAGGGCTGCCACCATCTGGGGACTGGCGCCTTTCTGCGGAGCAAACACGCAGGCTGCTCCCTGCTCGCCACATAGTGGATTGGTGACGTCGGAGGCAATGGTGAAACAGACACCGCGCAACTGGGTAACCTCGTCCCATGTGCATCCCTTTGCAAAGGCATCGATGATGGCTCGCAGCATGCCGATGCCACAGTCGCTGGTGGCACTGCCGCCCAGGCCGACGATGATGTGCCGGCAACCCCGGCGCAGAGCATCGGCAACGAGCTGGCCGGTGCCATAGCTGGTGGCCACCATCGGATTGCGCTCTTCGGGCGTGAGCAGGGTGAGTCCGCTGGCCTTGGCGATTTCTATCACTGCCGTGTCATTCTGTATGAGATACGGCGCGAGGATGGGCCGCATGAGGGGATCTCTCACACAGACCTCCACCAGCTGGCCGCCCATGGCGGACTGGAATGCCTCCAGCCAGCCCTCGCCGCCGTCGCTGACGGGAATCTGCACGACGTCGGCATTGGGTATCTTACGGCGGATGCCTTCTGCCGCTGCCTGGTTTGCCTCTGCCGATGTCAGACAGCCTTTGAACGAATCGATAGCTACGATAATCTTTTTCGGCATGCGTTTATTTTAGATACTCATCATCCCTAGCCAATACTTTCTCTATCTTGCCTACGTACATCGTATGGAAGTCGCGCAGGGGATAGCTCTCATCGATGGTGCTCTGGTAGAAGAATCCGCTTTCCTGTAGCTCAGAGGCATACATTTTCTTGCAGACCAGTACCAGCTTGGCCTCCTTGAAATAAACGGTATTGTCGGCATAGACGGGAGTAAGGCCTGCTTTGCCAATCTTGTCTTCGTTGCGTCCTGAGATACTTCCCAGATAGGCCATCTGTTTTTTGAACGACTTGTCCATGACGCAGAGGGTGAAATAAGAATTTTCGTCCACAAACTTCTTTGTGTAGCGCGAGGGACGCAGATAAATCACGGCCGTGGGGTCGTTGTGCCCCCAGAGGCATCCCAGGTGCCCCCATGAAGCGGTCATAGTGTTGCAGCCCGACTGCTCGTTACCCGCAGTCACCAGCATCCATTCACCTCCAATCAGGTTGAACGGATTAAATTTCATGTCTTTGTAGTTGATTTCTTGCATATTTTTTCTAATGTTCTTTATTTCTCTTTCTTTCCGATGCGTTTGGCGGCACCAATGGCCCCCGTGGGGCATACCAGCCGGCAGAGGTGGCAGCCCACGCAGCGTTTGCCCTGAATGCGGGGTTGGCGGTCAGCGCCGAAACTGATGGCCTGGTGTCCGCCGTCCATGCACGAGGTGTAGCAGCGTCCGCAGCCAATGCAGCGGTCGCGGTTGATTTTGGGGAACACAATGGTTTCGCGGTCGAGGTCGGTAGGGGTGACAAAGCGGGGCAGCTCCTCGCCCACGAGGTCGGCCAGCCGGCCGATGCCGCGCTGGTGCATGTAGTGCAGCAGTCCCAGCACCAGGTCGTCGATAATACGGTAGCCGTACTGCATCACGGCGGTACACACCTGCACGTTGCGGCAGCCCAGTTGTATGAATTCCAGCGCGTCACGCCATGTCTCGATGCCGCCGATGCCGCTGAACTGTATGTTCTTCATAATGGGGTTTTTGGCCATCTCCAGAATGTGTCGTAGGGCAATGGGCTTCACGGCTCGTCCTGAATAGCCCGAAATGGCCTTGCGCTCGGAGACAGATGCGCGCTCGCCCATGGTGACCGACTTGATGGTGTTGATGGCTGAGATGGCGTTGGCTCCGGCAAAGTAGGCACCCATGGCGGGCTGATTGATTTGCGTGATGTTGGGTGTCATCTTCGGAATGACGGGGATGCTCACGTTGCGCTTGACGTATGCTGTAAAGAAGGTGACGAGCTCGGCATTTTGTCCCACATCGCTGCCCATGCCAGCCAGTCGCATCTGCGGACATGAGAAGTTGAGTTCCACAGCATCTACGCCAGCTGCCTCGGCCATCTTTGCCAGTTCTATCCATTGCTCCTCGGTCTGGCCCATGATGCTGGCCACAACAATCTTTGTGGGGTAGTTCTCCTTCAGCCGGTGTAGGATGTCGAAATCCACGTCAGCCGGATTCTCGGAGAGCTGCTCCATGTTGCGGAAGCCGAAAAAGTCGGTGGTACCGCCATCGCTCACAGCATCGAAGCGGGGCGACACCTCGCGAATGTCGTCCAGACAAATGGTTTTGTAAAAGACGCCTGCCCAACCAGCTTCGAAAGCTCTTGCCACCATCTCGTAGTTGGTACACACGGCCGACGAGGCGAGGAAGAACGGGTTTTCGCATGTGATGCCGCAAAATTCTATTTCCAATGAGGGCTGGGGCGCGGGGTGCGCATCACCGGTTGGTGGTCTGTCGCCGGCGGTTTCTTTGCTGTCAGAAGGAAATGCTGCCTTGAGCATCTCTCTGATGCGTAGCGGACGGTCGTAGTGGATGCAGGCCTCTTCGGCAGCCAGCAGGTCGTTGTCATCGCATGTTGCTACCCATTGCCAAGCCATCTCCTCGTTGTCGAAGCGGATGGCGCGTATGGCCCTGGCGGGATCTCCTTTCTTGCACGCCTGGCTGCAAGGTGCATCTGTGCAGAGCAGGCATCGGCGGGCCTCGTCGTGTATGTTTATTGCTCTTTTCATGGTGTTTGAATTATTAGTTAAATCTTGTTTTGTGCCCAAATGCGTAACACTTTTGCAAAGATAATGCAAACGAGCGAATTATCAAAGCAAAACCTTTATTTTTGTAGGCGTAGGTGCAGATTACCAGTCTTCCTAGGCACCGAGTGTTGGCAAACGGCAGTTTCGAACTTTCGCTGAACGAAAATGGCGGTTGGCTGAATATTTTTTGCGAGTCGGTTTTTGTTAACTACTTTTGCATTGTCAAAAAAATAATAGTATTAATGGATAACATGTAACGAAGATGAAAAAGACAACAAGGATGACCATCATGCTCATGGCTGCCATGGCGATGATGACAACAGCATGCTCGGAGGACGATGCCCTGAGCATAGACAGTAATAGTATGAACGAGGTTAGCGGTAACAGCAGCAACAGTTACGGCGGAAGCACTAACTCTTCTTTGTATGCGGAAATGGAAACTTTTACTGTTTCCATTGACAAAACCACAGAAGAACCCACATCAGAAGCCACTGCCCAATATCCCGGGGATGGCGATGCTCCTAGTGCCAACAGCTTCACCACGCTGGTCAACATCGACATGTCGAACCCTGTAGATGCTGCCATTGACGGCGTGACCATTAAGGTGGACGGTCAAAAGGTAACTGCCGATCATGGAAGCACAGAGGGAGTCTGCTATGTGCTGACAGGAACAACGGCCGATGGGTCGCTCGTTATTAATGGTAACACCAACTTTGAGCTAAACCTCAATGGGGTGGACATTACCAGTGGTTCGACAACAGCCATCGACTTGGAGAGCAAGGGGAATGCCTATCTCATTGTCCACGGCAACAATAAGGTGAAAGACGGAGCGACAGAAGACCACAAGGGAGCCATCTACAGCAAAGGAAAACTATTCGTTGGCGGCGATGGCTCGTTAGAGGTGTATGGCACCTATAAGAACGGAATACATGGCAAGAGCAACATCATCATCGACAAGGGGGTCAACCTCTATGTCAGCTCCACAGAGAACAATGGCATCAAGGCTGGTGATAATATGTTCATCAATGGTGGTATTATCAATGTAGAGGTGTCTGCTGACGGGGGCAAAGCCATCAATAGCGATGCCGACATCACCATCAATGGCGGACGCACTACGGTCATTGCCACAGGTAACGGGACATGGGAGGCTGACGAGACACTCCCTTACGGGGGAGATACCAAAGCTGCGGCAGGTATCGGCAGCGACGGTGTTTTCTATATGAACGGCGGAGAGCTCTATGCAAAGGCTACCGGAAGTGGCGGTAAGGGCATCAAGGCGGACTTGGAGGGCTATATCACGGGTGGTAAAATACGTATCATTACCGAAGGGGGCCTCTACTATAGCAACGGCTCGACAGAAAACCATAACTACACGGGCAATACCGACAATCTTCCTGCAGCCTACACTTCTTCGCCAAAAGGAATGAAGATTGGAACGAAAGAAGAAAACGGAACAACAACGACAACCTATGGCGTATTACAGATTTCAGGGGGTGACATCATGATACGTACCAGCGGCAACAATGCTGAGGGTATGGAAAGCAAGGGAACGCTCGACGTGAACGGCGGAACGCTGCTGGTATATGCACACGACGATGCTATCAACTCAACGGACGACATGACCATCTCTGGTGGTACGATTGTAGCAGTAGGCACAAACAACGACGCTATCGATGCCAACGGCAACATGTATCTGAAAGGTGGCACCATTATCGCTTGCGGAGCCAGTGGCGCAGAAGCGGGCATAGACATCAATGAGCAGAAAAAACTCTATATCAGCGGAGGCTACATTTTTGCTATCGGCGGACGAGTAGATGGCAACCTGGGGAGCACTACACAAGGAATAATCACCGCTACGGGGTCACTCTCTGCCAACAGCAGCATCGGTGTGAGCAACGGTAGCAGCACCTTATACACATTTTGCATGCCTCCTGTTTCCTATAGCGGCAGCAACTTTATCCTTATCAGCACCCCCGACCTGAGCAGCGGCAGCAGCTATACGCTGACGACTGGCAGCAGCTCGGTCAGCGTGACGGCTTCCAATACCATTAGCAGTTATGGCGCAGGCGGTGGCGGAATGAATGCCGGTGGTCCCCGGCAAGGCTGGTAAAACACCTGGACAATTGCTTGCAGATTACTTGCCCAATAACTCCTGCAAAAAAACTTGAAGTTTGGGGCACGTAAACAAAAAAGTCGCTGGCACGTTGAGTACTAGCGACTATTATTTTGGCAGTTTGCGGAGAGAACAAAAAAACTCCGAGGCCTCGGAGCTTTGAACCTGTTCATCCTGCGGAGAGAAAAAAAAACTCCGAGGATTTTACCTCGGAGCTTTGAATCTGTTCATCCTGCGGAGAGAACAGGATTCGAACCTGCGAGCCAGTTTTGCCGGCTACACGCTTTCCAGGCGTGCCTCTTCAGCCACTCGAGCACCTCTCCTTGATTTCAGTGTGCAAAATTATTATTTTTCTGCTGAAATACCGCAGGTTTTGCCCCGTTTTTTTGTTTTTCGCCACGAATTTAAAGTTCTTTATGACTTTTGCACGGTGCGGTTTTGGGGCTTTCCGATAACAGAATGATAACTCACGGCATTGGATTCAAATTTTCTAGAGAATTTGAATCCAATGCCGTGAGTTGTTTTTTCAGTGCCGTGAGTTGTGTTTTCGGTGTCACAATCTGGCGGTCTGTACATGGCAAAAGCCAGACAAAATCCGTATAAACAGACAAGGACATCTGATTTTCTTCTTCCTGATCTTTTCCGCTTTGCCTCGTTTTGTGCACAATTTGTGCACAAAATTGAGAATGTTTTCGGCAAAAGGTTTTCATGGAACAGAAAAGTTTGCTAAATTTGCAGCCATCAACAATTGCAGGCGCTTGGAAACCTTCGCCTGACTCATGGAAAATATTTCAGAAGCATGGAAAAGCAAGAAAAGAATGTGGCAGAAACCGTGGCGACCATCGCCACGCGCCGCACCATACGTAAATACATGTTAGAGGACGTGAGCAATGAACTGCTCAACCAGCTGCTCGCCGACGCGGGCCGCACGCAGACCATGGGCAATCTGCAGCTTTACAGCGTGGTGGTGACCCGTTCGCCCGAAATGAAAGCCCGGCTGGCTCCCGCACACTTCAATCAGCCGATGGTGACCGAGGCACCGGTGGTGCTTACTTTCTGCGCCGACTTCCGGCGTACCACGCGGTGGTGCGAGGAGCGGCAGGCTGATGCGGGCTATGACAATTTCCTCTCGTTTATCAATGCTGCCACCGACGCGCTGCTCTATTGCCAGACGTTCTGCAACCTGGCCGAAGAGCGTGGGCTGGGACTCTGCTATCTGGGCACCACGGTGTATATGCCGCAGCTCATCATCGACACGCTGCAGCTGCCGAAGCTGGTGATGCCCGTGGCTACCATCACCCTGGGCTGGCCCGCCGAGCAGCCGCCGCTCACCGACCGTCTGCCTTTGGAGGCTATCATACACAGCGAGACCTACCACGACTATGCACGTGCCGACATCGACGTCCTCTACGCTGAAAAAGAACAGCTGCCCGAGAACCGCCACTTCGTGAGCATCAACCACAAGCAGACGCTCGCACAGGTGTTTACCGACTGCCGTTACACAAGGAAGGACAACGAGACCATGTCGGCCACACTACTGGAGGCTCTGAAAAAGCAGGGATTCCTTTAGAGTTAGGAGTTAGGAGTTGCAAGGAGCTCGAGACAATAGATAATAAAAAGGAGTTAGGATGTTGGCCGAAGAAATGACCAAGCTCCTAACTCCTTTTCAGTTTTTAATCTCAATCTTTCATTTTTAATCTTTCATCTTTCATCTAGCAAGTGGCGGGCCAGGGCTTCAGGGTCTTGAAGAAGTCGTTGCCCTTGTCATCGACGAGGATGAAG
>JAEEGL012634734.1_pt1 | contig 14589 bp, 10 predicted proteins | sample 9134231 | NCBI WGS metagenome assembly JAEEGL01 (sample SAMN16246548, study PRJNA631951) | gut metagenome | biome: gut microbiome; feature: rumen; material: fiber-attached | host: Bos | place: Iran: Karaj | collected 2018-10 | reverse complement strand
CTGATTCGCCCCAGCTGCCATCTGCCTGGCATTCATGATAATTACCGTCATCGACGCACTCGATATGGCCTACGACACCGCATTCAGATAATGCACCTTCGATGCATGCATTTGATTCACGGTCACAAACCGGGGTTGCTGCATCACACGCGACTGATTCGCCCCAGCTGCCATCTGCCTGGCATTCATGATAATTACCGTCATCGACGCACTCGATATGGCCTACGACACCGCAACCAACCGAAGCAGCAACGCAATTATTCTGGGTCGAGTCGCAATTCGGCGTTGCTTCCGGACATTCCGAAGCCGCACCCCAGGTTCCATCAGACGAACAGACTTTAATATGTGTCGAATCCGTGCATTCTGCCTGATTCGGTGTGCACACCTGCTCGACATTCTCTTTTACACAGAGTTTCTTGTTGGGATCACAAACTGGCTTACTGCTGGGACAACTAATCTCATCCCCCCACTTCTGGTCATCATTGCATGACACATAGCCGCGCCCGTTATCCGAACATTTGGTATCACCGGGTTTGCACTCCAATATCTCATTTTCGTCCGTACACGAAACACTGCCAAGCGACATATTGCATTTGCCTTTATCACAATTGCTTTCATCGAACGCAGTGCCATCGTCATTACAAGTTAGTATTTTACCATCAGAACTGCAGATTTTCTGCCCGGGAAGGCAAATCTGCCCATTATTCAGCGCACAGTATGTGTTATCCGCATTACACGTACCGTTCGGACAGCCCATCACATCCCAGTCGACACCATAACAGGTATACAGCGCACCATTCTCGCATTTGACTTCGCCAGGCGTACACTTGAGCACATAACCGCTAATCACAGCCGAATCATCGTTGCACCCAAACATCCCACTGGTCATGGCCAATGCTGCTAACCAAAATAATGATCTCTTTGTCATTTTAACCTCCGTTTGCGTATCGAAATTATGGGTTTCACAACCAAAACTGAATAAGTTTAGCAAAGATTTTACAGATATCAAAAAAAATTTTGAGCAAACCCAAACCACACGTAGCTCATTCACCTACACAAACCCTTTATCAAATCAAACAAAAGCGGGCGGCTATTGGCCGCCCGTCTTAATCCATTCTATATTTCTAACGATTCTATTTTTCTAACGAATTGTTCTTCACAATTCTATTCAGATTTATCAGATTTGGCAACACAGCCGAAAACGGCGCTATCTTTACTCCCCTTGCAGCTCAAGCCATAATTCGAGCAATCAGCAAGTTGTATGAGTTTATTGCCGCTGCATACCGAAAGTATCTCGCCCTTGCATGTATATTCACCTTCGTTACAAACTTTTCCGACACAAGCGCCCTTGACAGACGGTGACTCTGGCAATGCAGTAGAAGGCGCATTGGAAAGCATACAAATCTCACTTTCTCCGGCACATAGTTGTTCTTTAACACTGCCATCACTGCCACACGTATCTATTTTGTCATTCACGCAATAATCAGTATTCACACATCTTTCCTGATAGGATGCCCTGCGGCTGCCATACTCAGTGTTTTCAGTAATACAATAATAGAGCTTGCACACGCCGTTGTCACCGCACGGCATATCAGCATCAACAAACAAGCCGTTCACACATTTCTTAAGCGTCGTGTTTTCGCATACGGACTCACCCTCATTGCATGTGGCATTGAAAGCGACACAAATTGCGCCAAGTTCTTCGTGACAATGATCATTCTTTGTACAGGCTCTATCATTTTCCCATTTATTATTTTTGCAGACCATCGGCTGATCGATATTGCATTTACGTTCGCCTTCTTTTTCGCAACGATCACCATTATCCAAGCAGGCATCAAATGTATCGTTACATTTACAATAATCACCAATCCGATCTTCAGATACAATGACATCGCCACTTTCATTACATCGATACATAGCTTCCGAACGTGTACCAATAAATGTACAAATCTCCTGCCCCGGTGTGCAGGCACATCGATTCAACTCGTCGCTGCATGTAAACATGGCATTGCATGGACTAACTTCAACTTCATTCCAGGTACCATCCGAAGTGCACGTAATCATACCAGCATGATCCGCAGTACACTTTGTTTCCCCTGGCTCACATTTCTCGCCTTGTGCTGCTGCAGTACAAGCTTTACCATCACTGTCGCAGACAGGTGTGTCGCCCTGGCATGGCACTGCGGTTCCCCAATGGCCTTCAGAATCACAAGTGCTCAGGGCATTGGATTCACATTTGGTTTCGTTTGGCGTGCAGCCGGTTACGGTATTGGTCGTGCAAATCTTACCATCACTGTCGCAGACAGGTGTGTCGCCCTGGCATGGCACCGCAGTTCCCCAATGGCCTTCGGCATCACAAGTGCTCAAAGCATTGGATTCACATTTGGTTTCGTTTGGCGTGCAGCCGGTTACGGTATTGGTCGTGCAAATCTTACCATCGCTGTCGCAGACAGGTGTGTCGCCCTGACATGGCACCGCAGTTCCCCAATGCCCCTCGGCATCACATGTGCTCATCGCATTCGATTCGCATTTGGTATCATTCGGCGTACAATCACCGGCAGAGCCGTTTGCAACACAGCTCTTGCCCTTGCTGTCGCAGACAGGGGTCTCGCTTTTGCATGGCACCGCAGTTCCCCAATGGCCTTCGGCATCACAAGTGCTCAAAGCATTGGATTCACATTTGGTTTCATTTGGCGTGCAATTGTCTGCAGAACCATTGGCAACACAGCGCTTACCATCGCTGTCGCAGACAGGTGTGTCACCCTGGCATGGCACAGCGGTTTCCCAAAGACCGTTGGCACCGCAGGTGCTCAACGCATTGGATTCGCATTTGGTTTCGTTTGGCGAGCATTCGGCGGCGACACCAGATGAATCGTCGTCGCAGCCAGACAACAGACCAAAACAGCACAGCACAGCACACCCTAATAATGATTTTTTCATTGTATCCTCTTTTATTCGAAGCAAAACCAAACGGCCGAACCAGATCTTGAGATCATCTGCGGCCAGCCGCGACATATCATAGCGGCTCTTTTGGAAAATTCAAATTTTTGGAAATTTTATACGACACCCGCACGCAGTTTGCCCGGATACACGCAAGATTTGATGATGCGAAAAATCGCATAATTGTGTATGCTATCGTCCCACACAGGATGCTTTGGCGTATGCCGCAGGCATAGCCAAAGCGCGGGGCGTATCGCAGATAGCCCCGCAACCTAACCCTAACAAACCGATGATGGAGCAACGATGAAATCCAAATCTATCCGACGAACGCTGGCTTTAAGCGTGACCGCACTGGCTTGTTGCAGTGTATTTACCGCATGCAACCGATGCCCCGAGCCGACGGCGAATTGTCCGATGGCAGTGCCTGTGGTGCAGAATATCGATCCCGCACAGATCAAGCCAGTACAGGAAATCAAGGCAGCGCCTGAGGCAGCGCAGGCCCCCGAAGCAAAACAGGAGAACGAGGTGACACCCGAAGCACAGCCCGCAGCAGCCGGCGCAAAAGTCGGCGTCAAATCACGCAGTGAGATTGATCCCAAGTATTTGTGGAAAAAAGACAGGCTCTTTGCATCCAATGATGAATTTAAAGCTGGTCTGGAAGCTGTACCCGGTTTAATTGATAGTCTGGGCGTGTGCGAATCATTTGAAAATGGCGAACACCTGAAGAATTGTCTGGATTTATATTTTCTGGTGCACACCAATATCAATAAACTGACGCTTTATGCCAACATGGTCAACGATACCGAGCCATCCCCAGAGGCCAAGGCGAATCAACAACGCGCAGCGGCCATGCTGAATACATTCATGGAGAAAGCGCAGGTGATTAGAAAGGCACTGCTCGCGCTGGACCAGGAAACACTCGACAAATATATTGCATCAGAAGAAGGCCTGAAGCCGCACGAAGCTTATATCAGAAATATTATGCGACGCGCCGACCGCGTGCTGTCGGATGATGCCGAGCGAGTATTGTCGCTGGCGGGTGATGTACTGTGGGCTGAGATCGATTTAAATGAAATACATTCGAACAGCGAAGAAGTATTCAATGCCATGCTGTCTGAAATGGCTTTGCCGATAATCAACGATGATGCGGGAAAACCGGTACAACTCACGCTTTCGAACTATACGAAATTCCGCCGCAGCAACAATCGCGACATCCGAAAAGCGGCAGTAGATGGCCTGATGGATACATTGACAAAGTATGAAGATGTCTTTGCCAATGCTTATATCGGACAGTTAAAAAATGATATATTATTTGCAAAGGCCCGCAAATACGATACAGCACTCGAAGCATATCTCGACAAGGACAATATTCCCGTCGATATCTATAAAAATCTGCTCGAAACCGTGGGCAACAATCTGGAGCCGCTGCATCGCTATGTAGCGCTGCGAAAAAAGATTCTTAAGCTCGACCAGGTACATCTGTATGATATGTATATTCCGTTGACAGATTCCACGGCAGAGCCCAAAACCTATAGTTATGAAGATGCAGTTTCGCTGATTACAACTGCCCTTGCGCCACTTGGCGATGATTATATTGCCAAGTTAAAAGGCGAAATGGATCTGGAAAAAGGCTCCATCGATTTACTGCCTTATGCGGATAAAACGAGCGGTGCCTATTCGTGCTCGGTCTACGGCATTGATCCGTTTATATTGACAAATTTCCAGGAATCACTCGACGATGTATCGACACTAGCGCATGAACTGGGGCATTCCATTCACAGCCTGTATTCTCAGGAACAGCCCCCCGGATCATACCACTATACCATGTTCCTCGCCGAAATCGCCTCAACAACAAACGAATCGCTCTTGAACGATTATTTATATAATCATGCACAAAGCGATGCCGAAAAGATAGATCTGCTCGTCGATAAACTTGAGAATATACGCGGTACAATCTATCGCCAGACGCTGTTTGCCGAATTTGAATACCTCGCACATACAGCCATTGAAAATGGCGAAGCCGTCAATGCCAAATGGCTGAGCGAATTGTATGCAAAACTCATCAATAAATACTATGGTCCGGATTATACCCTCCAGGGACATGAAGATCACGAGTGGGCATACATTCCTCATTTCTATTATAAATACTATGTCTATTCGTATGCGACCGGTCTTTCGAGCGCATTGTCATTTGCCAATCTGATCGAACAAAGCCCGGAAAATGCCGCAAAATATATTAACATGCTCAAGGCCGGGTGTTCCAAGCCTTCGGTTGATTTATTGCGAGAAGCAGGCGTTGATCTGGCGACACCTGCACCGATTGAATTCGCACTCAAATCGTTTAACGATACGCTTACAGAACTGGAACAACTGCTGAATAAATAAAGGATAACCATGATAGACAAAAGCTCGAAATTATATATTGGCAGTGATCATGCAGGATTTCATCTGAAAGAGCGTATTAAAGAGATGCTCGTTGAGATGGGATATGATGTCACGGATGTCGGCACACACGATACGAACTCGTGTGATTATCCCGATTTTGCAAAGCCTGTAGCCCATGCCGTAGCCGATGGTACGGCTGCAGCGGGCATTTTGGTCTGCAGCACAGGCATCGGTATGTCGATGGCCGCCAACAAAGTCAAAGGCGTTCGCGCCGCTTTGGTACATCATGCCTACGAAGCCATGATGACCCGCAAACACAATAACGCCAATGTGCTGTGTATCGGCGAAAATATTACCGGCCCATCCATCGCACTCGAAGCTGTAAAAACGTTTCTGGCCACAGATTTCGAAGGCGGCCGACACCAGCGCCGCGTCGATAAAATCGAAGGCTAGCAGTATCATTACTTTTGCTGAACCATATCGGTAAAATCCATCATAAAATGGGATTGTACCCATAGATAACATCATGAACGAACAAATCGTCGATACATTATATCAATCGCAAAATGCGGACGATGAATCGCTGAAACTGTTAATAGACTGCGATGACAGCGAATATCTGCATCATCGCGCATTCGAAGCCAGAAAGAAGTTTTATCAGACCGATGTCTACATGCGAGGGCTGATAGAAATCTCCAACTATTGCCGCAACAATTGTTATTACTGTGGGCTGAGAGCCGCCAATCATCACCTCGACAGATACCGCTTATCGCCCGAAGAAATCTATGCATGTGCCGCCGAAGGCTATGAACTTGGGTTTCGGACATTTGTATTGCAAGGCGGAGAAGATCCCTGGTTTTCGGACGATCGCGTCTGTGAGATCGTGCATACGCTGTGCACCAATCATCCGGATTGCGCAGTCACCCTGTCGCTCGGAGAAAAATCGAAAGCATCTTACCAGGCATTTTATGATGCCGGAGCCAGAAGATATCTGCTGCGGCATGAGACTGCCGAAGATGCGCACTATCGCATGCTGCATCCCGATTCGATGCTTCTGTCCAATCGCAAGCAGTGCCTGTGGGATCTCAAAGCGATCGGCTATCAGGTGGGATCGGGATTTATGGTGGGATCGCCGTTCCAGACGCTCGACAATCTGGTTGCCGATCTGCGTTTTTTACAGCAGCTTGAGCCGGATATGATTGGCATAGGCCCATTTATTCCGCAAAAGGATACGCCGTTTGGCGACAAAGCTCAGGGAACGCTCAAACAGACGCTCAATCTGGTCGCAATTTTGCGGCTTTTATTTCCTTATGCTTTAATCCCTGCGACAACGGCATTGGGGACAATTCATCCCCGAGGCCGGGAGTTGGGGCTGCAGGCCGGAGCAAATGTCGTGATGCCCAATCTGTCGCCGGTAAAATATCGCAAGCTCTATGCGATATATGATGATAAGATTTGTACAGGCGATGAATCGGCACAATGCAGACGCTGTCTGGCCAGACGCGTTGAATCGGTCGGCTGCAAACTCGTCGTCGATCGCGGTGATGTAAAAAGATGAAATACCTGAATCTATTGATATTGTTATGGATGACGCTATGCTTATGCAGCTGTCGATCGGAAGCCGATCGCATGGCAGAATTTTGCATGCATTTTGAAGAAGCGACAAACGGCACAGAGGATTGCGCAGTGATGGCGCAACGTCTGACGACGCTTCTGGAATCACCGCAAACCTATCTCAAGGATACTGCAGTGTGCGAAACGCCCAAAGCCTGTGACTCATGCAAGCGCGGTGCGCACAAAATGCTGCGTTTATGCGGTCACGACGAAGCCATGAAACCCGTATTGTCGCAGATGCATTTCTCGACAACCCTGCGAGAACAAAAAGATGAATAAACTCGGTCTGATGATATGGCTCATTTGTTTGCTGCTGTTGCCCGCAGCAGCATACAGCCAGGATACGCCTTCCGGCGCACTGGATTTTGGCCTGGACTATCATCACAGCATGGGGGGCCACAATGTACTCGGTGCGCATGCGCGCGCCATGGCCGTCGACCGCGTCCCTGGCACTTTGGTTGGCCGTTTTGGCGAACTCTATCTCTCGTTGGGTGCGGGCCTCGAAGGCGAATTCGTCCAATATTCGGTAGGCTTTAAACTCGGCGTCGGTCTTGGCACCGATTATCTGGTGCTCTTCCTCGCCTCTGGCCTGATGTGTGACAGCTATACCAGCGTCAAAGACAGTGCCGACAAAGACGAAGTCAAACCGGGTCTTGGCTTGCCGCTGATGCTCGGTTTGTGGATAGATCCCATGCCTGGCCTGTATTTTTATGTATTTGCCGAACCGAGCTGGGCATTTTTCGGCGACCGCGCCACAACCCCATTCGTGCCGTTTAACTGGGCATGGGAACTGCGATTGCGTGGTGGTGTCGGATTCGATGTCTCCAGCATCCACATCCGCATCGATTATACGTTCCATCAGGTTGCCCCCGATAGCTACCACGTTGTATCCGTCGGCTTCGGTTTCTCAAGCAAATCGATGGCAAACCTGGGCAAAGAGCCAGTGAAATAGCACGCAGATCTACACCAGTCCCAGCGCCTCAGCCCGCCACTCCAGGTCCGGATTCTCTTTAAGAACCTCGCCGATCCGCTGATGCGGCAGCTCTGCTCCCGCCATTTTATCGAGCGCGAAACCGCACAAAATCAGCAGCGGATCATCGTTTTGCTGCATCGCAAAGTCGAGCATTTCGCGCACATCAGCATCCGCTTTGCCTGCCGCAATCGATCCAAAAATCCATTCGGCACAAAAATCGGCATCCGCCCCAAACTGTTCGCGCACGGGCGCAAGCGTCTCAATCGCAGCTTCAAATGCGCCACAATCATTCAGTACAGCGGCGCAGTCGATGCGGAGATCCCCAGGCTCTGCCTCAAGTTCGAGTGCATGCCGAACGTCCGAAATGGCGCGCTCGACCTGATTGTATCGTGCCATCACCTGAGCCCGCCCTAAAAATCCCCACGGATTGCGGTGATCGAGTATCAGCAGTTTGACAAAAAACTCCAGTGCAAGCTCGGGATTATCAAGCGCCATGGCGTTCTGAGCAATCCCCAGCACGGCATCCGAATCGCTCGAATTCTGAGTATAGGCATCGCGATATAGCCGCAATGCGCCTACAAAATCCGCATTTTCTTCAAGCGCATGTGCGCGTTCGATATCCAAAATCCGCATAAAACAAAAAAGTAGCGAGCGTGTTATTTAATCAGCCATCCGATTGACGCATGCAACATATTGTACATAACGCGTAAGAGCTAAGCAAAATGGTGGAGGGGCCCCATTCCGTCTTTGTATGAATTGGCAGAATGTATATTTAGGAAGCCTTCATAACGCAATGGATTCCAAAGAGCTATGCCCTTTGGCGGGGTCCGGGACAGAGCCCCGGTGAAACAATGATGCGAGTATCGAGTGTCAAGTTATCCACTACTCCGCAGTGATATAGAGCTGCCCAACCAGCTCATCCAGCAATTCGATTTGGTCGGACGTCGCCGATTCCTGGAATTTATCCTGCGCATCCAGAAATCTGCGCACGCGAGGATCCGCAATGTATTTCTCATGAATCGTCAAAATCTGTTGTGGATCCATCGCCTGAATCGTCCTGCTGACAATTTGCATACACGGCTCCAGCGCGGCATTCCTTTCGTCGAGCATCGCCCGAATCTTCGCAACAGCCTGCGTCGTGTCCGGCGTTTGCTCCAGCACAATCGCAAACTGTTCAAGTGTCTGCGCCATCGTTGTCGATGCCGTATTAAAGTCCGTACATTTCGGTGCCTTACCGGAGCATGCGCTGCACATCATCACGGTAAACACCATGATACAAACCCACCCGAAATTCCTCATTATCCCCCCCTCACAAGCGTGCACCAAAGGAATCCATACGACCAGTTATTCATTACCGCAAATCACAGATTTGACAAGTTTTTGAGGGAATTTGGCAGGGGGCCAGGCCCCCTGCGGCGCTATCGCAAACGCGATACGCGCCTACCCCCAATACGGGGCCACAAGCCCCGTAACGCCCCGGTCCCAGGCCACACGACATCAAACGCAACCTGCCCGGATTCGCCTCCGGCGCAATATCTTATTTCCATACAAATTTTGTTTGAAATCTTCATGTTTTCTATGTATCTGCCGCTTCACGCGTGCACACAGAGACGTTCAGTTCATGCGTCTCAAACAACTCGCGGCGTCCTGCTTTCATCATGGAGACATCAATATGGAAATGCTAAATATTTCGGCAGAATCTGTCATTCACCTGCGAGAATTGCTCGAGCGGATGGAAAACGTCCGCCCCAATCAGGCAATTCGTCTGTATATTTCCGGATTCGGTCATTTCGGGCCAGAATGGAGCTTTTCCATGGACGAATACGAACCGGAACTCGACGAATGCTGTGATTTTGGCAACATGCGCGTCATTATCGAGCGTGAATTGCTTCAGGCTGTAGGCGGTATAGATGTCCAATACGAGGCCTATGGGGATGGCGGTGGTTTTCTCATCACGGCCCGCGATCCCGAATTTCAGGCGCTCTATTTCAACAGTGGATGTGGTTGTGGCGGCTGTGGCGGCTGCGGCGGTTGCGGTAGCTGCGATCACGGCGAAGATTGCAGCTGCGGACATTGCAGCTGTGATCACGATCACGGCGAAGATTGCAGCTGCGGGCATTGCAACTGTGATCACGATCACGACGAGTTTTAGACAAACTTTGCGCAGGCACAAAAAAACCGCCGGTTATCCGGCGGTTTCGTTATTTCTACATCATGAAGTGCTGCATCCGCACCAGGAATTATCTGTTATGGCCAGTCAGGTCCATGGTCTGAAAAAATTCCAGTGATCGATTCCAAAGCGCATCCTGCTCTTCTTCATTCTGCTTATTATCATGTTTTCTGTCGTTCTGAGGATTGAGGCTCAGAAGCGGACGAGGTTCTTCAACATGTTTTTTAGTGACATTTAAATCTGACATCGATGTGACTCCTTGTTGAAATCCCCCAGAGAACCCACCCGAGTGCGTATAATACCTACATGTAGCCGGATGTCAATTTTTTTTGTTGTGTTGATTCTCCATAGATATAGCTACCCACCGAAGTGCCATGCAATTGCTGCTTATAGCTTATAGTCCAAATCCAGGAGTGCTCTGTTCCCCACCAGAAGCCAGAAGCCAGAAGCCAGAAGCAGTTTGCATCCACGCTCGTACAACACAACATGGCCATTTTTTGCGATGCGTATTCACGCAGTGAATAGCAGCGCAGAGCCGGGGCGTATGCGGAACAGCCGCATAGCCCGGCAAGCGTCAATTAAGAGCGCGACGATTTACGGCGTCTGTAGCCGAGGAAAGCAGCGCAGCAAGCGAACAGCGCAAATGGCGCAATATGGTTCGACGAACTGGGTGCAGAACTGCACGAACCGCCTCTGGCATCGGAACCATCATTGGGTTCAAAATCGATGCTGGACGGGACGACGACGAAATCATGGATATCGGCTGGTTTGTATGTACCAACAAGCGAGCTGCTAATGGCATAGACCTGATAATCGCCGGGTTCACGGTAGCTGGAATCATCGCACGACCACTTGCCGTCGATATCGGCAAGGGCAAAGCAAGCGATGGTATCATCCGGCAGCAGGTGAACTTCGATTTCGGAATCCGGATTTGCCGTTCCCGAATAGATAATGGAAAACGTCGAATACACGCTATCGTCAACGGGCGTCTTCATGATGACGCTGGAAGCATAAACGTTGGGAACAAGCGCTTTTGAAATCTGCCCGCCATATTCGTTCAACATATAGGCCACAAATGCGTGTTCGCCTTCGGCGAGTGTTACATTGCAAACGAATTCGCCGGTTGTTGGGTTTGTAAGCGTATTGCAGATGTTTTCTCCGGTTGTGGTATCCAAAATGCTCACGATTGTATTGGGCTGCGACAGACCGTTGATAACAGCCTCGGTCGGAACAACCGACTGGGATTCGGGAGATGTAATCGTGATGCGGCCATCTGCAGGAACGACTGTGGTAACCGTCGCGCTTTGCGAGACTTCAGCTTTGCCGTCCGAAAGTGTGAGCGTCACGATTGAACTGCTGTTATCGAAAGCGTCCAGTGCAGTAAACACGGGCGAAGATGAGGTGGGATCGGAGAATGCGCCTTTTCCACTGACAGTCCACCAGAAAGTGAGCTCATCGCCATCTGGATCGTAGGATTTTGAAGCATCAATGATGAGATCCTCACCCGGGCTATAAGTAAACTGATCGGGCAGTTCGATCACCGGAGGCGTATTGGGTTTAGGCTGCTTGATAGTAATGGTCACGCCAGCGGTGGATTGTGCACCTTTGTCGTCATAAACGCTGATCATCAGCTCGTATGCGACACCCGGTTTAGCATAGGTTGGGGCTGTAAATACGGTACTTGCCGTAGTCGTTGATGACAGGTGGCTGGCACCGGTTCCCGTCCACAGCAATTGGATGGGATCGCCATCCGGATCATAAGCGACGGCATCGATATTCACGCTTTCACCGGGCTCAACTTCAAAAGACGACACGACTTCGACGTATGGCGGCTGATTGATGGGGTCGGGCGGAAGAACGACAATTTTGGTATCAGCCGAATCTGAAGCGCCATAAGGATCTGTTACAGTCACTTTAAGATAATAGACGGTATCTGCTTTGGCATCGGCGGGAATGGTGAAAAGTGGTCTGCTCGAAGAAGTCTTCTGCAGATATTCGATATCGCCGCTCCAACTGAAAGTGAGTTCGTCTTTATCATCGGGATCGTAGGATTTTGAAGCATTCAGCTGTATTTCTGAACCGGGTTTTCCCTCATATAAGCTGGCCAAGATCGCAATTGGCGGGTTGTTTGGCGGAACATCGCTGCATTCCCGGTTGCTGTCGCAATAGAATCCGTTTCTGCAGTCTGTATCCGAAGCACATGAAAGCAGACACATCGCAAGGTCTTTATCGCAGATATAATTGCCACATTCTGTGACATCGCTAACGCACTCACCGGCTTTACAAACCTTTGAAGTCAGCGCCGAGCCGGCGCTGTTGCACAGCGGTGCACCGCACGAAGTATTATCCGCGACAGGAATCTCCACACATCCCTTATCATTCACGCATTCTACGCCTTCAATGCAGGGATTGCCTGGGTCATAGTCGCACGATTTGAGGACGAAATCGAAGTTGTGAGTCTTGGGATCACAGAGATAGCAGCCATAATCTGCAATGGTTTCGCCGTTTTCATAGCACTTGTTGTCGATGAGACATTTATCTGCAGTATAGCATGGCGTTGTATCCGCAGAGAAAATATGGATCCGCCCCTGATCGAGATTGTCTGCATCTTCTCCGTAGCCTGGCGCACCGATCACGATATCTTTCCAGCCTTTACCGTCAAAATTGATAACGGCAAGTGTTCTGCCGAAATCATCGTTAAGCGCAGAGGCAACATTGGATTTTGTTTTCCAGTAAGGATTTGCTTCGTATTGGGTATCGGCAATGTATTCAAAAGGATCGGATTTGATTGGCGTTTTCGAAAACACCGTACCGTCTTTTGTGCCCATATAAACGTAGACGTAGCCTTGTGTTGGGTTATCCTCACGCCATCCCGGTGCAGAAACGATCAAATCGTCCACCCCGTCTTCGTTGAGATCGTCGACGAGAACGGTCGAACCGAATCGCATATTGCGGCTGCCGCTGTTTGCAGACCACAGCGGTGGTTCGGATGGATCGAAGCTTCTTCCCGGGCCGGGATTGGTATAGGTACGCACACGACCTTCGCGACCCGCAACGGTATTGTAATACGGCTCACCTACGATGAGATCGAGCAGCCCATCACCATTGATATCCGAAAATGCCACAGAATTGATGCTGCTGCCGGATTTATCGAGACTTCCGACAATTGGTTTTCTGGATTCGACGAGTTTTCCACCGGCATACTGATAGAAGAAAATGGCACCTTCCTCTGACTTGTCTGTATTGCCTTCGCTTCGATAAGAGTTATCAACGATGACGATTTCCGGTACGCCTTTTTGGTCGAGATCTACGACATAAAGAGCGCTACCAAAGCCGGTTTCACTGGGTTTGATTGAATCCGGCAATAATTTTTCGACAATGTCTGTATCCACGAAATCGCTTTTGCTGCAAAAATCGTAGAGGACGCTGACAGTATAAGGCAGCCACTCGAAGCTCTCGGATAGTGGTTGCGACTGGAAAACGAGATCATTTTTGCCATCCCCATCGAGATCACCGACCGCGATTTGGGTACCTGGACGTCCATTTTTGGCATTGAGCACAAAGTACTCATGTTTCCGAGGATAGCGATCTCCCTCAGTGCGATGAATCAGGGCAAACGCGCCTCTGAAGTTGCTGTACTCCGGTGCAGAGGCAAGGATGATATCGCGCTTAGAAATATCGGGACAGAGCTTACCCACAACGAGTGAAGCGCCCAAATTCTCAATCGTAGTGGTGTCGCCACGCTTCCAATCAACATCTTCAACAGGTGACGAACTGTTTGGACGCACGATATGGACCTGACCATGCTCATTTATGGCACCAGACGATGTAATGATAGCGGGTTTACCATCCCACTTGACATCCGCGACAGCAAGTGTGCGTCCGAAGTTGCGTTTTGGCGTAGGATTATTTGAAACATACACGTTTTCTGTGGCCCACGGTTCACCACCGGTAATACCGAAATTGCGTGTTTTAAGCGCGTCAGAGGTTGTCCGGATATGCGATATATCCGAGCTGGCCGACGTTTTTTCTTCATTATTTGTATCGTTGCACCCCGCAATGGCCATTGCAGCAATGCAAAATGCAACCAGATTCTTTTTCATCATGTTCATCTCCACAGTTCGTTTCCGGACAAACAAAACCTTATCTATTCTACCTAAAAAACGCGCAAAGATAAAATAATTAAAGATGTTTTTGCGCAACGCGCTTGTCGTATCGTGTAGCGCACAACCGAGGGGGTAGTCGGCGTATGCGCGCAGCTGTAGAGACGCGCGATCCGCACGTCTCACAGCGAGCACATAGCCGCGCAGGGGGAGACTTCCCCCCCAGGGCTGTCGCATTCTATTTTGGCATGTTCTTTTCTGTCGCCCTTTCAGGGCTAAAATCCTTGGAAATCTCTGATCTGGGGGTTCCGCTAACGATGCACCCCCGGCTGTACGCTGTCGCCCTTTCAGGGCTGTCATCTCAAGAATCCGTATGCTTTTTTCAAAGTACGATCCTGTCAAGT
>JAEEGL014133096.1_pt1 | contig 14590 bp, 10 predicted proteins | sample 9134231 | NCBI WGS metagenome assembly JAEEGL01 (sample SAMN16246548, study PRJNA631951) | gut metagenome | biome: gut microbiome; feature: rumen; material: fiber-attached | host: Bos | place: Iran: Karaj | collected 2018-10 | reverse complement strand
CTTTTATAAATATCAAATTTCATTCTTTCCATAAAATCATTATCTTTATCAATATGTAATTGATTATAATCTTTTACTAAAGCATATGCTAAATTTTGAATATTATGATTTTCAAATTTATTATATGGAATTGAGGAATTTGCTTTTGAATATTTTGATATGTTTAAATTTTGATTTGTTTTAATTCGAGATGATTCCATTTTACTTTCTGAATTTCTTGGTTTTATTTGATTTTGATTTTGATTTTGATTTATTTCATAATTTTTAAATATTTCATTTTCATTGTTTTGAATTGGAAATTCATTTTCTGGAGGATTTTGAATATTTTGATTTTGATTTAATTTACTTGGTAATGTTTCTGGACTTGGTTCTTCTTCTTCATTGTCTCTCATTTTTTTTTTACTTTATTTTTTTTTATTTATTAATATTTTTATAATTTGGTTTTTTTGAGTTATGTTATTTATATTTTTTATTATTTATTTTTCTTATTATGGAAATTAAAAAATATAAATCAGAAGAAAAAAAAATTGAAAATGAAAATATTGATTTTTATAAATCTAAATATAAAACAATTCAAAATCAAATTAAAGATTATGTTATAAATAAATTAATTTCAAAAGTTATTTATCAAAATATTTTAATTAAACAATTAAATGAAGAAATTGAAATAATAAAAAAAAATTTTTTATTTTTATTAAAAAAGGTATTAATAAATGAAACAATAACAAGGAAAAATTCTTTATCTATAATAAAACCAATTTTAAATTCACCTATAAAAATAACAGATACAATAAAACATTCACATTCTCCTTCTGATTCTAGAAATCTATATCAAACTTTTAAAAATTCAAATTTAGATATTAATGTTTCAAAAACTTATAATAATATGATAAATAAAGGAAAAAAAAAAGCTTCATTTATTATTAACAAAAATATTCCTTTAAATGAAGATATTTTCATTCATAGATTTCATCATCAAAAAAGTAAAAGTTTTTTTTTTAATGATAATCAAAGTAGTTCAACGTTAATTTTAAATCAATCACAAAAATTAATTCCTAGTTATGATATGTTGAAAAAATCAACTTCAGAAAGAAATAATAGTAACTTTAATAAAATGACATTGAAAACTAATTCAAATTTATTTACTCCTAAAACCAGAAAAAAAGTTTATAAATTTAATTATTCTTGTAAAAGTATTCCTAATACTGATCGAAAAGGAAAAAATCATTTAAATTTAAAATTAGAAGAACAAAAAAATTTAGATAAAGGAGATTATAAAATTAAAATAAAGAGAAATCCAAATTCTCATAAAAATGGTTTATAAACAAAAAAAATTTAATTAGATGTTTTTATAATTATTTAAACATTATTTTAATATTTGTAAATATAAAATTTTTTTGTTAGAATAATTTTAACATTTATTAAAAAATTATATTTTTAATAAAGCGACGAATTCTATTATTTTTAGCATTGAATATTTCAATATATATATTATTATATATTTCTATTTTCAATGCCTTCAATATATTAAATTTATATTAAAGGGAAATCAAATAATATATATAAAAAATTTTTTATGAAATTTAAAAAATTAAAAAAATGTTAGCTATAAATGGAAAAGAATATAATTTAGAAATTTTATTTCAATATGAAACATTAAAAGAAGTTTTAATGGCATTAGCAAAAAATAATTTAGAAATGAAAGATAATATTGATTCTCTACAAATTAATAATAAGGAAAAAGATAAAAAAATTGAAGAATTAGAAAACAAAATTAAATCAATGAATGAATATAATGAGGAAAAATTTAATAATATAGAAATGAATTTCAATAATTTTAAGGGCTTTCTAAATAAAGTTCATAATCAAAATGATAATAAAGATAAATCAACTGACCTTTTACAAATAGAAAAAGAAAATCAAAAAGAAATAAATTTAACTGACAATAATGATAATATTAAGTATGACAATTTAATATCACAAGATATAATAACTCAATTAGGAAAAAAAATAAGCGAAAATAAAATGAGAATAGAAGAATTAGAAAAGAATACAAAAGATTTCTCAGAGCAAACAGAAATGAATGATTTAGAAAATATAATAGAAAAAAAATTTAAAGAACATAATATAAAAAATGAAAATATGATAAAGAATCTTCAATCTAATCTAAATGATTTAAATGAAAAAAATGATATAAATGAAAAAAAAATAGAAGATTGTTTATTAAAATGTTCAAATTTAAATATATTAGAACAAATAAAAGATAATGGAAATGGTGATATTGATGCAACAAAATTATTAATTCAAGCACTTGAAACAAAAATTTTTACAAAATTTAATATTATGGAAGAAAGATTTAAAAATATTCAAATGGAAAATATGAAAGTAAAAAATTTAACTGAATCTCATAGTAATCTATTAGATGAATTAAAATTAAATATTCAATTATTAAAAGATGATATTGACAAATTAACAAATACATTTAATACTACAACTAATAAGTTAAATAAAAAAGATAATTCTTTAGAAAATAAAATTAAAGAAATAATAGAAAAAACACCAAATATTAATTCAATAATAGATGAAAAAATTAAAGTATTAGAAGAAGAATTTTCAAAAATAAAAATAAATTCAAATAAAAATACAAATACAAATTCAAATATATTACCTCAAAAACAAATAAATAAAGGAGTAGATTTATCAATTTTAGAAGATAAAATAAAAGATATCCAAAAAAAAATAATAGAATTAGATACCTTAATAAAAAACAACACAAATGAAAAAGAAATAGAAAATCTAAAAAAAATATTAAAAGACTTTAAATATGAATTAGAAAATAAATTAACACAACAAGACTTAAAAGAATTATACGATAATCACTTAATGAATTTAAATGAAATAAACTCATTAAAAGATCAATTAAACATAATAACAAAAAATAATAAAAAACTTTTTACAGAAATAAATCAAAAATTAGATAAAAATTCAAATCAAAATAATTCAAATGAATTAAATAATAATCCTTCAAAATCAAATTCTCAAAATCAAAATGAACAAGAAACAAAAAATTATGAAAAATACATTTCAATAACAAAAAATCTCTATCAAGAAATAGACAAATTAAAAAAACAAAATGAATGTATACAACATGACATAGATGGAATATATTCATTATTAAAAAATATTCCAACAAACGAAGATACAAAAGATTTAGAAAACAGAATATTAAAAATAATAGATGAATTCAAACAAGTTTCTCTACGTAAATTCTCAGATAAATATGAAACAAATAGAACAATAAAAACAATAGAAATAAAAATAAAACAATTATCAGAAGAGAAAAAAATAGAAAATAGTGAAAGTTGGTTAATTGCAAATCGTCCTTTAAATAATTTTAAATGTGCATCTTGTGAAGCAAATATTACAAATTTAAATCCAACAAAAGAATATTTACCTTGGAATAAATTACCTTTAAGAGAAGATAAACAATATAGAATGGGGGCTGGATTTAGTCATAAATTAAATATGTTAAATCAAGATTTTATTAATTCAAAAGATGTTTCTTATGATAATGAATTTAAAAATCAAAGATCTTTTTCTGGAATTAAAAATACTTTTCAAATTAATAATCAAAGTAATAAAAAAATTAAATTACCTAAAGTTGATTCTAAAACTAAAATTATTTCTTTAAATGATAATATTCCTCCTGTTTCTGATGGGGAAAATAGTAATCTTGATGAGAAAAAAGATACAAATGATATACCAAAAATTATGAGAATTTATAAACATAGGAAAAATGGAAGTACTGGAAATAATGAAGAAAATTACAGTTTTAATAGTCAAAATTTAATTGTTAGTAATGATGGAAATGGGATAATTAATAATAATGGAAAGTTTAATAATGAAAAAGTTGATTAACATTTATTTTTCATGATTAAAAGAACTATTTTTTTTTGTATATTAATATATAATTATAAAGTTTTTTAATAAAAAATTTTTTTTTAATTTTGTAAATTTTTTAATGTTTAAAAAAAGGAAAATTTATTATTTCTTTAATCCAAAATCTAACTTCATAACACTGTTTTTTTCAATAACATTTTTACATTTAAAACATTTTTCCTCTTTAAAACAATCTTTAATACAATTCTTACAAAATAAATCATTACATTTAAGAACATAAATAACATAATCAGGAGGAGTTGACCCACATTTTTTACAGAAAAAAATTTTAATAACATCTTCAATTTTCTTAATCTTTTCTTCATATTCTTTAATTTCTTTATTAATTTCTATATTACTTTCATTTTTTTCATCATCATCATCAATAATAATATTATTATTATTATTATTAACTTTAATTGAATCATGTTTACCATAACAAGTATCATAATAAATACAAATCCCTTTTTTTTTTTTTCTAGTACATTTAAAAACTTTTCTAAAATTTTTAACATGATAATTAAATTCTACTTTACTATGAAGATAATGACAAAAAATTCCATAAGGACAAAGTTCAGGTTTATATTCACTTTTCGGATTCTTTTGAGCATATTCACATCTTTTATTAATATATCTAAATAATTTTGGAGGTCTTCTAATTTCTTCTTTATTATGATAACAATAACATAAATGAGGATCTTTTAAACAATCTTTACCTAATTTACATTTTAATATTTTAAAATCATCTAAATTAAATTTAGTTGGTATCTCAAAATGTTCTAAATAATTTTCAATATGTAATATTTTACATTTCATTAATTTTAACATTAACATACAAATATCTTCTTTTTGATAATCATAAATTAATCTTAAATCTTCTCCTAAATTATGAGCATAAGGACATAAATTATTTGAACATTTTTTATTTCTACATATAATAGTTTTATACATTAAACTATGATATAATATTTCATTATTATTTCTTGCATAAATATCTGAATTAATATTATTATCATCCCCTAAAATAGGAAGATAATTATAAAATCCTTCTGTATCTTTTATTAATTCTCTTCTTTTATCATATTCATTTTGGTAATTCCATTCACTTTCATTTTCTTTCTTATTTGTTACTTTATATGAAGCAATGATTTCTTCATGAAATGATTGAATGTCTTCTTCATAATTCATTTCATTTATATCAAATATTCCTTGATATTGTCTATCATTTTTATTTTTAACTTCTTTTAATGTATTTATTATTGTATATTCTCTTTTTATCATATTCATTATTTCAAATATTGTTCTTGAATCATTTAAATATATTAATTTTATTATTTTTAATATTTCAAAATCTTCCAAATCTGAAAATACACTTTTAATATCCATAATTATTTCTTTATTTGTAATATAAAATGGATCATTTTTAATATTATTATCATTTTCATTATTATTTTGATAATTCATAAAATTAAAGTTATTATTTCTTCTATTCATATAATTATTATTATCCCCAAAATTCCTATTACCTCCTCTAAAATTTCCTTTATTTTCAAACAATTTTGGTCTATTATTATTATTATTAACCATACTATTAAATTGATTTTTTGGAGCAACATTTGGCATAAATTCTTTTTTATTTTTTGAATTTTTTTGTATTTCTGAATTATATACTGGAATATCGTCTTCACTCTCATCTTTTTCTTCCTTTTCTTTTTCTTTTTCTTCTATTTTTTCTTCTTTTTTTTCTTCTTTTTTGTCTTCTTTTTTTTCTTCTTTTATTTCTTCTTTTTTTTCTTCTTTTTTTATAAATGTGTTATTTTTATTTTCCATATTTTCATCAAATTTTTTTTCTGAATATAAATTATTTTCTAAATCATTTAATTGTTCATTTTCATTTTTTTTTTCAATATTATCTTGAGAAGGAAGAATGTTTTTTTTATCCATATTATTTCTTGGAAGTGGATTAGATGTCATTAGCATTGACATTTGTATAGGATTTTTTTTTTCATTTGATTCTTCATTTTTTTTTCTTTTTCTTCATTTGAATTATCACTCATTTTGTCTTCAAGTTCATTATCACTCTCACTACTCATTTTAATTTAAATTATATTAATATTTCTATTTTTTTATATTAGAATTTTTATTTTTTAATTTTTATTGAACAAATTAAAAAAAAAAATAGCAAAAGATAAATAAAAATAAATAAAATAAATTTGTGTAAAAAAATTAAATATTATAATATTATTTCAATATTTTATTTGGGAATAAAATGTTAAAATTAAATAAATCTTTATATATTTAAATGAACAATTAACTATTGTTTTTTTAAAAATAAAATGCTATTTAATACCTTTTTATTGTCAAATAATCAATATGAAGTAAGTAGTATTTTTTCTTTGAAAAAATTCTACCATTATATTATTTATAATCCTTTTCTATAGTCTTTATAAAGATAGTTTAATAATATTAATTTCCTATCTTTATAAATTATTCAGTTTATAAAAGATATAATCTTTTAATTAGTATTTATAAATTACAAGAAAATTAATTTTTGGAAAAAATTCATTCATATTTTACCTTTTGTTTTATAATTTATAAAAATAAAAGGAATAAATAAAAATATGAATGAATTTTAAAAATTCATTACTCATTTCAATTTTTTAATATTTTTTTTTTAATAAATTAAGTAATTTTGATTTGGCTTTATTTGTATTTGAGGAAATTTTTGGTAATTTAATTATTTGTATTTTTTTTGGTTCAATTTCATTTACTAAATTTTTTGATAAGAAATTATCTAAATTAAATTCTAATTCTAAAAAAATCTTATTTAATTCATTTTGATCAATTGAAATTTCTTTATCATTCTGTATCTTTGTATTTTGCATTAAAAATTTTATATTTTTTTATATTATTATTTTTAACATTGATTGAATTATATGAATTATATATTTTATTTTATTAATAATATATTTTTATTTATAAAGACAAATAATATAAGAATAATAATATATACAAATATTATTTAAATTCTTCGCTCATTAAAAACATACAAGAAAAATATGTTTTATTTTTTTCACTAAATAAGATATTTTTTAAATTTCTCAAATACATAAAATAATTATATAATTCATCATTCCTTATTAAATTATCTTTATCCATTTCTAAATAAAAAATTTCTCCTAAAAAAGATTTAAAACAAATTTCAAAAAATTTTCTATAAATTATTTCAGCAGTATTGCAAAAAATATTAAAAACATCAATAGGAGGAACTAAAGAATGCATTTTAATTAACTCATTAATTTGTTTAGTTATATCTTTAAGTGAAATTTTTTGATTCTGATTTTGATTTTCATTTTCTTTTTCTTTTTCACTTGGTTTAGTAATTTTTTTACATAATAAATTCTTATTATTAATAATTTGTTTTGATAATATATTTGATGATTGAAATTTTGGAGTCTCTAATAATTCTTTACCAACTAAATATGCATTTCTATATTTATTTTTTTCCATTTCTTTTTTAGAGGTTTGTTCAGTTGAAACTGATTCAACTTTATTTATATTATTTGTAATATTATTATTAGAATTATTACTATTAGTTTTATTTTGAAAAATGCTAAATGAATTAAAATTCTTTTCTATTATTTCATCTTGAGATTTGTTTATTTTTGATAAATTTAATTGAGCCAAAACATCTAAATGTCTCTTTTTTTGATTTAAAGAATTTGAATTATTTAATTTAGGAAATGAAAAAGTATTTGATAAATTATTTTGTGTAAATGAAAAGTTTGATAACTCTAAATCAAATTTTAGTTTATTTTCTTTTTGTATAGTCATTAAATTATTTGTTACAACAGATTTGTTTATATTTTTTAAATTCAAAACATTATTTTCAAGACTGATAACTTGAAGAAATAAAATAATACTTTCTTCAATAAAATATGAAGTTCTTATTTTAAATTCATTTATTAATGAATCAAAATTTGCACAAACTAAATTTTTTTTCATTGATTCTTGTTCTGGAATAAGTATATCTAAAGTTTTTAATTTTTCAATTAATTTTTTATCTATTTTTTTCCTTAATTTATTATTTTGTTTATATATTGCAGTATATTTTTCATAAAATTTTTTTCCACATAAATATGCATATAATAAAATATTTTCAACTTGAGGATTTTCTTCTTTTTGAGGATCTAAACAGTCTTTTAAAATATCTAATAAACCTAAAAATCTTTCAATTAAAAATTTAGTTTCAGATAAAATTTTTTTTTGAATAAAAACTATTATCTTTTTTAAAATGTCTTTTGAAACTTTTTTTTTAAAAAAACCAGGATTCTCAAACTTAGATAAATTAAAAGTAATAAATGAATTTAATATTGGGTTAATCATATCAAAACTAATAATACTTGTATCAATATTTGATGAAACTGATTGAATTAAAGAATAATTTATATAATAGTATTCATTATGTTTTGAATGATAAAGTGGATTAAGTAATCCTGAAAGTAAATTTTTCATTGATAATGATATTGAGAGAAATGTAATTTTGATAAAATGTTCATTAAAATCTAAAATACATTTTATATTATTAATATTTTTCAATTTTGATAAATTTAATATACAATTCATTTTATACCCAACATTCATTTTTTATTAAAAACATATAAAACAAAAAATAATAAAAAATAAAGAAAAACAAATTAAAAGATATCAAAGAAATAATATAGAAAAAAAAATGGAAATAAAAAACGAGCCAAAGGAAAATAATTCAGACTTAGAAAATTTCGATATAAATGTAAATATACAAAGACCAAAAAGTATATCTTTTGAAATAACACAAAATAATGAAAAAAATAATATTCAAAATTATAAAAGAACAAGATATTATTCAGAAACTATTCCTTCAAATTTCGTACCAAAATTAAAACCAATAAAACCAGAAATTAAACCAACTCCAATGAAATTAAATCATATTAATTATAAAAGAAATCATATAATTATAAATGAAATTTTAGAAACGAATGAAAATTTGTTTACAAGTTTTGAAAAAGAAGAATTTTCTGAGCTCAGTGAAACAGATAGTGATATTTCAGAAGATGAATATTTAAAAATAAATTTTGAAATGAAAGAAAAAAATATAAATAAATCTAAAAAAAATAAAAAGATTAGTGAAAATAGTTTTATTCAAAATTTAAAAAAAGAAATGAATAAAGTTAAAAATGAAATGAAAAAAGAAAGGACTATTTCTTATAATGATTATGATTCTATACAATATAAAAAAACTATTTTTGAAATTTTCTTAGAAAAAGAAAATAAAAAAGAAAATGGAAAAAATAAAATTAAAAAAGGTTTTTGTATTTTAGATGTTTTAAAACAAAATAGTCCTCATATTGAGTTTTATAAACAATTAAGTTTTGAGCAAGAATTTATTTTGTAAATTAAAGTATGAAGTTATTATCAAATATTAATTATAAATATATTAATTTAATTTTAGTTTGTATAAGAAAATTTTATTTTGATAAAAAAATGTTTTAAATAAAGTGGGTTATTATTTTTATAATTATTCATTTTTACAAATTTAAGAAATTACAATAACTATTTTTATTAGCTTTATTATTTATATATTTTATAACTTAGATTCAAATTCATAAATATTATTAGATTTATTAATATAAATTTCATTAGTATTTTCTTCATCTTCATCTGAAAATACTTTATCGATATTTTTGTTCAATTTATATTTGGTTTGAATTGATTTTACTATTTGATCTAATTTTTTAACATCATTACAAATTAATCTTTTAGTAAAATGATTAAAAAGGGAATTTTGAGATATTTTCATTACATCAATAAAAACATTAGTAGTATCACAACCAACATCATTTATCATATCATCATAATCTATAAAACATTTATTTAAGAGTCTTATTACTTTTTTATTATTTAATAATATATCTAAAATATTATTTGTTTGAATTAATATATTTGTTTCTTTTATTCCTAGTTCTTCTTTTATAATATTAGTTAAATCTTTCCTTTTTTTATATGGAATTATATTAATTAATATATCATTAAAATCTTTTAATTTTAATGTACCATCTTTTTCATTTAATATATTAATAATTAATCTAATTTTATGTTCATAAATTTTATTTGAACTTATAATTAGAGTAATCAATACTTTTTTAAAATCAATAATTCCTTTTCCTTCATAATCAAATAACAAAAAAAGATTATCAATTAATACTATATCATGTTCAATATTAGTTAAAGTCATAAATTCTTTTAAAATATCTTTATTTACATATTTATTCTTCTCAAAAAACCATTTATAGTCTTGAAAAAAAAAAATAAGTTTTTCAATTATATATGATTTATTTGTCCATAACCATTTTATATTTTGTATTTTAATTGAAGATTTTAATGAATTTTCATTATTATTATTTAAAAGAAGTCTTCTTAAACAATTTTCTTTTGGTTTTGATTTTTTTATTAAAAAAGTAAATGATTTATTTTGTTTTATTTTATCTCCATTTTTTAAAGAATATAAACCTGATAATGTAGGTTTTATTGTTCCTTTAAAATAATTATTATTAAATAAATTATATTGTTGATTTTTTTTATCATCTTCATCAATTTTATTATTCATATTTCGAATATAATTTTGAATAGATTTTCCTAATTTTAACTTTAATACATTTTTATTTTTTGAATTCAATTTACTATTATTATTTTGTATATTCAATGTATTACCATTTATTTTTTTTAAAGTTTTTCTATCTTCAACTGATATAGCATTTAAAGAAATCTTTAATGAATGATTTGGATTAGTCAAATCAGAAGGTATTTTTCTTAATGTATTATTTCCTCTTTTTATTATTTTCTTTTCATCACTTAATAAATGATTTTTAGTATTAAATGTTGGTAATTTTGGGATAACACTATGACTTCTTCTTGTATTTTTAAAAAGATTAAATTTTAATGAGAATGATTTAATTATAGAATTATTATTTGAATTATTTTTGGAAATCATTTTTTAGATAATTTCAATTATTTAATATTTAGATTGTACTCAAAATTCATCAAATATTATTTAATTATCATTTATTTTAAAAATAAATAATTTAAAATATAATAATTACAAATAACAAATTATTAAATGCCTATTGATTTAGGAAATGATATAAAAACTTTTTTACTTTATTTATTAGGAGATATAAAAACTAATATTAAACCAATAGCAACAAGTATAATAATAAAAACAAAAAATAGAAGAACAAAATTTAAATTAAGAACACCAAGTTATCTTTACACATTAAAAGTTGATGATGAAAAAAAAGCAAATAAAATAAAATCATCTATTCCATCAAATATAACAAAAATTGAAATAAATGAAAAAAAAACTAGAGAAAAAAAAGTTAAATCAAACATTAAATTTTTTAAATAATTAAATAAAAATTAAAAAGTTTGTTAAAATAAAAATAATACTGTTAAACAAAGACTCTATTTTTAATTATTTAATTTTTGTAATTCATTCATATATATTTTAATAAGATCTTTTTCTTCATTAATAATAAAATCAATATCATCATTTCCAGTATGAATATTATTATAATAATTTAATTTTTCATTTAATTTTTCATAAAAAACTTTAACAGAATCTTTAAAATTAAGAATCTCTCTAGAAGTTAATTTATTTATCTTATTTAAAACATCCTTTTCAATATTATTACAATATTCTAAAGTTAAATATTCATTTAATATAGTTAAATGAACTCTAACTTTATAAATATTATCTTTAATAATAAAATTATAACCAGTATAAAGATGAATATTATTATCTTCACCATAATTATTAATAACTTCATCTCCTTTATTAATATCTTTAATTGCATATACAATCATTGAATCTTTATGATCATCAAAATAAAAATTTACATTATAATCATTTTTATGATTTAATAAATCTACATATGGTACCATAGAATTAACTTCTTCAAACACAGAATCTTTTCTTGCAAAATTTCTTGAAGAAACCAATAAAAAATTTTCTTTATATTCTTCAATTAAATTCTTTTCTTTTAATATCTTTTCTACTTGTAATAAACTTCTGTTGAAAAAACTTTCTCCAGTATAAATTCTTATTGCTAACTCAGTTTTTGATATTTTTTCTTTGATATTATTTGGTAAATATAAAAAATGATTTTTTTTATTTAATTTAGGAAAATAATTATAATAAGGAGAAAAAAAGCTTGTTTTATTATTCCTATCTAAAGTCATGAAATAAATTAAACATTCATAGTCATAAACATCCAATATTAATGCAAAAGTATGTCTGCAGATTTGATTTATTTTTGTATTCATTGATGATAAAATTATTGAATTTGGTATTATTATTAAGGTTTCATTTTTTAATATTTTTTCTTTTGTTATTATATATCTATTTGATTTATCTTCTTCAATTGGATATAATTTTGGAGAAACATATCCTTTATTTTCATTTATCCAATTGACTAAATCTATATATTCTTTTGATGGCTTTTTTAATGAATTTATGTTGTAAAATAAAAAATAGAAAAGAGTCAAATAATATTTCATTTAAAAAGTAAATTAATAAATTTAATATATTTTTATTATATATCTATTATATAATATATAAAATTTATAAAGGAAGAATATATATCTAGTTATTTATATTAATAAATAAGTATATATATTACTCATCCAAATCTATAGAAGAATATCTTTTTGAAACTATTAATGTATTTTTTTTCTCAAAGTTAAAATTTTTAGTCATTCTTCTATTACTGGCATTATAAAAAATCTTTTTTAAATAATTTAACAATTTAAAAACAATTTTCCTTTCACTAATACCAATAGTAATTTTATTAACAATTTCAACAACATTATTTTCTTTATTTTCTCCTTCTCTAACAATTTTATAAATAAATTCACTATTTTCAAAATAAATATCTAAATCTTCTTTATTAATATAATCTAAAGGAAAAGTTACTCTAATTAAAAGACCATTTCCAACAAAACGAGGAGAAGAAGTAAGAAAACCAATACGTTCACTTTTACAAAAGTTAAATTTATTAGAAAAGATATCAATAATTTCAAAATAATCATCTAATTCATTTTGAATATTTTCTAATAAAGGTTTGTCATTTAAAAAAAATTTTAAATGATCTACATCATTTATAATAGCAAAAATATGTTCTTTAGTAAATTTAATTACTCCTCTATGATAAGGATAACCCATATCTAAAGTAAAATTTTTCATATCATCTTTATGAAAAATCATTAATTGATTTTCATCTATTATGTTATTTGTTAAATCTTTTTGATTTTTTTCATTTAAAGAATAATAATAACCAAAAGTTGAAGTTCTTGTTGATAAACTATCAAGAAATGTTAATATTAAATCTTCTATTTTATCATCTGATGATTCATGATGTGTTGGAAAAAAAAAATTTTCTATATTTCTCATTAATATTAATGAAATATTTATTGATTTAAATTTATCTTTTGGGTCAAATTTTATTTTATTAAAATCATATTTATCTATTTCATCTTCTTCATATATTTTTTCAAAATAATTATTTTCTGGTATTATAAAATTTTGAGATTTTGAAATATAATCAAGAAAAAAATTAGAAAATAATTTATATTCATCTTTTTGTTTTATTAAAATACCAAAAGGATTAAATTGATCATTCATATAAAAAGACATTAAATAATTGAATGTTACTCCAGATGGACTAATTGTATATTTATAATTTTCATAATTATTATCATATGATATTTTTAAAGAAATGTCTTTTGTAGATTGTGATATAATTAATTTTTTTAAAGAAAGAGAATTTAACTTTGAAGTAAATTGATCAAATTTAATAAATACATTTAATTGATTTAAATATGTTTCTAAAAAATTTATATCGTTTTTATTTGATAATTTTTTTGAATAATATATACAAAAATTAACATGATCTTTTAATTCTTTTATGATATAAAAATCATGAATTGATTTTGAAAAAAATTCTTTATAATTTCCTCCTATTATTTTTATTTGGTTTAAATTATATATTTCTAATTCTGAATATATTGTAAATCCAGAACCAATTTTATTTATTTCAGATGTTAAATAACCAAATTTTTCTGAATATTCAAATTTAATTTTTTCTTCTATTATTTGTAAAAATAAATACATTTTATTATACATATTTACAAGATTAATTTCTTCTTTTTTTCTATTTATAATAATTTGAAAATGATCAATAAAATTAATTAAAATAATTAAATTTCTATCTTTACATGAATAAATACTTCTATAATTATAATCTTTTTCAATATCACATGTTAAAAAATTATTATAATCAAGAAAATCTAATATATTAAAAAATTCTTCATCTTTACATGTGTATTTATTCATAAATGGAAAAAAATTTGTATCAATTAATTCTTTAATAATATTTGACAAAATTTTCTCAATTTCTATTTTTTGTTCTTCATTTGCAATTATTAAAAAAGGAAATCCAGATAAATTTCTACTAATAATAAATCTCATTATATTACATTTAGAAATAATTTTAGATAAATTAGGAAAAACAGTCTCATTTAATTTAACAATATTATTTTTAATATAAAAATTACT
>JAEEGL013469165.1_pt1 | contig 14590 bp, 14 predicted proteins | sample 9134231 | NCBI WGS metagenome assembly JAEEGL01 (sample SAMN16246548, study PRJNA631951) | gut metagenome | biome: gut microbiome; feature: rumen; material: fiber-attached | host: Bos | place: Iran: Karaj | collected 2018-10 | reverse complement strand
TCATGTTATCACAAGTTCAGATCTATTGCAATCGCGCAAGGCATAATATACAGTTTACAAACTCTTTAATATAGGCGGCTTATATCCCCATACTTGAAAGCAGGGGTATTACGCCGCATCTGATAAACCCGTTCATTTATAAGACGGATCCATACTATATTGGTGTAAATATCCGCAGAAATCTCCGCCTCTGTTATCAACGCTGATAACAAAATGATAACAGAAGGGGTGATAGGCTGGATAATATGGATATATCAAATAATCGGAGGAACCACGAACTGGACGAACAGTATTTCCTAAACGGAATCTGTTAAGGGCACAAGCTCTATGAACCTGAAAACAAAAGGTCGAATAAGCGCGTAGCAGCCTAAAAACATAGTTTCAGATCAAGCCTTGTGCCATTACGGCAGGCAGCTTTTTTATACCCGTTCGCCTTGTAAAACACCCGGGAGAAAGACATCGAACCGTCCAGAAAGCCAGGCATGTCCACGGGCTTGCGGATTGTTTGGCGAAGACTCGATAATGGATCGTGAGGATGTCGCGGTGAGAGGGTGATGAGATTTGACGGATCGGAGGCGGATGGAACGAAAAGCCGGCCGCGGAAGATGACGTTCAAAAAAGTTGTCACTTTTCGACGAAATCACGAACGACCAGGTCATCACGCGTCAATACTGTTCACGGGAGCCCGTGCATGATAGTGAGCGTTCATGTTTCTGACATACCAAACGGCAATGTTTGGACAGCATTTCTGAATATCATCGAATAAAATGTGTCCAAAAACTTGCAAAATCCGTATTGTTTCAGTATAATAGCGGTGTGGAAACATGCAGCGAGCCCCGCTTTGTCGGCGGTGTGTGCGACGATTCGGGCGCGTATGCAGATCTGCACGGTATGAAAAACACAAAAAAACAGGAAAGAGAAAGAAAAAATGAGAAAAATCGCATTGGTACTGCTCGCCGTCATTCTGGTGCTTGCTCTGGCAGCATGCGGACAGACCGAAAAGAAGGATGAAGTCGGGATGGCAAATCCCTGGACGGACGTTGCGGACGCTCAGGCGGCGGCCGACGGCGCGGAAGTCGGCTATTTCACCGTGCCGGACAAGGGCGCTTCGCTGGCCTCCGGAGCGCTTGACTGGACCGTCTTCCGCTGCATGAAGGGCATCGCGGAAGCACAGGGAACGGTCGGCGGTAACAAGGTCGTTGTCCGCAAGGGACTCAAGCAGGACAGCACGGACGTATCCGGTGACAGCACGGCTTACGACTACTCCTTTACGGAAACGGTCGGCGACTGGCAGGTCAACTGCTGGACCAACGAAGAAGGAAAGGTCAACAAGGCTACCTGGCTCACCAACAACTTCAGCTACAGCATCGTGGCTGAGAAAGCGCTCACCGTGGAGGATATCTCTGCGCTTGTGCTCGGCATACAGTAAACAATCGCTTCAGATCATGAACAAAAGCCAACCGGTCCTGACTGACCGGTTGGCTTTCCTTCGTATTGGATGCAAAACGGATTCGGCGAGCCCGGCCGAAGAGGATCCGGAGCCCGATCTAAGCCGGGGAAGGGGATCGACATGACGGAACACTACGATGTGGCGGTTTTGGGCGCCGGTCCTGCGGGAGCGGCGTGCGGGATCAGCCTTCAGAAGAACGGGATAAGGAACTGTGTAATCGACAAAGCCCGCTTCCCCAGACATAAAACCTGCGCGGGCCTCATTACCGAGAAGACCCATCTCCTGCTCGGGGATCTCCTGGACGCCGGAGAGGAAGGTCTTGGCGGGCTGTTCGTGGGCGAATCGTCCGAAGTGTCGCTCTATCAAGGCACCGAACGGCTGATCACGGTCGACACGGACAGACGGTTCCGCTTCGTTGACAGAGAACAGTTCGACGACCGCCTGATGCGGCATTATCAGGCAATCGGCGGAACGTTTTATCAGGGCGAGGAGCATTATTCGATCGATTTCGAAAAGAAGACCATCACGCTTTCCGGCGGGAACACGATCCGCTACGAGTATCTGATCGCGGCGAACGGAGCGATGAGCAGCGTTCACAAGGCGTTCGGCGTAAAGCCGGAGGAAATGGGGTTCGCCATCGAATGCATGCTTCCAAGGAAGGAAACGCATCCGTCGGGCACCAACATCATCTTCGGATATAAAAATGTCAGCTACGCGTGGGTCTTTCCTTCCGGGGACCGGACCTGCGTGGGTATCGTGAATCTGTACGACAGGCAGTTCCCCTACCGGGAGTCGCTCGACGCGCTTCTGAACGACCTGAAGATCGGTCCATGCCGCGAGGGATACAAAGGGGCGTTCGCTCCGTTCGGAAAAGTGGTGGATCAGAAACTGTTCCCGGACGGAATCCTTCTGGCCGGGGACGCCGCAGGGTTCGTGGATCCCATCACGGGAGAAGGGATCTATATGGCGCTGCTGTCGGGAACCAGAGCAGGGGAGGCGTTTCTCAAGGGCGAACCGAAAAAGGAATACCTCGCGTCCGTCCGGCCGATCGTGAAAAGAGTCGAAGCCGGGAGACGGAACAGAAAAATCCTTCAGAACGGATTGCTGATGCGAAATCTGCCGCAGCTTGCGAGATCCAATGAAGGCCTGATCCGTTTCTACCTCGACGAGGAGATCTCGATGTACCGGTATGCCGAGGACTCCGTGGTGAAGATCATCAGCGACTACAGGAAAAAGGCCGCCCGGAAATGAGCGGCAGGCGGAAGAGGGAAAACCGATGAAAATCGAACTGACCGAAGTAAACGAACAGAACTGGATCGGGTTCAGGAGACTGGAAGTCGGGGAAGAGCAGAAAGGCTATCTCGACAGTCCGACGGGCATCCTCGCGAGAGGATATATCTACCGGTCCTGCCGGGCCAGAGTCGTCGGGATCACCGCCGACGGGGTCGCCGTCGGCATTGCGTTGGTAAAGGACCTGGACGAGGAACCCGCCTGCTACGATCTGCAGCAGTTCATGATCGACCGGCGGTACCAGGGACGGGGGATCGGGACGGAGGCGCTCCGGCTGATCCTCTCGGAACTGGCGGAAGAGAAAAAATATGACTGTGCGGAGGTCTGCGTCAAGAAAGACGACAAGGCGGCGATCCGGGTATACGAGAAGGCCGGGTTCGTCGATACCGGCTATATAGACGAGGACACGCCGGACAGTCTGAATCTGATGGTTTCGCTCCGGGGCTGACGGCAGATACAGGGAAACAAGCGAAAAGCAGACATTTCAACCGGGGGTTGAAGTGTCTGCTTTTTTCGTCTATGGTTACGAAGGCCTTTCCCCGGCCATTTCGCCGAACAGACGGCACAGGAAATCTCTGTCGTCCACTTCCTCCACCAGAAGCATCTCCTTCGCTCCCGGGTAGGGGATCTCCCGGGCGGCGTCCGGCATCAAAGAAAGCGCGGCGGGGGTCGGCTTGACGAGAAGCCGGTCGTCGTAGATGCCGCCGACCAGTTTTCCCCGGATATAAAGGAGGTACTCACCCATCATTTTCCGGGAAGAGACTCCATCCAGCTCGGACAGCTGGTCGAGGATGAAAAGAAGATAGGATTCGCGGGACGCCATGCCGCCTCCTTTCACTCCTCACCGGAAGCCGGTGAGAGGACATAGTCGTAATACGCGTAATTGTCCGTCGCGGAAGACTGTTCCAGCAGGAATCCGTATACCTGGTTCCTGAGTTTCTGTCTTGCCTCATAGGGAGAGAGGGACGGATCCGGATAAAAGGGCTCCGAAAGCGTAACAGTCAGGCGGGGCGGGCGGTTTTTCAGCAGCTTGCGCTGCCGGTAAGTCGTTGCGAAGGCCAAAACAGGCAGATCGTCGCGGACGGGATAGGAAAAACTGTCCGCCGTGAAAGGCCGTATCCCGGTATACCAGGGCCAGATATGGGCTTCCGGATAGATCGTGATTGTCCTTCCCTGCTCCAGACGGGTCTTCAGCGCGTTCCGGAACGGTTTGACGCCGCCTGTCTCGTCCGGCAGCGGGATGGCGCCCAGAAGCTGGACGAACCGGCGCAGCACCGGGGCGGAAACCGCTTCCGGACCGGTCACGATATGGGCGTGGTGCGGAAAGACCGCCAGGGAGGGCGTGTAGGCATCCATCATGTTCTGGGTATGGTTGCCATACAGATAGAATCCCGTTCCGCGCAGTTCCTTCAGAACGCGCCGGTTTCTGATCCTTAGGCCGAAACCGACCTTTCCGATCAGGAAGATCACGGGCGTGGCGACCATCCGGTAGACGAAGAATTCGGAAAGTTTCCACAGCGGCCCGCGCAGGAGAAAGGGAAAGTCGGCCGTTACGGGCTTCGGATGGATGGAAAGAGATGCAAAATCGTCTTTCAGGGGATCCCGGTAGTAAATCGTTTTCTTTGCCATGCTGTCATTCACCTCTGCGGGTCGCTTCATGGACTTCGAGGATCATCTTTTCCATCCGGTCCATGCAGTTTTCAACGTCAAACTGTCCGGTATATTGCAGATAGGCCTTGCTTCGCTCGGCTCTTTCGGCAGGATGCTCCAGCCAGTAGTCGATCCGTTCGGCAAGCGCGGCCGAGTCGTTGCAGGGAAACAGGTCTTTCTCGTCGAGCGCGAAGAACCGGGTGGCGCTCCGGGGAGAATCAGAGATCACCGGGACAAGACCGCACCGAATCGCCTCCAGGCAGGCAATCGCTTCGATCTCGATTTCAGCCGGATGGACGTAAAGATCGGCGGTGTTTACGAGACGGACCATCTCCTCCCGCGGGAAGAAGCGGAAGACCGGAGGATTCTTCAGCCCGCGGGCTTTTTTCTCCAGTTTTTTCTTCAGCGGGCCGTCACCGGCGAAGATCAGCTGCAGCTCGTCCGAATGGCGGCTGAGTTTCGCCGCCTTCAGGAGGACCTTGTGGGATTTTTCCTTGCTGAAGCGGCCCGTGAACAGGATCACGAACTTGCCTTCCCATTCAGGTGGCCTGTCAAAGGCGGCCGGCCGGAAGTCCCGGCTGACGCCGTTCGAGATCACATAGGCGTTTGTCTTTCCGCCGTACCGTTCGAACGTCTGGCGGATGAACTCGCTCGGATAGTGCACGCCGCCTACATACCGGTAGAAATACTGATAGAATTCCCGGTAGGTGAGACGATTTGCGGAAGACCAGTTCTTCATGAAGAAGTGACTGGTAAGGTTTTCGGCCTGGCAGTGGAAGCCCGCCGTGACGGAGATCCCCCGTTCCGTCGCCATCCGCAGCGCCTGGGTGCAGAGGAAGAACGGCGTCATCAGGTGTACGTGATCCGCCCCGTCAAGCGCCTTTTCCACCGTCTCTCTGTCGGATCGCCCGATCACCACGCCGTTTTCCTTAATGTAATGTTTGAAGGGGCCCGTCGGCAGAGCGGGAACGACGAAGCAGTCCGGCTCTCCCGCCCGGTCTTTGTCGGGACAGACCACACGGACCGTGTGTCCTTTCCCGCGAAGGGATCGGATCAGATTCATGGCTGCGATGGTGGTCCCGTTGTTTTCGCGGCCCAGTACGTCGCAGACTACGCAGATCGTCATAGAGTTGTCCGGCCTTTCATGAGGGTGGGGTTGGGGATCGATCGGTTCGGATCATGGCTCCCGGCGTTTTTTCTTTTTGTTCCGGTGGGCAAGTCCGATCGGGCCGATCCGACGGCCCATCGCGAAGTATTCTCCGTGAGAGAAGACCAGAAGGGACGAGCGTTCCAGATGAAGACGTCCGGCCTGATCGAGAAGGCTGTCCTCCACGGAGACCTGCGTCACGTCGGCCAGAAACATATCGTGGGACCCCTGCGGGAGCACATCGGTCACCCGGCACTCCAGGGCAAGAGGGCATTCGGCCAGCGTTGGCGCCTTCACCGTCCTGCTCTCGATCAGGGACAAGCCGGTCTTCTTGAATTTATCCACGCAGCGCCCGGTCACCGTGCCGACGTAATCAGCCGTTCGGCAAAGAGAGGCGGGGACCAGGTTGATGACGAACTCCCCTGTTTCCCGGATGATGCCGTAGGAATGGCGCTCCGGCCGGACCGAGATGTAGACTTTCGGCGGATGGGTGGACACGACGCCGGTCCATCCGATCGTTAGGATGTTGGCCTTTTCGAGAGTGCCGCAGGTGACCATGACTGAGGGCACGGGAGCGAGCAGTGCGGCGCCTTTCCAGTATTGACGGGACACGGGGCGGCCTCCTTTCGGCAAAACGGCCGGGATCGCGGCCGGGTTCAGGTTGAAGTGAGAGATGCCAGGATCTCGGTGAATTCGGGGAGCGTTTCGGTGTGGTTCAGCCGATCGCGGATCCGCGCAGCACCGCGGAAGCCATGGAGGAAACAGGCGGCCCGGGAACGGGACTCCCGGATCCCGACGGTCTCTCCCTTTTCTCTGACGACGTCCTCGACGAAGCGGATCGTCAGATCGACGATCTCCTCCTTCGACGGAGGAACGAAGGAAGGATCCTTCAGGAAGGAGAAGATCCATGGCGCGCCGAGGGCGGCACGCCCGACGGCGACGCCGTCGCAGCCGGCATCCAGATACCGGTCGGCAGAAGCGGGGGAGGTCACGTCGCCGTTTCCGTACAGCTGAAAACGGTCGGATGTGAATCCGTTCTCGCGGAGAGAACGCACGGTTTCGGCGCAGACGGAAAGGTCGACGCCGGGCGTATACAGCTGCTCCCTCGTACGGCAGTGAAGGGTGACGGAGGAGGCGCCGTTCCTCGCCAGAAGAAGGCAGAAATCTGGTGCGCAGATCTCGTTTGCGTCCCATCCGAGACGGCACTTTACGGAGAGCGGCACACCGAACGATGCGGTCACTTCGGCAACGGCAGCCACCATCCTGGCGGCGCGGTCCGGATCCCGCATCAGGGCGCAGCCCTCGCCGTTGGAAACGATCTTCCGGACGGGACAGCCCATGTTCAGATCGATCCCCGCGGGCGGCGACGCATAGGAACAGCCTTCATAGGAGCCGGAAAGAAGGATCCGGGCCGCGGCGGCCACGGTCTCCGGTTCACGTCCGAACAGCTGCAGGACGACCGGTGCTTCGCCCGGCGCGATCCTGGCGATCCCGGCCGTTTTGCGGTCGCCCATGACGAGGGCGGTGGCCGAGATCATCTCGCTGACGGAAAAATCGGCGCCATAGCCGGTACACAGCAAGCGAAACGAAGCATCTGTGTACCCCGCCATCGGCGCCAGGGCATAGATCGGTCTCATCGGTCCTCTCCTTCCTTATTTCCGCGGGAACGGTTTGAGGCAAAGGACGGCAACAAGGTGCGGGACGGCCGCAAACACCAGCGTGGAAAGAAATTCTGGAAAGACGGCCGTGGAGAACAGCGACCCGAGAGTCAGTCCCCCGGAAGTGGAGAGCACCGTGATGATGGTGAAGATCGACCGAAGAGCGATCGCGCCCAGCGTGAGAAGGATCCGGACGGGAAGACCGGTTGATAGATATTCCTCGGTTAACGCGCCGACGAAATAGCCGACGGGCATGTATAAAAGCGGCAGAAGACACAGCGAGCCCCCGCCGAGAGATTCCACGACAAACGCCGCGGCGATACCGAAGACGGCGCCCCAGCGTTCGCCAAGCCGAATGGCGACGGCCACGGTAAGGGGCAGCATCAGATCCGGCACTGCGCCGAACGGACGCCAGCGGGCGAAGATCGACGTCTGAAGCAGGGAGAAAAAGACGATCAGGAAAGCGAGGACCGCTGTTTTGGCGATGGTCTCCCAGGAGGGAAGGTGCAGGGAGAAGGAACGGCTCGGCGCGAGCCCCGGTTCCATCTCCCGCTCGGTGATTCCGGCGTCCGGGTGCCGGCGCTCGGAGGTGATCCGGTGACGGGGACGGCTCATGACTCGCCTCCTGTCAAGGTCGACCCGTCCGCCGCGGTCGTTTCGTAGGAAGTGATGACCATGACGGAACTGAGATCGGCCACATCGGCGGAGCACTTCACCGTAACGGTGATGCCGCGGTTATAGGGGTTCGTCTCGACGGTCTCCACGAACCCGATCACAAGATCCCTGGGATAGACGCTCCCCAGCCCGGACGTCAGGACCCGGTCTCCCTCCCGCACGTCGGAATCGGCCGGAAGATACCGGAGCAGGCAGCGGCCGTCCGGCGCCAGATCGAACTGGCCTTCGCAGATACCCTCTTCGCCCGTCCGCTCCAGATAGGCGCCGACGGAAGAGGTGGAATCCGCGATGGAGGTGACTCTGCACCAGCTGTATCCGACTTCCGTGACCTGTCCGTAGATGCCGTCGGCTGTGACGACCGGCATGTGCAGGGCGACGCCCGACCCGCTGCCGACGTCCAGCGTCAGCAGTTTCGCGTAGTTGTTGCTTTCCCGGCCTGTGATGGTGGCGCGGAGAAAGGTAAAGTCGTTATGGCGGAGCTTCATTTCAAGGAAGTCGCTCATCCAGGCATACAGTTTCTCGATTTCAGAAGCGTGATAGACCTGATTTTCAAGCGATTCCACTTTTTCGCGGAGCGCGGCGTTCTCTTTCACCAGCTCGTCAAAACGGGTGAAATAGTCGCTGTATCCTTCCAGCGCCTCGCCGACGGCGGTAAACCCCTTCTGCAGGGGCGTGAGCACGACGTTCACCGCGTCCCGCAGGAAAAAGGAAACACCCATGGCGGACAAGACCGACGGGACGATCACCAGGATCAGCGCGACGGCCACGGCGATATAGAAGAACTTGCTCTTGAAAAAGCGCTTCATGAGAACGGTTCCTTTCCTTGAAAGGTGGGGTCAGCGGGTACGGTAGATCAGGTCTCCTGTGATGAAGTTCCCCTCCAGAACGCGTCCGAGACCCGTGACGACCGCGTCGATCGGATTCTTCGAGACGACGGTACGGATCCCTGTCGCTTGGGAAATGACGGTGTCGAGCCCCGGCAGGACGGAGCAGCCGCCTGCCAGCATGATGCCGGTGTCGAAGATGTCCGCCGCCAGCTGCGGCTTTGTGTTCTCCAGCGTGTTGCGGATCGCTTCTACGATGCGCAGGACGTTGTCGGACAGCGCCTCCCGGATCTCGGCCGAGTTGATCTCCACGATGGCGGGCAGTCCGGTGATCAGGCTGCGGCCCCGGACCTGCATGGCGCCCCTGTCGGTGGACGGGTGCACGCTGCCGATCTTCCGTTTCAGGCTCTCGGCGGTCACATTCCCGATCAGGACGTTGTATTTCCTCTTGATGTAGGAAACGATGGATTCGTCCAGTTCGTCCCCGGCGACCCGGTCGGAGGTGGAAAGGACGATGTTGCCCATGGACAGGACGGCGAATTCCGACGTTCCGGCGCCCAGATCCACGATCATGGATCCGCGCGGGTTCTCAACCTTGAGCCCGCTCCCGATGGCAGCCGCGATGGGCTCCTGCAGAAGAGCGACCGACTGCGCGCCCGCTTCCAGCGTCACGTCCTCCACGGCGCGGCGCTCCACTTCGGTGACACCGCACGGGATGCAGATCAGGACGCGGGGGCGGCTGAACAGCGAGCTCCCGGAGGCTCTTTTGAAGTATTGATTCAGCATCATGGCCGTGATGTCGTATTCCGCGATGACGCCGCTCTTCAGCGGACGGACCGCCTGGATGGAACCGGGGGTCTTGCCGAGCATGAGACGCGCTTCCTTGCCCACCGCCATGACGCGGCGGGACTTGGTCTCCACCGCTACGACGGATGGTTCGCGCAGAACGATGCCGCGGCCCTTCATGTAGAGGAAGGTGTTGGCGGTTCCCAGATCGATACCGAAACTTTTCATTGATGACTCCTATATACACGATGAACGTTGTTTGACTTGTTTCGCGGGCGGCAAAGGCCGGTCAGAGGGGAAGGATTCCGAAGGCGGACAGGCCGACGGCGACGCGGCACAGTGGGAGCCCGACGACGTTGAAATAGTCGCCGGAAAGGCTTTCGACGAACGTACAGGCCTTGCCCTGTATGCCGTATGCGCCCGCTTTGTCGAGGGGTTCGCCGCTTTTGCAGTACACGTCGATCTCACGGTCCGAAAGAGAACGGAACGTTACCTCGGTGACGGTGTGGAACAGATCGGTCCGGCCGGACGGCACATCCCGGATCATGACGCCGGTCAGGACCCGGTGGGTCCTCCCGGAAAGATCGGACAGCATCCGCCTTGCCTCTTCCTCCGAGGCGGGTTTGCCGAGCGGCAGCAGGCGGCCGGCTTCGGGCGGCGCGATCACGACGGTGTCCGCCGAGAGGATCACGACGTCCTGTCCGGAGAGCGAGGCGGCGACCGCGTCGTTCTTCAGCCGGGCCAGCGACTCCACGTAGAGATCCGGCCTGCCGTCGGGATAGGAGACGGTCCCCTCGTCCGCCTCCGCCGTCTGGACGGTGAAATCGAATCCGGCCAGCCGGAGCAGTTCGCGCCGGCGGGGGGAGCCGGACGCAAGAATCAGTCTTTTCATATGCCTCCGCAGAGGGCCGCGTCAGATCCGGCGGCCCGCCATCGGGATCCCGCGTTCGTAGCAGTCGAGAACGGAGGGATCCGGTGATTCAAAGAGAAAGTGGATGAATCCCGGTCTGCCGAGTTCCGTCATCCGGTCGCTCATGACAGTCGGGACGCTGTTCAGAATCAGGTTGGTGCAGTCCGGCTGACCGAGGACGGGAAAGACTTCGCCTCGACGGTCGGTAAGAAAGGAGGCGCAGCGGTGGGGCCTCGCGTTATCCGGGGAAATCCGGCCGCCTGCGTTCCCTTTTCTGCAGGCACCGCCGCAGATGACGCAGCGCGAGAGCGTCATGACCGGAAGACGGCCGTAGACGATGACGCCAATGCCCGGTTCCTGGGCGAGAGCCCGTACGGCGCCGGCCGGCAGTTCGGGCGACAGGGTCACGGAGGAGGCGCCCAGGTCCATCCAGACGGACAGGGCGGCCCGGTTCGTGATGTTCGCGCGATAGGAGACATCTGCTTCGAACCCGGCCTCCCGAGCAAGACGGAGATGACCTGGCGTGTGACAGAGAGCGCGGCGGATGCCGGCTTCTTTCGCTCTGGAGAGAAGGCGGCGGATCAGTCCGTCATCCGGCGAGAGCGGAGGAAGAGCCAGCGCGTATTCGGTGACCGCCGGAAGCGGGGTCCCGAGAACGGAATAGGGAACGGTCACCCGGTCGAAAGCGGAGAGAAATGTGGCGCAGCCGGCGGGGTCGTCCCGGAGCGTATCCAGAAGGGAATCGCCGTTCAGGAACTCCGCCGTTCGGAGACCGGTCGCGGATCCGCGGTCGGCCGGTACCGGTTTGAAAACAGGAGGATCCCCGGCGGGATCGCCGGTTCCGGCCAGAAGAGCGGCAAGACCTGCTGCCGCATCCCGGCGAAGCGCGTTCAGAGAGGAAGCCGGCAGCCATAGATCCGGGCCGATCGTCGAACGGAAGCCGTCGCGGGAAAGGGCAAATCCGGTCCCGCCCAGTTTTGAGACGGAGCGGAACGCGGACTCTTCGTCCAGAGGACGTCCCGACGCGGAACGCGGCACATCGCCGAGGGCGGTGCAGGAAACATCGCCCGAGGAAAGCTTCAGGGAAGCGGGCCGTCCGGCTTCCGCCGTCAGAAAGGCGGTAACGGGCGAGCCTGCGGATTTTCTCCGGCTGTTGGCGGCGGCGATGCGCGCGCCCAGCGCACGGCTGACGGTCTGAGACGGGTCCTGCTGCCGCTTCTCCGACGCGGCGGTCCCGCTCATCGAGCGGTATCGGCCGGTAACGTATCCGTCGGTGAACCCGCGGCTGAAGCAGTCAGCCAGTCGGGCGATCTCTTCCTTCGTGGCGGAGCGGCCTTCATCGAGGAGCCGACGGTAGACGGACGTCACGCCGTACACATAAGCGGCCGATTTTAGCCGGCCCTCCAGTTTGAGGGCGGCGACGCCGCTGTCTATCAGTTCAGGGATGTGGGACGCGAGACAGAGGTCCGCCAGGGAGAGCGGACAGGGACCGGAGGAGCGTTCCGCGGTATAAGGAAGGCGGCATGGCTGAGCGCAGTCGCCCCGGTTGCCGCTCCGGCCGCCCATGACGAAAGAGGCGAGGCACTGACCGCTCAGCGAGACGCAGTGCGCGCCGTGGAGAAACATTTCGATCTCCAGACCGCTGTTCTTCACGAGAGAGCGGATCTCCTCGAGAGAGAGTTCCCTGGGTGCCACGAGCCGGGCGAACCCCATCGCCCGGAGAGCGGCGCAGTCGGCGGGGGAGGAGAGAGAAGTTTGAGTACTGGCATGCAGGACGGCGTGAGGAAAACGACGACGGACCTCATGCGCCACGCCGAAATCGGCGCAGATCACGGCGTCTGCCCGCGCGGATTCATCCGAAGATCCGAGGACCTGTTCGGCCAGGGCGAGGACGTCGTCCATCTCGCGGTCCCTCACGCGCGTGTTGATGGTGATGTGCGCGGCGGCGCCGCAGTCATGACAGAGACGGATGGCGTCCGTCAGTTCGCCGTCTGCGAAATTTTTAGCCCGCATCCGGTTCGAAAAGGAGACGCCGCCGAAATAGACGGCGTCGGCTCCGGCGGCCAGCGCCGCCCGGAGACTTTCGGGAGATCCGGCAGGGGAAAGAAGTTCAGGTACGGTCATCGTTGTTCCGGAGAAGCGATTCGATGTAGCGGATCCGCTCGTCTCGGGATCTGGGCTGACCGTCTTTCTTCCGGCCGTCCAGATACTGTTCCAGCGCGGCGATCTTGTCTTCCAGAGTGACGGACGCGCCGGAAAGGCCTTCCGGCAGCGGATCGGCGGGAACGGCCTGGCCGGAGGAGGAAACGGCGTCCTCGTATGCCTTCCTGTACTGGTCGGCTTCTTCCCGAAGCGATTTCAGGTTCATCTCGCACAGGGAGAGCTGCGTTTCCAGCATCCGGGCCTTCTTCTCGGCAGCCCGCTTGTCCGCAAGATAATCCACCGAGCACAGAAGGGCTGCGTCCAGATAGGAGATGCGGGCGGAGGAACGCATGGAAGGGCCGAGGAGCAGCGTCATCTGCTGGTCCACCTGCTGGGCGAGCTCCCTGACGAATTCTTCCGACTCGTCGGTGACGAGCGTCAGGGTGGAACCCGCGATGGTGACGGTGATCTTGTTTTTCTCCATAGGCTACCTCTCGATCGGTGCAGACAATTATTCGATCATATTATACCCGAAAAACAGCCAAAAGGGAAGAGGGTATTTGAAAAACCGGGCTCCGGACGAAAAAAACGGCAGACCGTCAGCTGAAGCTGACGACCTACCGTCCTGAACCGATCGGAACCGGACCGTTTCCCGGCCGTTGTACAGTCAGGCGTTTCCCTGACCGGAGCGTTCGAACGCCGCGCCGACGAAGCCGAGAAAGAGCGGATGAGGTTTGTTCGGGCGGGACTTGAATTCCGGATGATACTGGACCCCGACGAAAAAGGGATACCCGGGCAGTTCCACGGTCTCTACGAGCAGCCCGTCCGGAGACAGCCCGCTGAGGGCCATACCGTGTTCCTGCAGTGGCGCGCGGTAGTCGTTGTTGAATTCGTAACGGTGCCGGTGCCTTTCGCTGATGCGCCGCGCGCCGTAGCATTTTTCCATCATCGTCCCGGAAACGATCTCGCAGGGGTACGCGCCGAGCCGGAGCGTGCCGCCCTTGTCGATCTCGTCGCTCTGCCCGGGCATGAAATCGATGACCTTATGGGGGCAGGCCGCATCGAACTCTCCCGAGTTCGCGTCCGGATAACCGGCAACATGTCTCGCAAATTCGATCACGGACACCTGCATGCCGAGGCAGATGCCGAAATACGGGATGCGATGGACCCGCGCGTATTCGGCCGCCGTGATCATGCCTTCGATCCCGCGGTTCCCGAATCCGCCGGGGACGATGATCCCGTGCAGTGCGCCGAGGATCTCGTCCGCGTTTTCCGGCGTGAGCGTCTCCGAGTCGATCCAGTGGATCTTGATGTGGGTGTTGTACCGGTAACCCGCGTGACGGAGCGCCTCCGCCACGGAAAGATAGGCGTCATGCAGCGAAACGTATTTGCCGACCAGCCCGATCTCGACATGGTAGGGCCGTGATTTGATCCGATCGACCATGGCGGACCAGTCTGCGAGATCCGGCTCCGGCGTGGAGAGACCCAGTTCCCGGCAGACGACGGCGGAAAAGTTCGACTTTTCCAGCATGAGAGGAGCCTCATAAAGGTTCGGGAGCGTTACGTTCTCGATCACGCAGTCCTTCTTGACGTTGCAGAACAGAGCGATCTTGTCGAAGATCGCTTCTTCCAGATTCTCGTCGCACCGCAGGATGATGACGGACGGGTTGACTCCCATCCCCTGCAGTTCCTTGACGGAGTGCTGGGTCGGTTTGGTCTTGTGCTCCTCCGAGCCGTGAAGATAGGGTACCAGCGTGACGTGGATGAACAGACTGTTCTCCCGTCCGACCTCCAGGGAAACCTGGCGCGCCGCCTCGATGAAGGGCTGGGACTCGATATCGCCGATCGTGCCGCCGATCTCCGTGATGACCACGTCAGCGTCGGAGTGACGGCCCACGTTATAGACGAATTCCTTGATCTCGTTCGTGATGTGGGGGATGACCTGGACGGTGGAGCCGAGATATTCGCCCCGCCGCTCTTTGTTCAGGACGTTCCAGTATACTTTTCCGGTCGTGAGGTTGGAGTACTTGTTCAGATCCTCGTCGATGAAGCGCTCGT
>JAEEGL012738064.1_pt1 | contig 14590 bp, 12 predicted proteins | sample 9134231 | NCBI WGS metagenome assembly JAEEGL01 (sample SAMN16246548, study PRJNA631951) | gut metagenome | biome: gut microbiome; feature: rumen; material: fiber-attached | host: Bos | place: Iran: Karaj | collected 2018-10 | reverse complement strand
TAGAAGATGTTACAACCTCGGGCAAGTCCATTGAGGAGACTGTGCCGATCATCCAGGCTCAGGCGGACTGCGACATTGTAGGTCTCATGGTTTCTCTCAACAGACAGGAGAAGGGACAGGACTCAGACATGAGCGCCCTGGATGAGATCAAGGAGAGATATGGTTTTTCAGCTCACTCCATAGTAACCATGAGCGATGTTGTTTCTTACCTGTACAACAGACCCGTGGATGGAGAAGTTCTTTTGACCAAGGACATCAAAAAGGCAATTGATGCATATTACGCCGAGTACGGCGCTAAATCATAAGGGGGTTATTTCATGGAAGAGAAGGTTTACAAACAGCTTGGAGGGTCTGGGGCTCTCAGCATCACATTCGGAGTTATTTCCATTGTCGCAGGAGTGACCATGGGCGTGCTCCTAATCATTAGTGGAGGGAAGCTCCTCTCAAGCAGGAGAAGCATGATATTCTAAAGCAGTATGAGGATAAGGATTAAGAAATTTGAACCGGTCAGAGACCGTTATATGTTTACAGATAACAGACATCCTGAAAAGGGCGTAATGTCGGCAATTTTAGGATGTATATCTGTAGCAGCCCTGGGCTGCGCCGTATTCTTTACCTACAGGGATGGCGGCCAGGCCCAGGTGAAATATGCCGCGGCGGCAATGCTGGCGGCAGTTTTTTCTGTTGTGGGAATTGTTCTCGGAATACAGTCAAGATTTGAACGGGATATCTTCAAGCTCTTTCCGAATCTGGGGATAATCCTCAATTCACTTTCCATAATTTTTGTCATCTTAATTGTTGTGATAGGACTTAGCTGATATGAATAACGACGAACTTATTTTTGAATTTGAATCCGGAACGGACGTGGTCAGGGAGCGGCTTGAGCTTGCTGCTGACAGAATAAAGGAGATATCGCAGGAGGGACTTAAGAACCCGGAGTTTTCCGACTACTTTAAAAAGGTGTCGGAATTTCTTTTGCTGGTGCTTGAAACCTTGGATGTGCAGGAGAAAGGTGAGGGCATGGACCTTGACCTTGATGAACTTAAGGCTGAAAATAAGAGGCTTTTTGAGGACATTCTTCCTGAGAATTATGATAAAAGCTACGGCAATCCCAAGGTGGCTGTAGAGAAACTTGGAGAAGATATGGGCAAACTTTTATCTTCTCTTTACTTTGAAATGAGATCCCTGATTCCTTTTGCATACGAGGCTGATGTTCAGGAGATTGTCATACGGCTTGAACTGTTCCTTGAGATATTCGGACTGTTTGCTGACAGCGACGCCCGGGGTGCGCTTCCTTCCTACGAAGATCTTCGGAAGATTATGTACTGGTTCTACAGCGACTACGCCGAAGAGGAGAGGATGGCCAGGTTTGCTTCAATTGTTGATCCTGAGGATGATTTTGCAAGGGCGCTGATAATGAACAGCGATCTTAGCGATTTGCGCTACCTCTATAGATTTGGCGAGTACATTTCGGACAATGAACTTGGTGCCGCAGAGTATATGAACGGACTTTCAGAAGAGGAAATAGACAGACTGGCTTCAACTTTCACTGAAGGGTACAGGATTGGATTTGAAGTCACCGGCAAAGACATAACCATCAAGAAGACGGTGTCCATTATCTATCAGCTGGGCTTTGAGAGAATTGTCAGAAAGGCTGTTGAGAACTTCGGGAAGATAGGACTTAAGACCACTATTTACAGGGCTGTAATGTCTGGTTTCTTCATGGGAGGAAGCGCAAGGCGTGCAGGATACTACGGCGCTGTTCCCAACAGACAGTTTGACTATGACCATAAGGACGACGACGCACTGATCCTGGATGGAGCTCTTGTGAACAGAAGGCTTGAGGCTGTCAGGGCTGCAGGAGAGAAGTACAAGAAAGAAGCTAAGCTCTTTGGCGGACCTGCTGTCATCGAGGTGTTCGGCGAGAAGCCTTTTGCACCGGTTCCCTGCAAGGATGCTCTTTCCTTCAGCGCTGCCCAGAAGAAGATGGTCAGTGACTACAAGGTGCAGGCGTCCCTTATTCAGAATGAATATATTATAGGAAAAGAGAGGAGCTTTACCATCATCTCTTTCCCTGTTCCCGAGATAGGTGATAATTACGCGGAAGTATTTGATGAGATAGTTAAGATCAACACACTGGACTATCAGCTTTACCAGAATATTCAGCAGAAGATCATAGATGCCCTGGATGAAGCTCAGTACTGTGAAATCACCGGCATGGGTGACAATCACACCAGCATGAAGGTGATGCTCCACGAGCTGTCAGATAAATCCAAGGAGACGAATTTCGAGAACTGTGTGGCTGACGTCAACATTCCGGTGGGAGAGGTGTTCACATCACCAAAACTCACAGGAACAGAAGGCGTGCTTCATGTCACCGGAGTTTATCTTGAGGGGCTGTTCTTCAAGAATCTGGAGATCAGGTTTAAGGACGGCATGATCACAGAGTATAGCTGTTCAAACTTCGATAGCCCTGAGGAGAACAGGAAATACATAAACGACAACATCCTCTTTGGCCACAAGACACTTCCCATCGGTGAGTTCGCCATCGGAACCAACACTCTGGCCTACGTGGTTGCCAGGAAGTACGGCATCGAGGAGAAACTTCCTATACTGATAGCAGAGAAGACAGGTCCCCATTTTGCAGTAGGCGACACCTGTTACTCCCGGGAAGAGGACAACTGCACCTATAACCCCGACGGCAAGGCCATCGTTGCCAGGGAAAATGAGATTTCAGCCAAGAGGAAGACTGATCCGGACAAGGCATATTTCTTTTGCCACACGGACATCACCATTCCTTATGATGAACTGGGTGAGATCAGGGCAGTTCGCGAGGATGGAAGCTTTGTGACCATCATAAAGGACGGAAGATTTGTGCTTACGGGAACCGAGGAGCTTAATGTTCCGCTGGATGAAAAATAAATGTTAATTTTTTTGTAAAATGTGTGGTACAACATTTTGTATTGTGGTAGGATAGGTTTGACTAAATATAGTTATTAATATGAGGAGGCATTATGGCACAGGTTGGAATTGTAATGGGCAGCGATTCAGATATGCCTGTTATGAGCAAGGCAGCGGATATACTGGATCAGCTTGGGGTTTCGTACGAGATGCGCATCATCTCAGCCCACAGGGAGCCGGATGAGTTTTTTGAATATGCTAAGACTGCAGAGGAGAAGGGCTTCAAGGTCATCATCGCAGGAGCCGGAATGGCAGCACACCTTCCGGGAATGTGCGCAGCGATCTTTCCCATGCCGGTTATCGGAATTCCCATGCACACCACATCACTGGGCGGAAGAGACTCCTTATACAGTATAGTACAGATGCCTTCAGGGATTCCTGTTGCAACTGTAGCCATAAACGGCGGAGCAAATGCAGGGCTACTGGCAGCCAAGATCCTGGCTACCAGCGATGCTGAGCTTCTTGGAAGATTGAAAGAGTACAGCGCTTCCCTCAAGGATGCCGTTGTTGCCAAGGACAACAGGCTTCAGGAAGTTGGATATAAGAACTATTAAGTTACTGATAGAAAAAGGTCGTCAGATTAAGATAATCTTTTGCTGATGGCTTATAAATTGAAGGAGAACATATGGCACTGGATTACAGAACAGCCGGCGTTGATATCGAGGCCGGATACAAGTCGGTGGAACTAATCAAGGGATATGTGAAAGAGACCATGAGGCCGGAAGTACTGGGCGGCCTTGGCGGATTCTCCGGAGCTTTCTCCATGAAGGCGATAAAGGACATGGATGATCCGGTTCTTTTATCCGGAACAGACGGAGTTGGAACCAAGATCAAGCTGGCTTTTCTTCTGGATAAGCACGACACAATAGGAATAGACGCTGTGGCAATGTGTGTCAATGACGTTGCCTGTGCCGGCGGTGAGCCTCTCTTTTTCCTGGACTACATAGCCTGTGGCAAAAACGAACCTGAGAAGATCGCACAGATCGTAAAGGGCGTGGCTGAGGGCTGCAAACAGTCTGACTGTGCTCTGATCGGCGGAGAGACAGCCGAGCATCCGGGGCTTATGCCTGAGGATGAGTACGACGTGGCAGGCTTTACTGTAGGCGTTGTTGACAGGAAGGACATGATAGACGGCAGCAGCATTGTAGCCGGGGACGTCCTGATCGGCGTTGCATCCAGTGGTGTACATTCAAATGGTTTTTCTCTTGTCCGCAAGATCTTTGACATGACAAAAGAGAGCCTTGAGACATATTACGATGAACTTGGAATGACTCTGGGAGAGTGTCTTCTTACTCCCACAAGAATATATGTAAAAATGATGAAATCCCTGAAGAATGCAGGGATCAGAGTTAAGGGCTGCAGCCACATCACAGGCGGCGGCTTCTATGAGAATATTCCCAGGATGCTTCCTGAGGGAATAAAGGCTGTTGTCAAGAAAGACAGCTATGTTATCCCGCCTATCTTCAAGCTTATGCAGGAAAAGGGCGGCATTGAGGAACAGATGATGTACAACACCTACAATATGGGACTTGGAATGGTTCTTGCAGTTGATCCAAAGGACGCTGAGGCAGCCATTGCAGCCATCGAGGCTTCAGGTGAGAAGGCATACGTTGTAGGAAGCGCCGAAGCAGGCGACAGAGGTGTGGAATTACAATGAGGATAGCGGTTCTGGTGTCTGGAGGCGGAACCAATCTTCAGGCAATAATTGACGGAGTAAAAGACAATACAATTAAAAATACGGAGATATGTCTTGTATACAGCAACAATCCCAAGGCATATGCCCTCACGAGAGCCCAGGAGGCAGGGATTGACACGGCAGTCATAAGTCCTAAGGAGTTTGAGAAGAGAGATGACTTTAATGAAGCTCTTTTCCGGCTTCTGACTGAGACGGCACCGGATCTGATAGTTCTGGCGGGATGCCTTGTGGTGATACCACAGAAAGTTGTTGAGGCCTTCAGGAACAGGATCATCAACATCCATCCGTCGCTGATACCTTCCTTTTGCGGAACCGGCTACTACGGCCTTGGAGTTCATGAGAAGGTCCTGGAGAGGGGAGCCAGAGTTTCAGGTGCCACGGTTCACTTCGTGGATGAGGGTACCGACACAGGCCCGATAATCCTTCAGAAGCCTGTAATGGTAAGGGACGATGATACTCCGGAAACACTCCAGAAGCGCATCATGAAGGAGGCTGAGTGGAAACTTCTTCCCATGGCCATAAACCTCATAGCCACCGGCAAAGTAAAGGTTGAAGATGGCAAAGCAGTAATTTCCGGTTATGACGATGAGATACTTCCGGGACTGTTCTGATTAGTAAAAACAGATTGTAACACAGGAAAAGAGGGGAAAATGAAGGTTTTGATCGTTGGAGGAGGCGGCAGAGAGCATGCAATTGCCGAAGCCGTATCCAGAAGCAGCAGAGTTGACAAGATTTACTGTGCACCGGGAAACGGCGGCATAGCCCAGCTGGCCGAGTGCGTTCCCATCACTCCAATGGAGTTTGACAAACTGGTTTCATTTGCAAAAGAAAAAGAGATCGACCTGACAATTGTCGGCATGGACGATCCGCTGGTGGGAGGCATTGTAGATGCCTTCGAAGCTGAGGACCTCAGGGTATTCGGCCCCAGAAAGAACGCAGCCATCCTTGAGGGAAGCAAGGCTTTCTCCAAGGACCTGATGAAGAAATATGATATACCTACGGCTGCCTACGAGACCTTTGACAATCCGGAGGAAGCCCTTAAATATCTGGAGAGCGCCAAGTTCCCGATTGTGCTTAAGGCAGATGGACTGGCTCTTGGAAAGGGCGTTCTAATCTGTCAGGATCTTGATGAGGCAAAGGCCGGAGTAAAAGAGATAATGCAGGATAAAAAGTTCGGAGATGCCGGAAATCACATGGTCATCGAAGAATTTATGACGGGCCGTGAGGTATCGGTTCTTTCCTTCGTGGACGGACATACCTACAAGCTCATGTCCAGCGCTCAGGATCACAAGAGGGCAGGAGACGGAGATACGGGCCTGAATACAGGCGGTATGGGCAACTTCTCACCAAGCCCCTTCTACACAGAAGAAGTTGATAAATTCTGTCGGGAGCACATCTACAGCAGAACAGTGGATGCCATGGCAAAAGAGGGAAGAGAGTTCAAGGGAGTTATATTCTTTGGCCTGATGCTCACCGATGACGGACCTAAGGTTCTTGAGTATAATGCAAGATTTGGAGATCCTGAGGCACAGGTGGTGCTTCCAAGACTTAAATCTGATATAATAGACGTCTGTGATGCCGTTATCGATGGCACCCTGGATAAGCTTGAACTGGAGTTTGAGGACAAGGCTGCAGTCTGTGTGGTTCTTGCAAGCGACGGTTATCCCTTAAGTTACGAGAAGGGTAAACTTATAACAGGACTTGACAACTTCAGTGGAAAAGATGGATACTATTGTTTTCACGCAGGTACAAAACTTACGCCGGAGGGTATTGTCACAAACGGCGGCAGGGTACTTGGCATAACAGCTAAGGGTGACACTCTGAAGGAGGCCAGAAAGAAGGCCTACGAGGCGACAGAGTGGGTAGACTTTGAGAATAAATACATGCGCCACGACATTGGCAAGGCAATTGAGGAAACGGAGGAGTAAAAAAATGAAGAATCTGGGAAAAAGACTTTTGTCCCTGGGACTTTCAGTGGCCGTCTCAGCAACAATTTTTGTATCGGTTGGCCTTACGGCATTTGCCTACACTGAGACCACAGGAACAATAACAACTGACAACGTAAAGGTGAGATCTGAAGCCAGCACCACAGCATCACAGGTGTCCAGCCTTAAGAACGGCGACTCAGTGGAAATCGTGGATGAAGCAGCAGATGCATCCGGATACACCTGGTACAAGATCAGGGTTAACAAGAGCGAGTTCGGTTATGTCAGAAGCGATCTTGTAAATAAGAAAGAGGGATCAGCTCCGGCATCAGAGACCACAACAACATCCAATACAACACAGGCCAACGGGGCAGCAGCATCACTTCCTGCCACAACAGCCACAACAACAGATCCCAAGTCTGCAACAATTACTGAGAACAGCGTAAATGTAAGACAGGGTGCAGGAACAGGATATGATTCAGTAGGTAAGGTTTCCAAGGGCGAAACTGTCACAGTAACAGGCGAGGCCACTGGCGAAGACGGCAAGACCTGGTATCAGGTAACCTTTGGCAGCAACAACAGAACCGGATATATCAGAAGCGATCTTCTTACCGTAGGTGAGAGCATTGCAGCTGAGGGTGAAGGTGAAAACGCCGAGGGTGGCGAAGGCCAGGATGGCGAGGGAGAAGACGCCGAGGCAGCAGATGAGGGACAGGAATCCTCTGATGATTCAGGATCAGGCACTGCTGTAACCAGCGAAGCCGGCGACGGAACCTATTCACTTGTTTATTCAACAGATGATGAAGGAAACGGAATCTGGTACCTCTACGACAACGTAGGAGGCTACAGAGTTAAGGTAAATGAGCTCATCGAGGCAGCCAAGAGCAGCGATGAGGTTGGCAAGCTCAACAAGACCAACAACACTTACAAGACAGTACTTATTATCCTTGCAGTTGTAATTGCAGCCCTTGTGGTTGGACTTATCCTTCTTGCTCTCAAGCTCAGGGATTCCTACTATGAGGATGATGAGGAAGAGGAATATGACCGCTACTCCAAGCCCACAAGAAGAAGGGCCCGTGAGGACGACGTGGAAGAGGCTCCCAGAGCAAAGAGGCCTGCCGAGCAGGAGCGTCAGGTAAGACCTGAGAGAGAACCTGCCGAGAGACCTGAAAGAGCTGAGAGAGCAGAGAGAACTGCTGCTAAGCCTCAGAGACAGCCAAGAAGAGAAGAGGAACCCGAGGATAGACCTGTAAGAACCAGAAGACCTCAGGGAGACTATGATCAGGAAAGAAGTGTAAAGCGTTCCCAGGAGGACAGAGCACCGAGACGTCAGGCTGAGGACAGACCTGTAAGATCTTCAAGGAGACCGGAAGAGCAGGATGACAGAGCTGGAAGACGTCAGTCCTACAGAAATAGCGATGAAGTAGCAGCGCCCAGGGATAAAGCAAAGAGCAGGCCAAGAAACTTTGCCAATGAGGACGACTTGGAGTTTGAATTCCTTGATCTTGATGACGAGAAATAATCCAGGGAAAAATCTATAAAAACGACAGAGGCCAGTGCGTTAAGTAAACACTTTTCGCACTGACCTTTTTCTTCTGTCTTTGGGAAATATATTAAAAGTTTTGGGAGTTTTTATGAAAGAAAGAGAATCATTGGGAAGCAGACTTGGATTTATTCTGCTTTCTGCCGGTTGTGCGATTGGAATAGGAAATGTATGGCGGTTTCCGTACATGGTGGGAGAAAACGGAGGTGCTCTGTTTGTCATAGTTTATATACTGTTTCTTGTGGCACTGGGCGTGCCCATTCTCACTATGGAATATGCCATAGGAAGATCCAGCAGGCTCAGTATTCTACCGGCACTTAAGAAACTGGAGCCAAAGGGGACTAAGTGGCATCTGTTCGGATATTTTGCCATGGCCGGTAACTATATACTGCTTATGTTTTATTCAGTCGTTTCAGGATGGATACTCAGATATTTCGTTCTGTCAGTGGCAGGAGAATTTGACGGGGGTTCAACTGAGTCCATAGCTGCCAGTTATGAAGAGATGATGTCAAGCCCTACGACACTTATCACATTTATGCTTATTACAATGCTGATAACGGTGGTTGTGACTTCAATGGGGTTACAGAAGGGTGTAGAGAAGATAACTAAAGTGATGATGATCGCTCTTATTGTGATCATGATCTGTCTGGGTATCAGATCTTTGACACTACCCGGAGCTGCAGAGGGAGTCAGATTCTATCTTATGCCAAATGCTGAGAATGTCAGAAAAGTTGGCCTTGGAAATGTACTCTTTGGAGCACTTAACCAGAGCTTTTTCACTCTGAGCATAGGAATTGGCGGCATGGAGATCTTTGGCAGCTATATTAAAAAGGACAGGAGCCTCTTAGGGGAAGCATTTCTGGTGGCAGGGCTTGATACCTTTGTGGCTATCGTGGCCGGACTTATTATCATTCCTGCCTGCTTTGCGTACGGAGTCGCTCCTGATTCGGGACCAAGTCTTATTTTCATGACGCTTCCCAATGTCTTTGCTAATATGCCCGCTGGAAGATTCCTTTCCAGCATGTTCTTTTTGTTTATGTATTTTGCTGCACTGTCCACTATGATCGGAGTATTTGAGAATGACGTCAGCTTTTCTATAGATCTGTTTGGAAAGAGCAGAAAGAAAGCAGCTCTTTTTGCAGGAGTTGTCATTACTTTGGGCTCTATACCCTGTGCTCTGGGCTTTAATCTGTGGAGTTTTATTCAGCCATTAAAGGCTGGAAACACAGTGATGGATCTTGAGGACTTTATAGTCAGCACATTGCTTTTGCCTATAGGTTCACTGATCATTTGCCTCTTCTGCACTTTGAAGTATGGATGGGGATTTGATAACTATATAGAAGAAGTAAATCAGGGATCGGGCGTTAAGATCCACAAGGGGTTTAAGTGGTATTTCAGGATAGTACTTCCACTTATTTTACTGTTCCTTGGCTGCTACGGAATCATCAGTTACTTTATCTGAAATTAGAAAAGAGGTTGCCATGAAGAGAATACTTATAACCAACGACGATGGAATAAGAGCAGACGGACTCATAAGACTTGCGGAGGCTGCCAGGGAATTCGGTGAAGTGACGGTAGTGGCTCCATCAGAGCAGAGAAGTGCCGCTTCTCACAGCATAACGCTGCGACATCCCTTTGAGGTGCATCCCTACGAGTTTCCGGTTGCCGGAGTAAATGCATTCTCCTGCAGTGGAACTCCTGCAGACTGTGTCAGAATAGGTGTTCTCAATCTTATGGATGAGAAGCCCGATGCAGTCTTTTCCGGCATCAATTTCGGCTACAACGTGGCTTGTGATATTCAGTATTCAGCCACTGCCGGAGCAGCTTTTGAGGGCGAGTTCCAGGGCTTTTTGTCAGTGGCTTTTTCTGAAGGGATGAACGGCTGCCATGAGGTAACGGACAGATATTTAAAAGAGCTTATGGCAGAGATGCTGGAGAAGGAATATGTTCCCGGTATCATCCATAATATCAATTTCCCCATGTGCCATCTTGATGAGTGCTGTGGAATACTCAGAGACAGAAAGGTATCAAGGCACTCTTTTTTCAGAGACAGGTATAAAAAAGTATCGGATCTTGAGGGTGGCGGAGCAGAATATCTTGTGGATGGAATCTTCAGTCCTGTGCCTGAGGAGGGTACTGATTTTGGCGCTGTGCTCTCAAACTATGTATCAGTGGGCACTGTAGGAAACTTGTCATAAATGACGAAAATCATTGATAAAAACTGACCGCTGGTTTATAATATATTGGTAATTTTTTATAAAAATTTAATGAATTGGGGGCTGCTTATTATGAAATGTTCAGAAATGCCATACTCAAGAGTTGACATGGATGAGGTAAAAAAATTCTTTGAAAAGCTCATTGTTGACAGCAAAAATGCAAAGAGCGGCGAAGAGCAGTTTGAACTCCACAAGAAGTATTATGACTTCATGGCTGACGTTTATACCAACATCAAGCTTGGGGTGTTCAGGCACAACATAGATACCACTGAGGAGTTTTATTCCAAGGAGAATGATTATATCGATGAGATCACTCCGCTTATTTCCCAGTATGCCAATGAATATAACAAGGTACTTTTTGAGTCTCCCTACAGGTCTTTTCTTGAGGAAAAGATAAGTAAGGTAGCCTTCAAGAACATCGAACTGGCCAATAAGTCCATAGATGAGAAGATATTGCCTCTTATGCAGGAAGAGAATGCACTGGTCAGCAAATATGACAAGCTGATTGCCTCCGCCAAGATCATGTTTGACGGAGAGGAGTGCAATATTTCTCTGCTTCGCAAGTATCTGACCAGCGAGAATAGAGACACCAGAAAGAGAGCATGGAAGGCACTTTCTGATTATTTCCTCTCAGTGACTGATGAGATTGACAGCATTTACGACCAGCTGGTTAAAAACAGGACCAGACAGGCTAAAGAGCTGGGTTACGACAACTACGTTGAGCTGGGATACAACAGGATGATGAGGAACTCTTATAGAAGGGCTGAGGTGGAGAACTTCAGAAAGCAGATCAAGGAGTCTTTCGTTCCCTTTGTAAGCAGGATCCAGGAGCAGCGCAAGGAGCAGATTGGAGTAACTGACCTTAAATACTATGACAACGACATGTTCTTTGCTAACGGCAATCCTAAGCCCGTTGGAACTCCAGAGGAGATAATGAAGGCCGGACAGCAGATGTACCGGGAGCTTTCTCCTGAGACTGCTGAGTTCTTTGATTTCATGATAGAGAACGAGCTCTTTGACGTCCTTGGCAGGAAGACCAAGAAGGCCGGCGGCTATATGGATTTCCTTCCAAAGTACAAATCTCCAATTATCTTTGCCAACTTCAACGGCACCAGTGGGGATGTGGATGTCATAACCCACGAGTGTGGTCACGCCTTCCAGGGTTATGTCACCAGGAACGACGAGATAACAGAGCACAACGATATTACGATGGAGACAGCTGAGATCCACTCCATGTCCATGGAATACTTCACCTACGGATGGATGGACAGATTCTTTGGCGACAGGTCAGAGGATTATCTCAAGATGCATCTCCAGGATTCCATAACCTTCATTCCCTACGGATGTATGGTGGATGAGTATCAGCACATAGTTTACGACAATCCCGACATGACTCCGGCAGAGAGGAAAGAGGTGTGGAAGAGATTAGAGTCAGAGTATAGACCATGGCTGGACTTTGACGGAGATGAATTCTTCGGAGAGGGTGGCTACTGGCAGAGACAGGGTCACATATTCTGGAATCCTTTCTATTACATCGATTATGTTCTTGCTTCTGTAGTTGCAATGCAGTTCAAGGTATGGATGGATAAGGACTATGACGATGCCTGGAAACATTACCTTCAGCTTTGTAAGCTTTCTGCCAGAGACTTCTACGAGCAGGAGCTGGCTGAAGTGGGCCTTAAGTCACCGTTTAAGGATGGCACAATTCAGAGCCTTGTGGATGAGATGTCCGCCAAAATAGATGAGATTTAAAGGCAGGTGCATACCTGTATTTAAATAAAACAAAGGAGGATTTTGTTTATGAAAAACAGAAAGAAAGTATTGTCTGTTCTTCTGGCATCGGCTCTTGCGCTGTCAACTGCAGCCTGTGGTGCACAGGGACCTTCATCTGACAACACAGGTTCCGGAACAGACACAGAGCAGCCTCAGGCCACTACAGAACAGCCCGCTGAACAGACAACCGAAGCTGCACCTGAGCAGGGCGGTGAGGCAGAAAAGACCGAGGAGGCTTCAGCAGGAAGTGACGCTCCACTGGTAATCGCTGCAGACGATTTCTCTGAAAAATTCAGTGAGTTCTTTGCTTCAAGCGTACCGGATCAGAGAATAGCTGATGCTACAGCGGTTTCACTTCTTGGCAATGACCGTGCCGGCGAGCTGGTTTATAACGGAATCGAGGGAGAGACCAGAAGCTATAACGGTACAGATTATTTCTATAGCGGAATTGCAGACTGTGTAATAACAGAGAATGCAGACGGAACCGTTGATTACGACTTTAAGCTCCGCGAGGGAGTTAAGTTCGCAGACGGAGAAGAGCTGACAGCTGATGACGTCATCTTCTCATATTATGTATTTATCGATCCTTCCTATGACGGAGGAGCATCCGTATATGCACTTCCCATCGTTGGAATGGAAGAGTACAGATCAGGATCTGACACTCTGTTTAACCTTCTTGTAAAGGCCGGCGCAGAGAACACAGATTTCACCAACTTCACAGAGGATCAGCAGAAGAAGTTCTTTGAAACAGATCTTCCTGCAGCAGGTGCTTCTTTTGCCCAGTCAATCGCAGACTATTGTGTGGCTAAGGGATATGCTACAACCAATGAGGATGTTGCCAAGGATCCTATCGCCAATGCAATGGCTTCCTGGGGCTTTGCCAAGGACAACGAGGACGGAACCATCACAACATCTGTGACAGGAACAGCTTTCGACGTTAAGGGCGGCAGCGCTCCTACAGCAGAAGACTTTTGGAGTGAGATGATGGCTGCTTACGAAGGCGACATCGTCACCCTCTCAGATACAGAGAAGGCCGAGTCAGGACTCCTTGACTTCCTTCCTGATGATTACAGGGTAGCTATTGAGACCGGTGTATCTGCAGACCATGTAGAAGGTATCCAGAAGACCGGAGATTATTCAGTTAAGGTTACACTCTCAGAGGTTGACGCAACAGCTATCTATCAGCTGGCAATCCCTATTCAGCCCATGCACTACTATGGTGACAAGAGTCTTTACGACTACGATGGCAACAAGTTCGGATTTGAAAAGGGTGACCTTTCAACCGTTCGTGCCAAGACAACATCTCCTATGGGTGCAGGCCCTTACAAGTTTGACAAGTACGAGAACAAGATCGTTTACATGACAGCCAATGACAACTACTGGGGTGGCGCGCCTGTCACCAAGAACATTCAGTTCAAGGTTACATCCAGTGCCGACAAGGAGTCAGGTGTAGTTCAGGGAACAATCGATATCTCTGATCCTTCAGCTTCCAAGTCAGTATTTGAGCAGATCTCAGGCGAGAACTCCAATAATGAGCTCTCAGGTGATGTTCTCACAACAGTTCTTACAGACTACAGAGGATACGGATACATCGGTATGAACTCTGAGAATGTTTCAGTTGGCGGAGAGAACGGCTCAGAAGCTTCCAAGAACCTGAGAAAAGCCATCGCAACCATCATCTCTGTATACCGTGACGTTGCTGTTGACTCATATTACGGAGCAGCTGCATCAGTTATCAACTATCCTATTTCAAATACATCCTGGGCAGCACCTCAGGCATCTGATCCTGACTATAAGGTTGCATTCTCAGTAGATGTGGACGGAAAAGACATTTACACAGATTCCATGACAGATGATGAGAAGTACGCTGCAGCACTTCAGGCTTCTCTTGGTTATTTCGAGGCAGCAGGCTACACAGTAAAGGACGGCAAGCTCACAGAGGCACCCAAGGGAGCCAAGCTCTCCTACGAAGTAATGATCGGTGGCGGCGGATCAGGAGATCACCCTTCATTCGGTATCCTCACAGAGGCTTCTGAAGCTCTGAAGACTATCGGCTTCGACCTTGTCATCAACGACCTTTCAGATACATCAATTCTCTGGTCAGCCCTTGAGGCAGGCACAGCAGAGATCTGGTGTGCTGCATGGCAGACAACCCTTGATCCCGACATGTTCCAGATCTACCACTCAGAGGGTGGAAGTGCTGGTCACTACAGGATCTATTCCAAGGAACTGGATCAGCTGGTACTTGAGGCCAAGACTGTAACAGACCAGGCTGTCCGCAAGGCTCTTTACAAGGAAGCTCTTGATTTCGTAGTTGATTTTGCATGTGAGATTCCTGTATATCAGAGAAATGACTGCACAATCGACAGCACAGAGAGAATAGATGTTGATACCATAACCAAAGATCAGACAACATACTACACATTCTTAAATGAGCTCGACAGAATTGCAATGAAGTAATTTGCTGGTACAACCC
>JAEEGL012733604.1_pt1 | contig 14590 bp, 12 predicted proteins | sample 9134231 | NCBI WGS metagenome assembly JAEEGL01 (sample SAMN16246548, study PRJNA631951) | gut metagenome | biome: gut microbiome; feature: rumen; material: fiber-attached | host: Bos | place: Iran: Karaj | collected 2018-10 | reverse complement strand
TTCTGCTCCAGCTTTATTACCTTGGCGCCCGGGAAATCCTTCTCGAACTCAAGGATGTTGCGTATGTCCGCGCCTCGCCACTCGTAGATGCACTGGTCGTCGTCGCCCACCACGCACACGTTGCCGCTTTCCTTGCCCAGCAGATGGATGAACTTGTACTGCAGCATGTTGGTATCCTGGTACTCGTCCACCATTATGTATCTGAACCTGCGGCGGTACTCCTCCAGCACGTCCGGATGTTCCGTAAACAGCCTTACCGCGTTAAGGATAAGGTCGTCGAAGTCCATGGCGTTGCACTGCTTAAGGGTCTTCTGGTACCTGTCGTAGACCTCCGCCAGCGCTTTGTACACCGGGGATATCCTCGCGGCCTCCAATGCGTAGTCCTCCGGCGTCTTTTCTTTCTCCTTACAGTCCGATATTACGCTGAGCACATATGCCGGAGCGAAGCGTTTTTCGTCCAGCTGCATGTCCTTTATTATCTTTTTTACTACGGACTTCTGGTCCACCGGGTCGTAGACGGCGAAGCTCTTTTCGTAGCCGAGCTTGTCCCCGTCGTATCTTAATATCCTGAGACACGCGGAATGGAAGGTCTGGATCCACATTCCGGGCTTGGGTCCGACCAGAGCTTCCACCCTTTCCCTCATCTCGCCGGCGGCCTTGTTGGTGAACGTTACGGCAAGAATGGAGTACGGGTTTATTCCGCATTCCTTTATCATGTAGGCGATGCGGTGAGTCATAGTGTTCGTCTTGCCCGAACCGGCTCCTGCCAGTATAAGAAGAGGCCCCTCGGTATGCGTGGCGGCCTCGTACTGCTGAGGATTCAGTTTCTGTAAATAGTCCTGCATTTTTCAGCTTTCCTGCCCTTTTTTCTACAGGTCTATTCTATCACATCGGGGGTGAGATTTCCATAGATATCGGCCTGCTGCTTTACGGTAGGTCCGTACTCGTTCAGCAGTTCTATGTGGTCCATCTCCCCTATTATCGACGCGTATTCAAGAATGAATCTTGTCTTCCATTTTTTCCAGGTGTTGGGGTGCGCAAAGGAGAATGCTTTCTCGGACCATGAACAGCCTTTTCCGCCCTGTATGCCCTTGCATCCGTGATGCACCGTATGATACAGGACTCCGCTGCGGTATTCCTTCGGAACTTTCTGCAGCGCTCTGTCCACTTCCGATATCCGTCTTTTAAGATCCGCTATCCTTAGGGCTTTTTCTTCCGTCGGTCGCGCGCCGTAGCCTTTCGCGGACGACTCCCTTACGAAACAGCCTGCCGGAGCAATGTCCTGCATGTACCTTCTGAGAAGCTCTTTGTTGATGGGATATTCCGAGATCTTTAGGACGAGCATCTTGTACTCCGCGGGGCTTCCGAATATGCTGGAACTGTTCTTACCGGTGTCCATCTTCCGGTGCGGCGGCTACGGCTGCGTTCCTCTGACCTACCCACTCACAGATCTTGCTCATTTCGTAGTCCGTGAGCGTTATTCCCCTGGAGCTCTTCTTGTGGTCCGGCGTCCAATCCCTGATGTCGAACTTGGCCGGTCTGTCGCACCAGGATATGTAATTGAGCTCTCTTGCCCAGCCCGACGCGCTGGCTCTTAAGACTCCCAGATGCTCCAGTATGGTGAAGCTTACGGCCTCTGTGCTTTCCGTTGAGGAGCCGTTTGCAGAACGGACTGTGCGGCCTGCTGCGGCCTGTGCTTCTGTCATGTCTTCCTCCTTTCCTCCCCGAATAGAACGAAAGCAAAGGTATCGTAGCATCTGACATTACACGTGTCAACGAAACGGGTTAATGTGTGTACCGTTTTTAACTAATAAGGCAATCGTCGATACCGAAAAGGTAAAGATAGGCCTTGCTTACCTGCACGCCGCCTATGGTCTGAAGAGCCTCTTTATAGAGCTCCAGCTGCTTTGCGTAGCGCTCCGCGAGGATCTCTTTTGAAGACTCCGGATCCTTTGGGTCCACGTAGCTGCTCTTGTAATCCACCAGCACGCAGCTGTCCCCTTCGCGGAACCAGCAGTCTATTACTCCCTGGACCACTACGTCCCGGCCGTCCAGCTTAGTGGCAAGTATGAACGGGGACTCCTTGTGGACCTCGTCCGACGCCAGAGCCCTTCTTCCGGGCTCGGATACAAAGAACGCCGCTATGCGCTCCGGATCCACCAGAGAAGCTTCTTTTTCGCTGAGTATGTTCTTTTCTTTAAGATCTTCTATGAATGCCGCGATGTCCTGAGGGCTCTTGCCTTCCGGCACGAAGGGTATGTGTTCCATGACCTTGTGATAGGCGTTGCCCTTGGTGATCGCGTCGGAAACGTCCCGTCCTGCGCCGGACTTTACGCGCACGTGCGTCCTGGGCGCAGCCATGGCCGTTATCTCGGATACGCTGTATTTCCTCTTGAGCAGATCCTGCGGATCCGGCTCATAGCGGAACGAGAGCCTCTCCCTTATGGCAGCCATGTCCATGGGAAGCTTGGACTCGTCCACGCTGAACCCGCGGCGTATGCCCTGAACGATCTCCGCCTTGCACGGGTCGTCCTTTACCGCCCCGAAAGATTCTTTATCCCTTACTATGACGCTGCTCTTCGGGATGCAGCCGTACACCATGTTGAGGAAGGACTTGAGCCTTCTGCTGCTGCTTACCGCGGAGCGCGCGAACGCCGGAGCGTCGGGCACCGCGGCGCTCATTACGAGTATGTCCTTGGCCCTGGTGAGCGCAACGTAGAGTATCCTTATCTCCTCCGCAAGACCCTCGCGCCTCTTGCGGAGTTCTATTAGTTTTCTGCTTAATGGCACGGCCGTTATTCCGGTCCTGGGGTCCTTCAATTTAAGCGATACGCCCATGTCCTTGTGGATGCGCAGCGCGCTCTTCTCCCTGCCGCGGTCCCTGTCGGACGCCATTCCGGCAAGCAGCACGAAGGAGAATTCCATGCCTTTGCTCTTATGGACTGTCATTATGCGGACTACGTCGTCCGCCTCCGAAAGCACCGCCGCCTGACCCGTGCCCACGCTCTGCTTGTCTGCCAGAAGTTCCATGTACGCGACGAATCCACCAATGCCTTCCGCGGATTCCTGCTCGAAAGCATCCGCCCTGTCCGCCATGGCGCGCAGGTTTGCCATCCTCTGGCGTCCGCCCGGAAGAGCCATCGCAAAATCCGACACTCCGCTCTCCGAGAGCATCTTCCAGATGAAGTCCGCAAGCGGAAGCGCCGCGGCCGCCTTTCTCCATGCGCGGATCTTTTCCAGGAACGCCGCCGCTTTAAGCCTGAGCGGCTCGTATCCGTCGCTGCGGGGGCCCTCCGCAAACATGCGGAGCGCGTCGTAATACGAGCTCTTTCTGCCGGCGGGCGAAGCAAGCCTTATCTCCGCCAGATCCTTTGCGGAAAAACCGCTGCCGGAGAAGTGCATGGCGCTTATAAGAGGAACGTCCTGTGCGGGATTGTCCGTAATGCGCAGGAAATTGAGGAATATCTGTATCTCGGGCGTGTCGAAATAGCCCTCGCCTCCGGCAAGGAAGGCAGGGATGCCCATGTCCGTAAATGTCTTGTAGTATACGTCCGCGCAGTTCTTAGCCGAGCGAAGAAGCACCGCCATGCCGGAGTATTTGAGAGGAACGGCGCCCTTTTCGGAAGGCACGGGAACGTTGTGGTATTTCTTTATCACCTCGGCCGCGTTCAGGGCTTCCAGTTCCACGGCGCTAAGATCCGCTATCTCCTGATCCGCCTCGGAATCCTCCGAAAGCGACTTGGAGATAAGGTACAGTTCCGGGTCGTAGAGCGGTCCGTCGCCGGAGGCCGGTCCTCCGTAAAGCATGGACCTGCTGTCGTACTCCATGCCAACGGTGCGCTCGGTCATTATGTCCTTAAAGACCTTGTTGACCAGATCTATGACGGGGCGCTTGCTGCGGAAGTTCATGTTAAGGTCTATCGCAGCGGAATCTTTTACCAGACCCGCGGAGTAGTCCTTGTATTTCTGAATGAATATGCCCGGCTCGGCAAGACGGAACTTGTATATGCTCTGTTTTACGTCGCCTACCATGAAAACGTTGTTGCCGCGGCTGAGCCTGCGCACCAGCTCCTCCTGCACGTAGTTGCAGTCCTGGTACTCGTCCACGAATATGCAGTCGAAGCGGTCGCGGAGCTCCTGCCGTACGCCGGGATCCTCCAGTATCCGCAGCGCAAAATGGTCCGCGTCGGAGAAGTCCATAAGACCTGCGGACAGTTTCTTTTTGCTGTATCTTTCCGAGAACTCTCCGGTGAATCTGCAGATGCTCTTAAGCTGCGCAAGAAGAAGCTCGTTCTCCTTTTTCAGCGTTTCCTTGTCCACGCCGGCAAGCAGCGCGGCAGCTTCCGTCAGCGATTTTTTACCGTCCTTGCGGCAGGCTGATACCTTGTCCGCGACGCGCTGGTATCCGGGCTTTTCTTCCTTGTTCGCGGAAAGCGCCGGCATGCTGGCCGCGGCTAGTTCCGCCAGAGCATGCACCGCCCTGTCCGTGTCGCCGGCCCTGAAAAGTTCCAGAATGCTGCGTATCATGCCGCTGTATTCCTCTACCTTATCCGCAAGCCTGGGCATGGGATCCACGCCGTCGGCCAGCGGCTGTCTGAGCAGGCCGGAAGCCTGATCGAAGCAGCCTATGGACTCGCGGAGCTTGTCCTTTACGTTCTCCGCGGCCTCGGCCATAAGCGCGTCCGCGTCCAGGAACTCCCCGGACTCCACCCGGGACAGCCAGTCCATGGGGTCCGGCATGCTCTGAATGAAGGCGTAAAGGTCCAGGATCATGGCCCTGGCGGCTTCGTTGTTCTTGGGAGAGCAGTTGTGGATCAGGAAGTCCTTGAACTCCTTGTCGTCCGCCTCGAAAAGCGCCTCGAACATCTCGTCCAGGACTTCGTTCTTGAAAATGTTCTGCTTGTATTCGTCGCACACACCCAGCCCCGGCGGCACGTCGATGATATGGTAATACTCCCTGTAGATGTCCATGGCCAGGGAGCTGAAAGTGCTGATGTGAGTCTTGGAAAAAAGCGGATCCGGGACTTTTTTGAGTATGCGCTTTCGCATCTCGCCCGCCGCGGACGTTGTGAACGTTATAATGAGCATGGACTCCAGTTCCGTGCCCTCGTCCACAAGCCGGGAGACTCTTTCGGACAGCACCGCGGTCTTGCCGGAACCCGCCGCTGCGGATACCAGAAGGTTGCGGCCTCTTTCTTCTATGGCCCTTTTCTGCTGCTCTGTCCATTTCTTTTCGGACATGGTCAGTCTTCCTTTCCGGCCGCTGAGCCTGCCGCGAGGCCTGTCCGGAACGCCCAGTTAAGGTTGAAGCCTCCGCAGGGTCCATCGTAATCAAGAAGTTCACCGGTAATGTACAGACCTTTGCAGAGCACGGACTCGAAGGTCTCAGAGCCGACCTCGGACAGGGGAACTCCGCCGCGGGTGACCTGCGCGGTCTTCCAGCCTCTGGTGCCGGTGATTATGAACCGGAGGTCCTTGGCAGAGCGGCCTTTGTACGGCTCTTCTATGTATTCCGCAAGCTTTTCGGGTACAAGGCCTTTAAGTCCCGTGCCGAATCTGCGCTTTCTTTCTTCCAGCAGTTTTTCCAGTTCTTCCGCGGTCTTTTCCGGGAAGAGATCCAGACTGAGCGTATATACAGTACCTGCATGCAGCCTTAAATACCTGCTCAGATCCATTACGCAGATCCCTGAAATGCCGTTTCTGGTAAACTGCACCTCGCCCTCTTCGCTGACCGGAAGCTCCGGTCTTTCCCGGCTGTCTGCCCCTGCGTTGCCGGCTGCGTAGATGCTGCAGAATTCTCCTCCGCAGCTTATCCCGCTCTCCATGGAAAGCGTTGCTTTTGCAAGCGCCCTTACACCGTGGAGCGCTTCTATGTCTTCCGCGCAGACCATAGCGTCCAGCGCCGGGATCGGCCTTTCCACGCTGTGCCCGAAGGCCTTCGCAAGCTTGTAGCCGTCGCCGTAGCAGCCGTACTGTATGCCGGCTTTGCCTCCGCAGGCTAGTATCAGAGCGCGGGAGACGAAGTCTCTGCCGTCCTCTGTCTTTACGGTAAACAAGCCGCCGTTCTTTTCCGCGGAAACCGCCCTGGCGTTAAGGATCAGATCCGCTCCGGACACAGCGTCTGCAAGGGCTTCCGCCACCGTCGCGGCCTCGAAACTGCGCGGGTATATCCTGCCCTCTTCTTCTGCGGGCTCTATGCCTGCAAGCTGACTTAAGCGGGACACCACTTCCGCGCTCTTAGGCGCGTCTACGTTGCTGTAGTTGCACCTTCCGTTGCCCGTGGCGCGTATCTTTCTGCCCGGCGCGTCGTTCCTTTCCAGGATGGCGGTCTTAAGCCCGCGCTCCAGCGCCGCCGCTGCCGCCGCAAGCCCAGACGCTCCGGCTCCTATTATCAATACGTCGTATGTAGTCATTTCCTGTTATCCTCCGTTCCGGTCCTCCGGCCGCAGGCGATATGCTTTGATATTTTATTTTATCATATCCGCAAAGGATGATATACTGAAAAAGCTATGGAAAAGAAACAGTTCTCCGGCGCGGTGCTAACCGGCGGAAGATCCAAAAGGATGGGAAGGGACAAGGCCTCGCTGGTCATAAACGGCAGGTCTCTGCTTGAGATGCAGCTGGAAAAGCTGAGGGCTGCAGGGATACAGGACCTTATGGTCTCCGACGCCCCCGGAAGCACGCGTAACATTCCCGCAGACGCAAGGATCGTGGAAGACATGCAGCCGGACAAAGGGCCCCTGTGCGCCATCGCGTCGGCGCTTAAGGCCTCGAGCGCAGGATACTGCGTCATCCTCAGTGTGGACGCCGCAGCCGTAAGCGCGGACACCGTCGGAAAGCTTATTCGGACCGCGGAAGAAAGTTCCGCGGATATAGTGATACTGGCCTCGCCGTCCGGGATCCAGCCGCTCATAGGGGTCTACAAAAAGTCCCTGGCGGAGGATGCGCTGGCGCTTGTAAACAGCGGCCGGCTTGCCGTACGGGAGCTGTTCCGCGGTCATCCGCCCGTGCTCCTGAAGCTTCCGGAAGACTCGCCGGAGCTTCTAAACTGCAACACACCGGAAGACCTGGAAAAGTTTACCGCACTTGCGGCAGAACGCCGTCAGTAATATAATGATCTTATCAGGGACATATCCCTGAAACATACGAATACACGATCCTCCGAGCCCTCGGACCTAAGGCGCCTGCTACGGTCCCCCGGCCGGGGCCGGGCCGGAAACAGCCCGACCTTCCGTGTTTGAAAAGGAAGATCAGTTGAAGCGCATAAGCCTTAAGAACCTTATCTTCATGGCCGTATGCTGCGATCTTGGCATTATCGCAAAGAAGCTGATAGCGCCCGCGGCAAACCTCGTTACGGACAATCTCCACATTCCCGGCGGGATCGGGACTGCTTTTTCGCTGCTGTTTCTGGTAACGGCGGCTTTTATCGTTAAGCGGTTCGGCGCGGGGATGCTTATGGGGCTGGTACAGAGCGGCATTGCTTTCCTTCTTGGAAGCGCCGGAAGCATGGGAGCGCTGGCGCCTCTGGGATACCTCATCCCGGGCCTGGTGATAGACCTCTGCGTGCTTCTTCTCGGTCGTACCGGAATGTCCGAAGACGTGCGGATAGTCATGTGCTGCGCTCTGGCCTCCGTTGCCTCAAGCATTACTGCCAACGTGATAGTGTTCGGTCTGGTGGGATCGGTGCTTGCTCTCTACTGCTGCACTGCCTGCATCAGCGGCATCGTCTGCGGTTTCATCGCTGCCTTCCTCTGCAAACGCCTCAGGCCTGTATTCGCGAACGACAGACAGAACGGTAAGAAAGAAGGTCCCGAAACATGAATAAAAAGACTCTGATCGTCATACTGACCGTACTGGTAGTCCTTGCCGCTGTGCTTGCCGTAATAGTATCCAATAATCAGCCGCGGAAAGCCGTCAGCGAGGTCATCATCGTACAGAACGGAAAGCAGACCAGGGTGGATCTCGGCAAGCTTGATCTTACGGATGTTAAGGCCACCGTAACGCGGGCCAGCGGCAAGACTCTGGAGATCGACGCCAAAGGTCTGGAACTGCGCAGCCTGCTGGAAGAATACAGCGGCTACACCACCCTTAAGGTCTCCGCTGAAGACAATTACACGGCGGAAATAAAGGCAGACGAACTGCAGACCGATAACAACGTCTACTTGATAATTGGCGAAGAGAATAAACCGCGCCTGGTGGTGCTTTCGGACAGCAACGCCAAGCGCGATGTAAAAAACGTATTAACTATAGAACTTAAGTAACTATTCGAAGGACAGAGCGCCCGTGGGGCATGCCCTTACGCAGGCCGGGAGCATCCCGGCCTTTATTCTTTCGTTGCAGCCGTCGCACTTGCGCATCTTGCCGTCAACGATCTTAGGCGCGGACACCGGACAGGCGTCTCTGCAGGCTCCGCAGCCTATGCAGTCCGTGTCGTCCACTATAACCATGCCGGTCTCTTCGTCGCGGCTTATGCAAGTCAGCGGGCAGACGTCTATGCACAGCCCGCAGTGCACGCACGAAGTGGACCAGTTCCTGTATTTTCCGTCCTTAAGGACACATCCCGCGGTCCTGAACGGTTCCGTTCCCCACGAAGGATCGTAGTCGTTCTGATCCATGCAGGCTATGGAGCAAATATTGCAGCCTGCGCATCTTTCTTCTCTGAAAACTATCTTCTTCATCTGGCGGCCGCCTTTCTTACCCTGCACCTGGACGATTTGAACGCGGGGAAGCCGGTGTACGGATCCCTGCGGTCCGAAGGAATTATGTCGTTGACCGGCGCGGACGGGTCGTCGTGGTAGATGTTTACGCTGCCCTTGCGGGAGACTTCCGTTACGCTTGCCTTAAGCTCTATGCTGCCGGCGCGGGTCTCTACCGCAACCCTGTCGCCGTCCTTTATCCCCAGCTCCGCAGCGTCGTCCGGATGGATCTGAACGTCTATCTCGCCTGCGGCCGCGGTCTCCCAGGGATGATTGGTGAGCCTGGAGTGGAAGCGGTTCTTGTTCCTTGCCCCGGCGACCAGCACCAGCGGATATTCCGCGGCTTCCTTTTCGTCGAAAGCGGGCATGTAATCCGGAACGGAACACAGTCCCCATTCCGGATGTTCCTCTATTACCGAGCTGGACAGCTCTATCTTTCCAGTCGGAGTCGGTAGCCCTTCCGTAAGCGCCTGCATCGGCTGCCAGGGCTTGAAATCTGCGACTTTTACAGGTTCCGGACCGCTTACGTCCCTCACCCTGAACGACAGGTCTCTCAGTATGTGATCGTAGGTCGGCACTATCCCCGACCTAAGCACGGGATCGTCCAGATCCATTATTTCTGCAAGATCGCACACCACCTGCTCGTCCGATCTGGATTCGCCCAGCGGCTCTATCACCGGCGCCGGATACCACATGTACCCTCCGGGGTAGAACTTAAGGTCGCTGCGCTCCACGGTCGTTACTGCCGGAAGCACTATGTCCGCCATCTTTGCCGTGTCCGTAAGGAACAGGTCCATGTCCGCGAAGAAATCCAGCTTGCCGAGCGCTTTTTTCATGCGCTGCGAATCCGGCCACATGCGGTAGTTCAGTCCGAACCCCAGTATGGCCCTGGTCTCGTAAGGCTGCCCGTCCAGCACGGAGTCCGGGATGCTTATCGCCTGCGCCTCGTGCTCGTACCAGTTCCAAAGCGGGAACCTGTCGCCGCCTACCGGCAGGGGCGACAGCGGCCTCTTCTCTTCGCAGAACTCCCTGTCCAGGGTCTTGAAGCCTCCGCCCATGTGCTGGAACGCGAAAGGCTTGGGCGACTGGCCGCCCTTAACGTCGTAGCAGCCGGTTATGGCCGAGAGCGCGTAGAGCGCCCTGTTGGCGTTGAAACCGTTAACGTGGTGTCCGTTGAACTTGTTGATGGCCATGGGCAGGTGCCCGTGGATAAGCTCGCAGGCCCTGAAGATGTCCTCGTACTTTACTCCGGAGAGCGCTTCTATGTTGTCCTTTCCGTATTTGGACGCCGCTTCCTTGAACTTGTCGAAGCCGTAGACGTATTTATCTATGTATTCCTTATCTATCCAGCCGTTCTCTATGAGGATGTTGGCCATGCAGAGGATGATCGCCAGATCCGTCCCCGGTACTGGCTGAAGGAATATGTCCGCTATCTCCGCGGTCTGGGTGCGCCTGCAGTCCACGACTATCAGCTTTCCGCCGTTCTTCTTGAAACCGAGTACCGCCTTAAGGTCGCGCGGGTCCCTGTGAGGGCAGTACGACCAGCCGAGGAACACGCCGGCGTTCTTCATGTCCGGGCCCACGTTGAAGCCGAGCACGGACTTTCCTGCCATGTAGCCGTGGGTGAAGCAGCAGCTGGATTCCGTGGCGTAGTTGGGCGTCCCGAAGGAGAACGCGAACCTCTGCACGAAAGTCCTGTACCACTTTGTGTGGCCGCTGTAGACTGTAACGGCCTGCGGACCGTACTGAGCCTTTACCGCGCCCAGCTTTTCCGCTATGGTGCGGTAGGCTTCGTCCCAGCTTATGCGCTCGAACTTCCCTTCGCCGCGCTCGCCGACGCGCTTCAGCGGGTACAGCACACGGTCTTTCTTGTATATGTAGCCTCTGGCCGATATGCCTCTGGGGCAGAGCAGCCCTTTGCTCGCCGGGTGCGTCTCGCAGCCCTCTATCTTTATGATCTTCCCGTCCTTAACGTAGGCGTTTATGCCGCATCCCCTGTCGCAGACCGGGCATACGCTCTTTTTTATCTCTATGCCCGTGTCTTCGCCGGGGATCTTCGCCGCGGCGCGCTTTTCTGTTTCTGTCACTTTGCTCTCCTCCGGGCGGCGCCGGCGGGACCTCCCGCTCCGTGCCGCATCCGTCTTTTATAGTACTATTGTACCGCAGATCCGCGCCATTCTCAACTTGCTTCGGCGCGCGTTACCGTGCGGCAAGGACTGTTTGGGGTCCCGGTCCGCAAGCGAGGCAAGCCGTAAGGCGCAGACGGAGCTTAGTACCGCTGGGGGGGGCCCAACCAAGCGGGAGCGTGTCCTTAAGCACGGTAACGCGCGCCGAAGCAAATTAATAACGTGGACAGCCTTCCCCTATGGTATAATGTAACCGGAGGAACGATATGCTTACAGGAAAACAGAGAGCTTATCTTAAAGGCCTGGCCATGGATCTCCAGCCGGCGGTATACATCGGAAAAGCCGGCATAACGGAAACAGTCCTGAAGGAGATCGACGACTACCTTACCGCCCACGAACTGGTAAAGGTAAAGGTCCAGGAAGGCGCGGAAACGGAGCCCAAGGAAGCCGCTAACGTAACGGCCGTAAAGCTTCGCGCCGAGTACGTGCAGTCCATGGGACGCAGGTTCGTGCTGTACAGAGCAAGCAGAGAGCGCAGGATAACCCTGCCCCGCTGAAAGGAGACCGCCATGCCCGGAAAGAAACAGGCAGAAAAGACCGTCCCGTCGCAGGACAGCATCCTGGAGATAGGATTCGAACACGCTATATTCTTCGACCCCGCCCAGCTGGACTTCCGTCAGGATGTCCGCGACATGTGCACCGCCGACAAGTGCCACTTGTACGACCGCTGCTGGGTGTGCCCTCCCGCGTGCGGAGACGTGTCCAAGTCCGTCGAAAAGGCTAAGAAATACACAAGGGCCGTAATGATGCAGACCACGCGTCAGCTGGAGGACAGCTTCGACATAGAGACCATGATCGAGGCCGCGGAAAGCCACAAGAAGCGCTTCTCGGCGGCTGTGGATCTTATGCGCGGATACGACCCGGACTGCCTTCCGATGGGCGCCGGAGGCTGCAATATCTGCAAGAAATGCACCTACCCGGACGAGCCCTGCAGATTCCCGGACAAGGCGTTCACGTCCATGGAAGCCTACGGACTGTTCGTTGCGGCCGAGTGCAAGAAGGCCGGACTGGAGTACAATTACGGACCCAACACCCTGACCTACAGCTCCTGCATACTGTTCAACGACTGAGCGATCAGTCGGCCTGGCCGCAAAACGGCCGGCATGCGGATAACGCTGAATACGGTCCGGCTGCGGAGCGGCCGGTCGTTCAAATCTTATAAAAGGAGGTCTGCGTCATGACAGACTGCGATCACAATTGTTCAAACTGCGGCGTTGAAGGCTGCGGCGAACGCCCCGAGACCGATTTCAGGGCATATCTAAACGAAAGATCAAGCGTAAAGAAAGTATTCGGCGTCGTCTCCGGAAAAGGAGGCGTAGGCAAGAGCATGATCACCGGCCTGCTGGCCTGCGCGGCAGCAAAGGCGGGTCTTAAGACAGCCGTAATGGACGCGGACATAACCGGTCCGTCCATACCTACCGCTTTCGGACTTACGGAACAGCTTGCCGGTAGCGAATCCGGCATGATACCGGCCGTCACAAAGCTCGGCATAGACGTGGTGTCGCTCAACCTGCTGCTGGAGGACAAGTCCGATCCTGTCGTCTGGCGCGGTCCCATCCTCGGCGGAGTCGTAAAGCAGTTCTGGTCCGAGGTCCTGTGGGAAGACGAGGACGTAATGTTCATAGACATGCCCCCGGGAACCGGCGACGTTGCTCTCACCATCTTCCAGAGCCTGCCGCTGGAAGGCATCGTAGTCGTCACAAGCCCGCAGGAACTTGTTGGAATGATAGTCGAGAAGGCAGTAAAGATGGCCAACCTGATGAACATCCCGGTGATCGGCCTTGTGGAGAACATGAGCTACATCAAGTGCCCGGACTGCGGAAAGATCATCCGCCCCTTCGGCGAGAGCCACATTAAGAAGCTGGCTGTGCAGTACGGTATCCCGCACGTGGCGGAGATGGCGATCGACCCGGAACTTGCCAAAGCAGTGGACGAAGGCCGCATAGAAGAGATAAAGGACAACCCGCTGGAGCAGTTCGCGAAAGAGATACTGTAAAAATACAAAGCGGTCTGCAGAAATACCGAAACAAAAAGATGCTTCCCCCGACCGGGAAGCATCTTTATCATTCATGAAGCTTTCAGCCTACTTACGAGATCTGTGATCAGCCGGACGTATCCGCGTCCGCCTCGGGCGCTGCCGGACAGCGGGAATGACGCACGGCAGCAGTCCGTCGCCTATTCAATATACATATTTTATCATTTTTCCGCCGCTTATGATATTATAAAAAGGTCGAAAAGGAGACCGCATGATCATCATCCACGGAATAAAACTTAAGCTCGGACAGGACACGGGAAAGCTGCTCCGCAAAGCGGAGAGGCAGCTGGGTCTTGAATTAGGCGCGATCGATTCCGTAAGGATAGTGAAAGAGTCCCTGGACGCGCGCGAAAAACCGGTGCTCTACCGTGTGTTCAGCCTGGAGCTCGTAAGCCAAAAAACGGACGAATCGCTTATCGAAGCCTGCGATAGGACAAATACCCGGTACACCGCGGAAAACCCCGTCAGATTTGAGATCAGGGCCCTACAGGGGCATCCGGAGGCATCATCCGGCCAAAAGACTTTACAGAATGTTGCCGATCCGCCCCGTCCCGTGGTAGTGGGCTACGGCCCCTGCGGCATGTTCGCGGCGCTGGCCCTGGCGGAATACGGTCTTAAACCGGTAGTCCTGGAAAGAGGCGGCCGCATGGAGGAACGCGTCGCTGCGGTGGAGCGTTTCTGGAACGGCGGACCGCTGGATCCCGAATGCAACGTGCAGTTCGGCGAGGGCGGCGCAGGCACTTTCTCCGACGGCAAACTGACCACAGGCACGAAGTCGCCCTACTCCCGCTGGATACTGGAGAACTTCGTGGACGCGGGAGCATCGCCGGACATACTGATAAAACAGAAGCCGCACATCGGAACCGACGTTCTGCGCGGCGTAGTCGTTAACATACGCAGAAAGACGGAAGCCCTGGGCGGCGAAGTGCGCTTCGGCTGCAGACTGACGGAAGTCCTTATGGAAGACGGCTCGGTACGCGGCGTTAAATACATTCAGGACGGAACGGAAAAGACGCTGGCAACAGACACTGTAATACTGGCTCTCGGCCATTCCGCCCGCGACACCATCCGCGCGCTCTACGCGGAAGGCATCAGAATGGAGCAGAAGCCCTTCTCCATGGGCGTTCGCATAGAACATCCGCAGAGGCTGATAGACCTTGCGCAGTACGGCGCTCCGCACGAGGAGCTCGGCATAGGTCCGGCGGACTACAAGCTTAACGTTAAGACTGCTTCCGGACGCGGCGTGTACACCTTCTGCATGTGCCCCGGAGGATACGTCATCGACGCGTCCTCGGTCCCGGGTATGCTTGCCGTCAACGGCATGAGCAACTCCGACCGCGGTTCGGGCACTGCTAATTCCGCCTTGCTTGCCGACGTGCTGCCGGAAGATTACGATTCCGACCACCCTCTGGCAGGCGTGGCGTTCCAGGAAAAGTTCGAACGACTGGCGTTCGAACTCGGAGGCGGAAAACCGCCTAAGCAGACAGTAGGATCCTTCATGGATAAAACTCAGCCCGGCATAGACAGATGCCTGCCGGGATTCGTTTCCGACTCCCTCCGCGAAGCCCTGCCCAAACTCGGCAGAAAGCTTAAGGGCTTCGACTCGCCGGACGCTCTCATGACCGCCGTCGAGAGCCGGTCCAGCAGCCCCGTGCGCGTGAAGAGAGACCCGG
>JAEEGL011759477.1_pt1 | contig 14590 bp, 16 predicted proteins | sample 9134231 | NCBI WGS metagenome assembly JAEEGL01 (sample SAMN16246548, study PRJNA631951) | gut metagenome | biome: gut microbiome; feature: rumen; material: fiber-attached | host: Bos | place: Iran: Karaj | collected 2018-10 | reverse complement strand
ATTAGGCACGCCGCCAGCGTTCATCCTGAGCCAGGATCAAACTCTCCATAAATTTTATGTTTTGTTTGTTTTTATTGATTCATTTAATTCGCTTTGCGTTTTTTTCTTTTTTGCCTGTCTATGTTCAGTTTTCAAAGACCTGTTTCTTGCACGTTTTAGTCAGCGTGCTTTTTTATTATAGCATTGACTAAACCTAATGTCAATATGTATTTAATTAAATTTTTAATTTATTTAAACATTAAAATCTAATTCAACACACACCTTTCTTATTCTATAACAGATAAACAATAAAGTCAACAACTTTTTTTATAAATTTTTCATTAATTTTTAAATATAAAAAAATGGCACTTTTTTATGCCATCTTTTTATTAATAATGATTAAATTATTTATCTACTATATTATATATAATATTATATTATCTTCCAAGCCTTAAAACATCGTTAAATGTTATATAGATGAATAGTCCTATTAGTAGGAAGAATACGATATTGTTTAACCAGTCTTCTACTTTCTTATTTACTTTCTTTCTTGTGACTGCTTCTATTCCTACAAATACGATTCTACCACCATCTAGGGCAGGTATTGGTAGTAAGTTAACTATACCAATATTAACACTTAGGAAGCCTAAGAAATAAATATAGTTTGCAAAGCCACCAGCAAGTGAATTCTTGATTAATGAGAATATACCAACTGGACCTGATAAATCTTTAACACCAACATTCTTTGAAGTGAATAATAAACCTAATGTACCCCATACACTAGATATACTCTTTCCAAAGCTCTTAAATGTATAAACAAAGCTATAAAGAAAATTAAAATGATATTTTGGACTAACACCAATAGTAGCTCCATATAATGTTAGATCCTTAATCTTCTTTACTTCTGAAGAACTAAATGTAGGTACATCAAATGTCTTAACCTCACCAGCTCTATTAACAGTAACCTTTAATTCTTTACCATTAATACTTTCATCTGTAAGAGCACCAATTAGATCACTCCATGAATGAATCTCCCAAGAAGCATCTTTTGTGCTATCCTTTTTATCAATATATTCAATCTTTGTAATAACATCTTTATTTTCTAAACCAGCCTTTTGAGCCTTTGTTGTATAGATAAATATTGTTGCGCCATCAGCATCACTAAATTCTTCTAAATTACCCATTACACCAATATTACCTAAAACAATCATTGGTCTTAGAGTTGTAGTTGCTTCTACTCCATCTCTAACATAAGTTACTTCAACAGTTAATGTATTAGTTGATTTTATTTCATCAGTAATAATACTAATATCATTCCACTTACTAACTTCTTTATCATTAATCTTAGTTATTTGGTCACCCTTTTTAAGTCCAGATTCAAAAGCAGGATATTTATATTCTACTTTATCTAGCTTATAAGTTTCTTCCATAGAACCAATTATTGGCTTAGTTGAAGGCTTACCAACTAATAAACCAGCAATGATAAATAAGAATATTGCTAGTATGAAGTTCATGCCTGGACCAGCAAATAGCATAACAAATCTTTGCCATTTTGTCTTTGATTCAAAGCACCTATCATATGGAGCTAATTGCATTGGTTTATCTTTCTTTAGATAAACATTTGCTTTAATATCAACTTCATAATTTGTTTCAGTTCCATCAATATTTAAAATGATGTATGGAGCATTACCTTCCATACAATATACATCTCTATCTACTACCTTACCTCTTATATCACTAGGCATTTGATCAGTTAGGATGATATCAGTAATGATATTTTTTTCATTTACCTTTATTCCTATTTCGCTATCTTTTTCTAGTAAATCGTTAGCGACAGCACCATCAGCCATGGCCACAAAGCCACCTAGTGGTATTGCTCTAATACCATATAAAGTTTCACCCTTCTTCTTTCCATAAATTAATGGACCCATACCAATAGAATAATCATAACATAATACATTATACTTCTTGGCAAACATGAAGTGTCCTAATTCATGCAAAGAAATAATAAGGCATAAGCCAAATAGGAAGGCTATAAGCGCTATTACTATATCCATAATTTACCTCCCAAAATTCTATCCTTTATTTCCTTATCAACTCTTAAAATATCTTCTAGAGTTGGTTTAAAATTAACTGTATTTTCTAAAGCATTAATTACTATTTTTTCAATATCTAAATAATTAATTTTTCCATCAATAAATAAGCTAACCGCAGCTTCATTACTAGATACTAGTACTGTAGGCATAATACCACCTTTTTTACCTGCGTCTATAGCACATTTAAGTAGAGGAAACCTCTTAAATGAGATTTTTTTGAAATGTAATGTTGAAAGATATAGTTTATTCTCATAACTAATTCTTTCACCTCTATTTAAAGCATATAAAATAGATAGCTTCATATCATGAGGCGCTACTAAAACTTTAATATTACTATCATTAAATAATACTAAGGCATGAACTAATGATTCCTTATGCATTACTGGTTTTATTTTACTATAAGGCATATTAAATAAATGATGTGCTTCTATTACCTCAAAGCCCTTATTCATCATTGTAGATGAATCTATTGTTATTTTTTTACCCATAGCCCAGTTAGGATGCTTTAGGGCATCTTCTACTTTTACATTAGCTAGTTCATCTCTTTTTTTATCTCTAAACGCTCCACCTGAAGCTGTAATATAAAGCTTGTTAACATTATCCTTGTTTTCACCTTTTAAACATTGCCATATAGCTGAATGTTCACTATCAACAGGATAAATATTAACATTATTCTTTTTAGCTAATTTCATGACGATATCTCCAGCCATAACAATAGATTCCTTATTAGCTAGGGCAACATCATTTTTAGCTTCTATAGCTTTAATAAGTGGCTTTAAACCAATAGACCCTGATAAAGCATTAATTAGAATATCACACTTTATACTAGCAAGCTCTTCTAAACCTAAATCACCAACAAATACATTATTTGTGTATTTTAAGAAAAGGGCTTTATCACTTTCTTTTCTAACACAAATATATGTAGGTTTATATTCTTCAACTATTCTTATTGATTTTTCTATATCAGAACCTAAAGAAACACCAATTAGATTATAATTATATTCTTTAATTAACTCTAAACTTAATGTGCCAATTGATCCTGTAGCACCAAGTAAGATAATATTCATATTATACCTCCTATAGTGGTAATATTACTCCTAAAAAGATAAATACGATTATTAGGAAAATAGAGATGAATAATGATGAATCAAATCTATCCATTACTCCACCATGACCTGGGAAGATTTTTCCATAATCTTTAATACCATTATCCCTTTTTAATTTAGATGCGACTAAATCACCAATTTGACCAACGAAGCTTGCAAATAAAGTCATAATGATAATTACTGTTAGTTCTATACCAAAATTACTAAATCCACATGCTTTTACAAATAATGTTCCACCATCAGAAAATAATTCATTATAGAAAACAAATACTAATACACCAAATATTGTTCCAAAGATTGTTCCAAAGATACAACCTTCCAAGCTCTTTTTAGGACTAATAACTGGTGCAGGTCTTCTTTTGATTAGCTTAGTACCTAAAGCTACACCAAAGAAATAAGCAAACATATCAGTAAATGATGCGACAACTATAATATAAAATAGTAAGCCTCTACCAAACATACCTAGCATAGGAATAGCTGCAAAACCAATTCCTACATAATTAACAGTTAATAACATCTTACTTGCATTGTTAGAATCCATTGTCTTATCAAAGACAAGCAAGAAGCCCATAGATAGCATCATAACAAATAAGGCAATAATTAATATACTATTTAAAGGTATATCATTTCCTTTTTGATACAAGTAAAAGCCAAGTGCTAAGGATATATATTCATAGGCACATAAGGTATATATTACAACCTTACCAACAAAGGAATATTTAGCTTCATTTTTAGTTTCAAACATATGTATAATTTCATATGCGGCTACTAGTGATAATAGCATACCTACGCCAATAAACACTTCTATAGGAGCAAATATTAATAATGGAATTCCTACAGCAGCCATAACTAAACCTGTTATAATTCTTGTCTTCATCTTAACACCTACCTTTTAGAACATAGTACAATAATAAAATATATTAATATAATAACAAACATTGAAGTTCTAATTAGAATACCTATTGGAGATGGACTCCATTTTTCTTCTTTTTTAGTTGCTAGATAATCTAGTCTTCTTGTTTTATCTTTTTCAAAAAAAATAAGTTCAGGTACGCCTATTAAGTATACTAGTGAACAGATAGTAGCAACTACACCACCATCAACTATATCTTTTTTAACACATAATATGATAAAAATGGTTACAAGCACAATATAAGGAATTATGCTTACAAGACCAATTATTAATCTTTTTTTCCAATCAACTTTTAATATGAACATATTAACCACCTATTTTATTATACACTAGTTTTATCATAAATGCATTAAAAAAAGAAAAAAGCGTTTAAATAAACGCTTAGATTTCCATTAATTCTTTTTCTTTCTTTTCTGTTTCTTTATCAACTAAATCAACATATTTATCAGTTAGCTTTTGAATATCATCTAAATATCCTTTTTCATCATCTTCTGGTAATTCTAACTTCTTAATAACATCATTACCTTCTCTTCTGATGTTTCTAATAGCTACTTTTGCACCCTCTGTAAGTTTGCCTAAGCTCTTAACTAATTCTCTTCTTCTTTCTTCTGTAAGCTTAGGGAAGATTAAACGAAGAGATACACCATCATTTATAGGATTAATTCCTAAATCAGATGCATTAATTGCACGTTCAATTAATTTTAGTGTTGAAGCATCATAAGGCTTAATTAATAATTGATTAGCTTCAGGTGTAGATACATTAGAAATTTGTCTAACTGGAGATGGTGAACCATAGTATTCAATGGAAATAGAATCTAGAATAGAAGCATTTGCTCTACCAGTTCTAATTTTAGAGAATTCTTTTAGCATTGATTGAATAGTTTTTTCCATCTTTTCTTCTGTTTCAAGTAAGACCATATCAGGCATATTATTTTCCTCCTATCTAATTATTGTACCTAAAGTATCGTCTCCAAGACATACCTTAGCAATATTACCTTTAGTATTCATATTGAATACTCTAACTTCAATATTATTATCCTTCAAAAGGGATGCTGCTGTCAAGTCCATAACAGCTAATTGTTTATTAACAAGGTCTTCATGAGTTAGTTCCTTAAACATTTTAGCATTAGGATTTTTACGTGGATCTGAATCATATACACCTTCAACACCATTTTTAGCCATAAGCATAACTTCTGCGCCAATTTCAGCACATCTTACTGCTGCGGCTGTATCAGTTGAAAAATATGGTTGACCAGTACCACCAACGAATACTACTACTCTATTTTTCTCTAAGTGTCTTAAGGCTCTACGTCTAATATATGGTTCAACTGCTTGTTGAGCTGCGATAGCTGACATAACTCTTGTTTCGATACCTAAATGTTCTAAGGCATCTTGGATAGCTAAGCCATTTAATACTGTTGCAAGCATTCCCATGTAATCAGCTTGAACACGCTCCATTCCAAGTTCTGAAGCAGTCTTACCTCTCCACATATTACCGCCACCAACAACAATACCTACTTGTATTCCAGCATCTACAGCTTGTTTGATTTCACCAGCAATTTCTCTTACTGTTCTTGGATCAATTCCAAATTCAGTATCACCTTTTAGTGCCTCTCCACTTAATTTTAATAATACTCTTTTGTAACTCATGTTATCCCCTCACTTTTCTTTTAAAATAAAGGGAGAAACGTAGTTCTCCCTATAATTATTAAGCCTTAACTTGTGCCATTACTTCAGCAACAAAGTCTGTCTCAACCTTTTCGATACCTTCGCCAACTTCAAGACGAATGTAACTCTTGATTGTACATTTCTTGTTCTTTGCATATTGTTCTACTGTTAAATCAGGTTCTTTTACGAATGGTTGATCTAATAAGCAGATTTCTTTTAAGAACTTACCTAACTTACCTTTAACGATGTTTTCTAATACATTTTCAGGTTTGTTAGCCATCTTTGGATCGTTCTTCATTTCAGCAATTTGGATTGCCTTTTCTTTTTCGATTTCTTCTGCAGGAACATTAGCAGCTGATAAATATCTAGGATTAATTGCTGCAACATGCATAGCAAAATCCTTAGCAACATCAGCATCAGCACCATCGATTACTGTTAAAACAGCAATTCTACCACCAGCATGCTTGTAAGCACCGAAGTTTTCGCTATCAGTCTTAGTAACTCTTGTTACTCTACGTAAGCTAATCTTTTCACCGATTGTAGCTGTAGCTGAAACTAGCATATTGCTAATTGTATTTCCTTCAAATACAATGTTCAAATAATCTTCTGAATCATTAGAAAGTAAAGCTTGACCAATCTTATCTAATAACTCAAGGAATTGTGTATTCTTACTTACGAAGTCTGTTTCTGAGTTAACTTCATAAATAACTGCCTTATTACCATTAATTGCTACATTACATAAACCTTCAGCAGCAACTCTTGATTCTTTCTTAGCAGCTTTAGCAATACCTTTTTCTCTTAACCAAGTAATTGCATTTTCAATATTTCCATCTGTTGCTTCTAATGCTTTTTTACAATCAAGCATACCAGCACCAGTTTTTTCTCTTAATTCTTTTACTAATTGTGCAGTAACTGCCATATTAATTTCCTCCTATTAAATTATTCTTCTGTTTTTTCTTCTTTTGGAGCTTTTGGAGCTTTTGGAGCTCTTTTCTTAGGAGCTTCTCCTTCTTTTTTAGCTCTTGGAGCTTTTGGAGCTGCTTCTTTGATTTCTTCTTCTTGAACTTCGTTTTGATCTATTGTTTCATCTTCGAACTTTTCAACTGTTCCACCTTGAGCTTCAATAACAGCATTACCCATAACCCATGTAACTAATTTAACTGCTCTTACTGCATCATCATTTGCAGGGATTACATAGTCAACATCATCTGGATCACAGTTAGTATCAACGATACCAAATACTGGGATATTTAACTTTCTAGCTTCTAGAATAGCATTTCTTTCTTTTCTAGGGTCAACGATGAAGATTGCTTCTGGAACCTTCTTCATTTCTTTGATACCAGATAAGAACTTTTCTAATCTTTCTCTTTCATGCTTTAATTGAGCAACTTCCTTCTTAGGTAGAGCATCAAAAGTACCGTTACTTTCCATTTCTACTAAATCATTTAATCTTTTGATTCTCTTTTTGATAGTCTTGAAGTTAGTTAATGTTCCTCCAAGCCATCTTTGGTTAACATAGAATTGGCCTGTTCTTTCAGCCTCTTCTTTTACAACATCTTGAGCTTGCTTCTTAGTACCAACAAATAATACTTTTCCGCCTTCCTTTACGATGTCGAATAATACCTTATAAGCACTTTCGATAGCATCAGCTGTCTTTTGTAAGTCGATAATGTAAATATCGTTACGTGCTGTAAAGATATATGGTTTCATTTTTGGATTCCATCTTCTTGTTGCATGTCCAAAATGAACACCAGATTCTAATAATTGTTTCATTGAAACTACTGACATTTTTCTTTTCCTCCGTTTTCGTTATTATGTCCTCTGATACCTTCAACACATAATTCCACTAAAATATTTAGCACTGGGAATTACGCTCCAATATCATGTGTATTAGCGTGTGCCTTAAATAATATATCATAATTTGATATATAAATCAATAAGAATTTGTTATTTTGTGCTTCCAAAACCACCTATTCTATCAGCACTTGCATTATCATCATCAGTTAAAAGATATTTCATAAATATTCCTTGAGCAATTCTCTCATCTTTTTTTACTAAAATATCATCATTAGTTATATTTAAAACTTGAATCATAATGTGACCATCATTATCAACATTTTCAAAGTAATCACTATCAATGATTCCTACATTATTTGCTAGAGTTAAACCTCTTTTTAGTGGCATAGAGCTTCTAACATAAATACAAAGCACTTCATCACTTTCCATATATGCTTTTACACCTGTTGGTATAAGGGCTATACTATGCGCTTTTATAATAGTATCACTCGCTACATAAAAGTCATAGCCTGCAGCATTTTTAGTTTGCCTTTTAGGTAATATTATATTAGAATTACTAAACCCTTTTGCTACTTTGAACCCTCTCATAGTATTCCTCCTTAAGAAGATTTAAAACTATAACTTCTCTTTGTACAAAGCATACATTAGAATCTATATTTTTATTCTTTTCTAGTGCTTCATCTAAAGATACTAAAACAGTCTCATAAATCTTTTCATGCTTTTCTTTATGAGCACGTTCAACATGATCGATTTCATAAAAATAGTAACTAGTTCTTTGGGTAAACATTTTTACACCATTCATCTTAGCCTCATCAATATAACCAATAGGACGCTTACTAATATTTTTAATAACATAGCCAGTTTCTTCATTAACTTCTCTTTTTAAGCAATCTATGGCAGATTCATCTTTTTTCATTCCACCACCAGGAAATGAATAATTACCATACTTATCACTATATAGCATAATAAGTTTTCCATCATGAAGGCCAATTCCTCTAACTACTTTTCTATCAATCTTATCAAAATTGTATTCCTTACCTTCGCAAATAACACCTATTTGCCTCATATTATCACTCTTCTTTTAAAAATTTATTAATCTCTATAGCTGCCTTTGCACCATCAGAAACACTAGTTGATACTTGATCAAGTCCAATAATTGTATCTCCACCAGCAAAAATACCATCTATATTTGTTTTAAAATTATTAGTTTCAATTTTATTATCACTAGTTAAAACTAATCCTAAATGTTTTGCAATAGCTAATGAATCATTACTTGCTGCTATGAATATTCCATCAAATTCATAACTAGAGCCATTAACTAATATGCATTTTTTCTTATCGTTATTATATAATTTTTCTATTTTTCCATTAATGTATTCGCTAGTAATATCTTGGTTAGTAAAAATTGTAATATCTTTAGTGAAGTTCTTTAATACATCATATTCATGCATCATAAAATCTCCATAACCAATTAAAGCTAATTTTTTATTTCTAAAAAAGAAACCATCACATGTTGCACAATAACTAACTAGTACATCATTAATACCATTAATGTTTGCTTTATTTGATTTACCTGTAGCCAAAAAAATTGATTTTGCTTCATATGCATTAGTTTTAGTTTTTACTGTTAAGTAATCTATTTCAAGTACTTCATCAGTAATTACTTCAATTCCTAGGTTTTTGGCTTGTTCTTCACCTTTTTCGGCTAATTCAAGACCTGAAATACTATTAAAACCATAATAATTTTCAATTACCTTAGCTCTACCTAGTGAACCATAATCTTTACCAATAACCAATACATTTTTATTAAATCTCTTTAGATAAATAGCACAGCTTATTCCTGCAGGACCTTTACCTATAATAATGCAATCATACATTATTTAATAAACTCCTCAATAGCACTCTTTGGCCTTAAACCAATAAATTGGTCAACAATTTCTCCGTCAATAAATTTAACTACATAAGGAATTGATTGAACATTGAATAATTCAGCTAATTCCATTTCATCATCTACATTTACTTTTCCAAGCTTAACGCCATTTGTTTCACATACTTCTTCAATCATTGGTCCTAGTGCTTTACAAGGTCCACACCAAGGTGCCCAAAAATCAATAATAACTTTTCCTTCTTTAATAAATTCTTTAAAATTCTTACTTGTTACTTCCATAATTAATCCTTTCTAGCTCTTGGATGAGCATTTCTATATTTCTCTTTTATATCATCTATAGCAACATCTGTATATATTTGTGTTGTTGATAACATAGAGTGTCCTAGTATTTCCTGTACACTTCTTAAATCCATTCCGCCATTTAATAATACAGTTGCACAAGAATGTCTTAACATATGTGGTGTAATTTTATATGTTTCACCAGTTTTATCCATTATTGCATTTAATATTTTTCTAACTCCTCTAGGTGTTAGACTAGTTCCCTTATAATTAATAAGTAATGTTCTATTATCTTCTTCTTTTGTATTTGATAATAATCTATTCCTTGCTCCACTTATATAATTTTTTAGTTCATCAATTAATTTATCATGAAGTACTAAATATCTATCCTTAGAGCCCTTACCTGATTTTACGATAATACTTTTACCATAAAAATCAATATCATTTATTTTTAAGTTACAAAGTTCAGATACACGCAAACCACAGCTATACAATAAATCTATTATTAGATAATTTCTTTCACCTAATGGTTTAGTAGTATCTATAACATTAAACATCATTTTTATTTCATCGTTATCAATAATACTTGGTAAGCGTCTTTCTATTTTTGGTGTAGTAACATCCATAAAAGGATTATTCTTTACTAGATGATTTTCAAGTAGATAAGTATAAAATGTTCTTAAACTACTGATCTTTCTTGCGATAGATTTTGGTTCTAATCTTTTATTAACTAAATAGCTTACAAAATAATCAGCCTGTTTTTTTCTTTCAAGATGTAATAGATCTGGAACTATTTTATGTTCATTAATAAAATCAACTAAATCACTTATATCAGAAATATAGTTTATAGATGTATTTTCACTATAACCTCTTTCAAGTTCAAGATAATCTTTAAATTCTTTAATTACATCTTCATTCATAAAATCACCCTTTTATAAGGAATTCTTTTCTATAAACTCCTTCATACACTCTATCCCACGTTCACCATATAGTTGTTTACGCATTTTTTTCTTATGCTTAAAATTAAGCTCAGGTACAATACCAAAATTTGCATTCATAGGAATAAAGTTTTCATTTGGCATAGATATATAGTTAGCCATAGCACCCATCATTGTTTCAAGTGGGAATTTAACTAATTCTAAATTATTAATATAGCGATACATGTTAATTGCGCTAGCTAAGCCACTTGCGGCACTTTCTACATAACCTTCAACCCCAGTCATTTGACCAGCAAAGAATATATCATTATTCTTTTTTAATTGGTAAAATGAGTTTAATAATTTAGGAGAATTAATATATGTATTTCTATGCATTACACCATATCTTAGAATAGTCGCATTTTCTAATCCTGGAATTAATTTAATTACTTCTCTTTGGCTTGGCCAAGTTAAATGTGTTTGAAATCCTACGATATTATAAGTAGATCCTAATGTATTTTCTTTTCTAAGTTGTACAACAGCATATGGTCTAATTCCATCATGTTCTAAACCTACTGGTTTCATAGGTCCAAATAATAAGGTATCCTTACCACGCTTAGCCATTACTTCAAATGGCATACATCCTTCAAATACTTTTAGTTCAAAATCATGTGGTTCAACACATTCAGCATTAACTAGCGTATCATAGAATTTATCAAATTCTTCTTTTGTCATAGGACAGTTTAAATATGCAGCTTCCCCTTTATCATATCTACTTTTTAAATAGACTTTGTTATAATCAATAGAATCTCCATCAATTATAGGAGCAACAGCATCAAAGAAATAGAAATCTTTTTCATCAAGATATTCTTTTAATTCTAAACTAAACTTATCACTTGTTAGTGGACCTGTTGCAATAATTGTTGGTCCATTAGGAATGTTAGTTACTTCTTCATTAATAATTTCAATATTAGGATGATTTTTAATTTTATCTGTTATATATTTAGCAAAAAGTGTTCTATCAACAGCAAGTGAACCTCCTGCAGGAACTTGTGTAGCTTCAGCCGCTTCCATAACTATAGAATTAAACATCTTCATTTCTTCTTTTAATAAGCCTACAGCTACATCTATAGAATTAGCTCTTAAGGAATTAGAACAAATTAATTCCGCGAATAAACTAGTTTTATGAGCACTAGTATTAACATTTGGTCTCATTTCATATAGTTTAACTTTTATACCTTTATTTGCTAGATAATAACTAGCTTCAACACCTGCTAAACCAGCACCAATAACATTTACAACCATTTTAATCAATCCTTTTTTAGTGATTATTCAAATACCACTCCATTTTAATTATATCATTTTTATCTAACAAAAAAAAGCCAAAAGGCTTTTTAAAATATAGAAATTCCTTTCTTGATTTTTTCATCAATAAAGTTCGTATCACTAGCTATAGGAGCAACTATAATTAAGACTACAAATATGATAATACTTTGTGGAATTAAATAAGCTACTTGCTTAGGTAAGCTTGTTAAATATAACCATGAGAATTTATAGTTATATACAATTATTTGCCCAAATCCTTCAATTAAGAAATTACAAATAAAATTAACAAATATTCTAGCAATTAAACATTTTGTGAAACTAATATTTGTTCTATAAAAACATATTGCATATATAAAGCATGTAAGCATTGCAGATAAAGTAAATATAGGATTAAATGCTCCACTTCCTGATTCAAATAGGAAGTAGCCTAATATATCTGATAGGGCACCAACAATTAATGCAGCAAAAGGTCCACCAATCATCGCAGCTACGCTTAAGAAAATAAGACCAAATCTAAAGCCTAAAGCTCCAAATCCACTTGGTAAAACAATTAATTTTGAAACTAATGTTAAACCTAGTAATAAAGCCATTATCACAAGTTTTTTAACACTCTTTAATTCACTTGCTGCATTTTTCCAATAAGCTTTATGGAATGGTGTTTTAAATACTGTTTCATTATCAAATATTTCTTCTTCTTTTTCTAATTTATCAATAAATTTATATCCTAAAATTAATGTTAATGTAAAGCCTACAATTATACCTACTACTGCACTAATTGATGTATATAATATTATTCCATTTCTTCTTTTACTACTACTTCCTTCAATTAATAAATTACCGTCTTTATCTAGTGAATTATTATTGTAGAAGTTTGTATCAAATAAGCTTGATACACCTTTAATAGTTACTTCATAAGTTGATCCATCTTTTGCTGTTTTTGTTTCTACTGTATCAGGATAATCTTCTAAATTAACATAGTTTTCTACTACTACTAAAGTTAAGTTTCTCAAGAAACCCTTTGCAGTTGATTCTTTATTTGTTATTTTAGAATTATCAAAAGCATTTGAATTAATCTTAAGAACATAATAATCATCTACTTTTTTTGTTGTAATATCAGTTACATTTACATATTTATATGTACTAACACTATTACCTGTATAGTAGCTATATTCTAAGTTCTTTACCTTATCAACATTTTCTTCTTTGGAAAAATCACTTAATTTAATATCTAAATTAATAGTATATTTAAACTTAATGATTTTACTTGGTTTCTTACAGAATGTCCATGAAATAAAGAAACCTAAAAGTGTAAATGTTAGAAATATAACAACAATTACAAACCAACCTTTTTTTAATATTTTTCCCATTAAAAAAGACCCCTTTCTATTTTAGAGGTCCACTATAAAAACTACAGCGGACGCGCTAAAGGACCGCCACAGCTTGTGTTCGTTCATACCCAACATCCCGTGGTATGACACTTAACGCCCTTTAACTACTCTGTTAAACAACAATAATATTATATATCTTTTTTTATATTATTCAAGTATTACCAATTAATTTCTTTAATATTATTTTCTTTTAATATTTTATTTGCTTTTGAAAATGGTTTTGAGCCAAAAAAACCTTTAAAAGCTCCAAGTGGAGATGGATGAGCTGATTCAATAATATAGTGATTTTTATTTGTAATTAAACTCTTTTTGCTTCTAGCATAATTACCCCAAAGAATATATACAATAACATTATTATTTTTTTCCAAATATTCTATTGTTTTATTAGTAAATTCTTCCCAGTACTTTATATGACTAGATGGATTTCCTTCAATTACAGATAAACCAGCATTAAGTAAAAATACTCCTTGTTTTGCCCAATCAGATAAATCAGTATTAGTTCTATCAATATTTAAATCATCTTTTAACTCTTTAAAGATATTGGCTAAAGAAGGCGATATTTTAACATTATTAGGCACACTAAAAGCAAGCCCATTAGCATAGCCTTTTGTATGATATGGATCTTGACCAATAATAACTACTTTAACATCTTCATACTCAGTTAAATGATATGCTTTAAACATATCATTATATTGTGGATAGCATACCTTAGTTTTATATTCATTATTTATGAATTGTTTTAAATTATTATAATATTCAGTTTCTTTAATTTCATTAAAAAAATCAATCCACATAATAATCACCAAATATATTATAACAAAAAAAAGACTTGGAATAAACCAAGTCTTTCTAATATTGTTTTAAGTTGGATTACTTAATTTCAGCGAAGTATTTGATTGTTCTAACCATTTGGCTAGTGTATGAGTTTTCGTTATCATACCAAGAAACAACTTGTACTTCATAGTAGTTGTTATCAATCTTTGATACCATTGTTTGAGTTGCATCAAATAATGAACCGAACTTCATACCGATAACATCTGAAGAAACGATTTGATCTTCATTGTATCCGAATGATTGGTTAGCTGCTGCTTTCATAGCTGCATTGATTCCTTCTTTAGTGATGTTTTCACCCTTAACAACTGCAGTTAAGATTGTAGTTGAACCAGTTGCAACTGGAACTCTTTGTGCAGAACCGATTAATTTTCCGTTTAATTCAGGAATAACTAGACCGAT
>JAEEGL011525192.1_pt1 | contig 14590 bp, 8 predicted proteins | sample 9134231 | NCBI WGS metagenome assembly JAEEGL01 (sample SAMN16246548, study PRJNA631951) | gut metagenome | biome: gut microbiome; feature: rumen; material: fiber-attached | host: Bos | place: Iran: Karaj | collected 2018-10 | reverse complement strand
TCCATCCTGCAAATCGTGTCTGTCACCATCCCCGCCTGTTTGGTAGGTGTGTTGATTGCCGCCGCATGGAGCACGCGTCGCGGGCTGGACCTCGACAAAGACCCTGAGTTCCAGGCACGTATCGCCGACCCCGAACAGCGAGAGATGATCTACGGCAACACACACACCGTACTCGACAAGAAGATTGACAAGAAAGCGAAGATTGCCGTGGGCATCTTTGTCGGTGCCATCGTCATCATCGCCCTGTTGGCAATTTTCCAACAGCTTCTGCCCTCCTGGGACAGTGTAGTGGCTATTGAGGGTGCAAAAGATGTGATGCTTCCCACCGGAAAGACCGTATCGCCAGAGAATCTGGCCAATGCCGGCATTGTCATGGCTGGTGTGACGGAGAAAGTGCCTGTCACCATCAAGATGTATCTTGTCATACAGATTGTGCTCATCTCGGCAGCCGCACTGATGATTATCTTCTGCGGGGCTAAGCCGAAGACCGCTGTTGCCGACAACGTATGGCAGTCGGGCATGGTGGCTGTCGTCGCCATCTACGGTATCGCATGGCTCGCCAATACGTTCTTCAATGCTCATATGGCCGACATTGAGTCGATGCTGGGTTCGATGGTCGAACATCACAGGTGGACCGTCGCCATTATGTTCTTCATCTTCTCCGTGCTGATCAATTCACAGGCGGCGGTCGTTGTGGCTTTGTTGCCGGTATGCTATGCGCTCGGCATTCCCGGATGGGTGTTGCTCGGCATTCTGCCTTGCGCATACGGTTATTTCTTCATCCCCAACTATCCTACCGACATCGCCACGGTGAATATGGACCGATCAGGCACCACCCGAATAGGTAAGTACGTGTTAAACCACTCGTTCATGATTCCGGGCCTCATCGCTGTTTTCGTCAGCCTGATCATAGCAAACGCACTCAGTTATTTCTTCTATGCTTAAGAGAGAGAATAAGTAGCGAAAATATTTCTAAGGGCTCCCAGGTCTTCCTAGGGGCTCTTAGTCTTTTATTGTTCTAGGGTTACCTAAGATGTCCTAGGGTTCAATGAAAAGTGAGGCGGGTGGAGTCGCGTCTCACCTCGAGCACAGTCTGTGAACCCACCACCATCGGGAAATTATTGAGATGGGAGTGGCCAGTTGGGAAATCGTAACAGACAGGCACATCAGGATAACGGCTCATGTAGGTATGTATCATGTGGTACATATCTTCAAATCCGTTTTCCGGCTTTTTATATTTTGTGAACTTGCCCACAATCAGGCCACGCAACCGTCCGAGCACGCCACGCAGTTCCAACAGATGGAGCATACGGTCCACATGACTCATGTTCTCGCCCACGTCCTCGATGAAAAGGATGATGTCGGGCAGGGAGAAAACATCATACGGCGAACCCGCCAGACCGCATAAGACCGACATATTGCCGCCGACAAGCGTACCCCGCCCTATGCCTGGATTGTTGTAGGGATTTTTGGGCACCACATATTCGGGCCAGGGACCCATGAGCACGCCATGCAGGGCACGGCTCACCGTGTCGGTCGCCCCTTCGTAGCCCAACGCCTCGCACATGCTGGCATGGACGCTCATCACACCCGCGCGTGCCTCGGCACAAAGCAGGGCGGTGACATCGCTGAATCCGATAATCCATTTGGGATAGCAGGCAAACGTATCGACGGGGATGCGGGCGAGCACATGAGGCGCGCCGTCGCCGCCCCGGGTGGCGATGATGGCTTTGATGGAGGGGTCGCGCAGGGCTTGTAGCACATCGGCTGCACGTTCCTCGGGTGTGCCTCCAAAGCCATGCCACGACCGCAGCACATTCGGCATCGGCACAGGCACCAATCCCCATTTCCGCAAGGCTACACAACCCGTATCGACCATGGCCTGCGTGGCTTTACCGGAAGGCGAGATAATCGCCACGCTATCGCCCGGATGCAGCAATGGCGGCATCCTAAATGTCTGTTGCGCTGCCGCTAATTGTGACAGCAGCAGAAAAAAACATAAGAGAGAACCTCTCTCTATCCATCTAAGGAAGGGATAAACAGTTTGAGACTTTATTTTTGAGACACTCATAGAATGATTTTGGGTAGAAGGGTTAGACCTCCAAAGGACGTGGACTCTTAAAACCAACTTACATTATCACTACAGCGAATTGTAATATATCGTAATGAGAGATTATTTGACTATAACAATGGTGTCATATAAACAGGTAAATAGGTGATGCCGTCCACCACCTTATAGTCAGCAGCGTGTAACACTGTGGGAGTTGTCATGTATTCGCCAAACTTCTTCATGCATTTTGTCAGAGAGGACAGTGTGTAGTTCTTGCCGCTCTTAACTTCTATCGGCCGGATATTGTGGCGGCTGGTCACCTTGTCCTTCTGAAGCAGGAAGTCGATTTCCATACGCTTCTCGGCTTCCTCTGATGACTTGCTATAGAAGAACAGTTTGTTGCCGCAGGCTGCCAACATTTGAGCAACGATATTCTCAATGAGCATTCCCTCGTTCACCTCCAGCTTTCCGAAAAGCAGTTTTTGACAAATCTCAGACGAGACGATACCTTTTTCATCGAAAGCGTGACTGACCAGCAGCCCCGTATCGTTCATGTAGCACTTCAATGTGGTACGGTCTTCGTTCATCTTTAATCCTATATTCGGCTCCGTAGAATTATAGCATATGTTGACAACCTTCGAGTCCTTCAGCCAGAAGAAAGCATCATCCCAATCGCGATATCTCGCACCAGGTTTCAAGGCTGACAAACGGAACTTCTTCTCGTGCTTGGAAAGTTGAGGAGGTATCTGATCAAAGATCGATACCACCTTGTCGGCTATTTCACCGGCATAATTGAAGATGTCATTACGATAAATGGCCAGCACATCGCGTTTAGCGGCATCAACGGCATCAAAGTCCTTGGTCTCTATATATTTCTTAACGGCCTGAGGCATTCCCCCCACTATCATATAAAGACGGAAAGCATCCATTGCCTGCCGATGGAACACTTGCCCCATCTGCTTCCGCTCCGCATACTTTCTCCGTATCAAGTCCATCAGCATGTCATTTCCTGTTGCCCATAGAAATTCCTCAAAATCCATCGGGTACATCTGGATGCTGCGCTCTTCTGAAGGGAGTACTATGCCATGCGTGTTCTTTTTTATGCTGACTAAAGAACCTGTCTCAATATAATCATACCTACCATCTGCAACCAAAAATTTGATTGCGGCCCTCGCCCTAGGACACAACTGAATCTCGTCGAGGATGATGAGCGATTTGCGTTCATGGAGTCTCACCTTATAGTGTTGGCTCAGATAGAGGAACAACGTATCGAGATCTTCCAAATAGAGGTCAAACCAGTCCCTTACCATCTGAGGAGTCTTGTTGAAGTCGATGAGGATATATGACTCATACTCATTTTTGCCGAACTCCTCTACGATATAACTTTTTCCTATGCGTCGCGCTCCCTCTACAAGCAGTGCCACCTCGCCATGCCTTTTCTCCTTCCAGTCAAGGAGTTGCCGGTATATTTTTCTCTTCATAATGATGTCATTTGCACCTTTTTGAGATTTTTCCCCTATCATACTATACACCTTTTTGAGATTTTTATCGCTGCAAATATACACCTTTTTGAGATTTTATACAAATCTTTAGACGTAAAAGTTGTGAAACTAATTACCGATATTTCACTTTGGCTGACCTTAACTGAAAAAGGTTGTCACTTTTAGGAAGGTTAAATTAAATGTGCCGCTCTAATAATAAAATAGTCAACAAAACTAACAGCACAACCTTAATTTAACACTCTTTTTAGGCCTCAATATGTAGAGGAAAGGTCTATGGCAAAAAAGCACCTTATTATTAATACTTCAAAATCTCGTCGGCTTGGCGGAGTGTGTTGCGATAGGCGTTTTGAGCCACGTCCACATCGAGTGAACCCTCTGACATACCTATTCTGACGCGCTGAGCACGGGCTATGCGGTCAATGTCGGTCTTGTTGATGCGATAACTGCTATTGCTGTAGTATACCTGTCCCGACTGTGAGAACTGGCTGTTGGCCTGCGCCGTGTATTTCAGCACATCGCGCTCGCCCACCTTCAACAACAGGCGGTCGCCAGCGTTCACCTTTGAGATGGGTTGTGTGCTCTTGATGCCCACGGTGAGATAATATACATGGTTTTTCCCCTCTATCTGCACAGAGTAACCGATATACACCAACGGGCTCTTCCCTTGAGGGGTGAGCATGGCGGCATGAGTGGACACCACTCGGCACCCGTTATGATTTTTGTCTATCAGTACCTGCGAAAAGGCTGTCTGTGCCACAGTCAGCCACAAAAGCATAAAAAACCACTTCTTCATCGTCATAAATTTAACCTCCATATTACCACAAACTCAAAAAACGCCATTTTATTGTATCAACAGTGCGTTAAATGGCGTTAATCGAGGGAGGGGATTCTTAGAAAAGCCTAGGTTTTTCCTAAGTCATCCTAGGGATTCCTAGGTTCTCCTAGGTATTTCTAAATCTTCCTAGGAGATACCAGGAGAGAAGAGGGAGGGATATCTGGGCCCTTTAATCCGCGTACATTGAGAAATCGAGCACGGTTCCGTTAGTACTGGTGAACTTGCCAGCATACGACTGCCCGTAGTGGTGCTCGCCCTCGTCGTCCTCCACATCGATCTCATTGAACTGCCCATCGAACTTGCCGATGCTTTTGCCATTGGAGAAAGCCTCGATGACACAGCGCCCTGTACGATTGTCATATGACACCAATTTGAGTGTGCGGCGTCCACTGTTCTGACCGTTGCGCTCATAACTGTAATAGCCGGAGGTGCCGTTCATCTCGAAATCTACGTTTTCCGAGTCACCGATTTGTCCCCAAAGGCCCATATACACGCCATCTGACGATGAGGACGCTGTCTTTTCCACTTCTTTTTCCGCTGATTGTTCTTCGGCTTTGGACTCCGCCTTAGAAGAAGCCATTTCCTCCTTGACAGCAACAGCTGCAGAATCTTTTTCCGCCACAGTTGCGTTGCTATCACCCTTGTCGTTAAAAAGGAACAGCCATGCCGCCAGTCCTATACAAGCAGCCAGCAACACACCGATAATCGCATAAAGCGCAACATTACTCTTAGGTTTCTCGGCAGGCGCTACCCGTTGAACAGGAGCACCGCAACGGGGACAGAAAGTCGATGTTTCAGGTATCTGCGCCCCACATCTATTACAAGTGGAATAGGTCATGATTCAGAATTTTTAGTTATTTCTGACAAAAATACAAATAAACGAATGTAAACGCAAATATATTTACAGTTTTTTCTAGCTAGAATACCATAAATGAAAAGACAGTAATTTTCTTTTACAAAAGGGCCATAAAATCGGTATCATACGCAAAAAAATCACCTACAATTTGACAAAATAATGGGTTTTATTTTGTCATTTTCTTGAATCTTTGTATTTTTATCCCACAAAAAGAGACCGTCTATCATATCATGCAACACTAAATCTTTATTATAACCACGCTATAAGGGCATTTGCATGACCAACGGCTCTTATCATATACACGAATCATTATCGGATATGCGGAAAAACATTTTGTTCATTATCATCATTTTAGCGTCAATGCTTGCTTCGTGTTCCGGGAGCAAAGTGAAATACCGTATCGGCGTGTCGCAGTGCTCTGCCGATATCTGGCGTGACAAGCAGAATGCCGAATTGAGAATGGGCGCTTATTTCGTTGATAATGTGGAATTGAAGTTCGCTGCGGCCTATGACAGCGATGAGCGTCAGGTTCAGCAGATAGACAGTTTGGTTGACGAGGGCATCGACCTGCTGATTGTGGCGCCCAACCAAGTGGCCACAATCTCGCCCGCCATCGACCGCGCCTACGACAAGGGGTTGCCTGTCATCGTGTTTGAGAGAAAGACCAGTTCACAAAAATATACCGCCTTCATCGGTGCCGACAACTACGAGATGGGGCACACCATGGGTGAATACATCATAGGCCGACTGCATGGTAAGGGAAACGTCTTGGAGATTAAAGGTCTGGAAGGCTCCTCTCCTGCCATCGAGCGCCACAATGGTTTCATGGACGCTTTGAAAAATGCCCCCGGCATCAAGGTGGTGGGTTCATTACAAGGCGACTGGACCGGCCCTACAGCCAACGAGACGACAAAACTATGGCTGGCAGACAACAGAGATGTCAAGGTGGATTTGGTGTTCGGAGCCAACGACCGTACTGCCATGGGGGCGAGAGACGCTTTTTTATCGCTCTCTGAAGACCATTTGCCACTGTTTTGCGGCATCGACGGACTTCCCGGCGAGAACGGCGGCATACAGTTGGTGCGCGACTCTCTGCTCGACGCCTCGTACATCTACCCCACTCATGGCGACCAGCTGATCGACCTGGCTGTGCGCATCCTCGACGGCAAGCCTTACAAGAAAGAGACATTGCTCATGTCTGCCCTTGTGACGGGCGACAATGCCAAAGTATTGCAGATGCAGAGCGAGGAAATGATGAGGCAAGCCGAACGGTTGGATCAGTTGCACGAGAAAGCCGACACTTATCTGCATGAACTCGACACACGGCGTGTGGTCAACGGGTTGGCCATCGGCATCATCATCTTGTTGGTCGTGGTGTTTGTACTCTTCTATCTCTATCACCTGAGGAAGATAGCCTTGCAACGTGAGCGTGTGGTAAGCACATTGTGGAACCTGAAACCGGAAGATGTTCCCGCAGCGCAGGAGTCCCCTGAGAGCACCCCTTCCACAGAAAAGTCATCGGATACCGACGTCCTTGATGATGACGCCCCAACTGCGGTGTCGCATTTCATCACACGTTTCAAAGAAGTGGTCGAAGCACGTCTGGAAGAGAGCGACATCAGTGTGGAAGACCTGGCTGCCGACATGAGCATCAGCCGGGTGCAACTCTATCGCAAGGTGAAGGCCGTTTCCGGCTCGTCGCCGGTTGAACTGCTTCGCACAGCACGCCTGAAACGCGCCTACCATCTGCTGCTCACCACCGACAAGAGCGTAAGCGAAGTGGCTTACGCCGTAGGCTTCACAGCCCCCTCTTACTTCACCAAATGTTTCAAAGACGAGTACGGAATCGTTCCCGGCGAAGTGAGAAATGTGAAATAAGCGGGATTAATTGTTGGATATTCCAACTTTTTTCATTATATTTGCAAAATCAAGCATGAAACGCCTTGGCGAAGGCGATACATCGTGGAAAGAAACGTAAGTTGCTGACTCTTTTCGAACCAAACTGCGACCTTGGCTGAGAGAAATAGAGAGTACAGGGCAATTCAACATCTCGTATATATACCATATATATAATAATGGTGTGGACTGTCGTGTTTCATCTATTCCGAGGTTGTCGCAGACCTGGTTCGAAAGTGAAACACCGACAATAGTCCACACCAGTTTTTGTTTTTATATTGCAAAGGTACGACTATGGGAATTGAACGAATGAGAATAATCGTTCATAGACTTGCAAATATGTTACATCGCAACATATTTTGCACCCAAAGAACGAAAAATGACATCAGCCGCACCCTATTAACCTTAATTTTGCGGTTGTAATTTACCAACTATAATACCAATCAAACCTAAATCCAAATGGAAAAACTGAAAAGATTTCTTCTGAGCTTAATGCTCCTCTTTGCCTGTACTATAATGTACGCGCAAACTGAGATTACCGGCACGGTGGAGGACGAAATGGGTCCTGTCATCGGTGCCACTGTGTTAGAGAAAGGCACGTCAAACGGAACCATTACCGATCTTGACGGTGCTTTTAAGTTAAAAGTGCAGGATGGCGCAGTGCTCGTCATCAGTTACATCGGTTATGATAATGTGGAAATGCCCGCTACGCCCAACATGCGCGTTGAACTGAAAGAAAGCGCCGCTGAACTGGCAGAAGTGGTCATCACCGGTTACCAGATTCAGCGCAAGGCCGACCTGACAGGTGCTGTTGGTGTGGTGGAGACCAAAGACTTCAAGACGAGCAACACCGACCCCATGGCATCGTTGCAGGGTAAAGTGCCTGGCATGACCATCACCAGCAATGGTTCTCCGTCGGGTGAGGCCAATGTCCAGATTCGTGGTATAGGTTCTATGGGTGGTTCAAGCACTGCTCCGCTCTACATTGTCGATGGTGTGCCCTTCAGCGGCTCTCTCAACAGCCTGAATGCTTCCGACATCGAGACCATGCAAGTACTGAAGGATGCCGCCTCAGCATCTATCTATGGATCACGCGCTGCAAACGGTGTCATTGTCATTACCACCAAGAAAGGCAAGAAAGGCGACAATATCAACATCGATTTCAACGCCTCATTGTCAATGGCATGGATGAACCAGAAGATGAAACTTCTGAACAGCCAACAATATGCCACCGCACTTGTACAGGCGGCACTTAACGACGGCAAAGATCCCTTCGGCTATGCACAGAACTACGGATTGTCACTCAATGTTGAAGGCGGAACGCCTATTTCTGTGTACAACCCCGCTACTGGTACCATGGAGTCATACTCTGTCGGCGGTTTCTACGACGGCTTTATGAATGCCGCCAAGACCATGCCTTACAGCGATACCGACTGGGTGGATGAAATTGGACGTACAGGTATTACTCAAAACTATGACCTCTCGCTCTCGAAGGCTACGGAAAAATCATCATCGCTCTTCTCCTTCGGTTATAAGAAGGCTACAGGCGTGTTGAAATACACCGACTTTGAGAATTTCTCGGCACGACTGAACAGTTCATACAAGATTAACAGCATTATCACGGTAGGTGAGAATGCCAACTTCTCCTATTCCAACAATGTAGACTGCGCTCCGTTGGAGAACGCGCTGAAGATTGCTCCCACGCTGCCTCTTTATGAGATTGACGGCGAGACATTCTCTGGTCCTGTCGGTGGTATGAGCGACCGTCAGAACCCCATGCGTGAACTCTATCACAACAAAGATAACCGCCTGAAGAAATGGCGCATTTTTGCCAATGCTTACATTGACGTGACACCGATTAAAGGATTGCTCTTCCGCTCAAACTTTGGTATAGACTACACTAACAGTAATATACGCAGTTTGGAACATACATGGCAGTCAGATGTGGTGAAAAACAGCACGAACGCCAGCACTCTGGCACAGACCCACAGTACAAAATGGACTTGGACGAACACCCTGCAATACAACTTCGACATCGCAGAACTTCACAATCTCAATGTCCTTCTCGGTTTGGAAGCCCATCAGGATAACGGCCTCGATTTCTCAGCCCGTCGCACCGGCTACCCGTTAGAGACCTACGATTATATGTGGCCCAACGCAGGCACAGGCATACAGACCGTTACCGGAGCAGGCGATGCATATAAGTTGATGTCATACTTCGGCAAGTTAGACTATAATTGGAATGATCAATTGTTGGCATCTTTTACCCTTCGTCATGACGGTTCAAGCCGTTTCGGTAAGAATCACCAATTCGGTACCTTCCCATCAGTATCAATCGGTTATCGTCTTTCAAAGCACATCGACGCCGCTTGGTTGCGCGACTGGAAAATCCGTGCCAGCTATGGTGTGACTGGTAACCAAGGTATGAATTCAAACACGGCTCACTACGGACTCTATTCGGCAGACTATGGTTCATCACGTGAGAACTCTACCGCATATGACCTCAATCTGCAAGGGTCTGGCACATTCCCTTCTGGTTACTACAAACAGCAGTCAGCTAACGAGGACTTAAAGTGGGAGTCATCATCACAATGGAACTTCGGTACCGACTTCTCACTCTTTAATGGTGCTCTTTACGGTTCTTACGACCTGTTCTTCAAGGAAACCAAGGACATGCTCGTACAGCCAGCCTTCCTCGGTGCCATTGGTTTTGGCGGCCAGACCTGGATTAACGGTCCTACGCTGAAGAACTGGGGTATGGAACTTAACGCAGGCTATCGACACACCACAGCATACGGCCTGTCATATCACGTAACCGGTAATATCGACTTCTTCCGCTCTAAAGTGACCTATCTGCCAGAAAACTCCAAGAACTCTTACGAGCATAACGACTACCACAATCTGGCTCAAGACGAGAAGGCTTACGGTTCACGCATCGGTTATGTCGTTGAGGGTCTTTATCAGTCACGCGAAGACGTGCTGGCTCATGGACAAGCCGGTGCCCGTGTGGGTGGCTTGAAATATGCCGACCTCAACGGAGACGGAAGAATCAACGAACAGGACCGCACTTGGATTTTCAACCCCGTGCCCGACTTCTCTTACGGTTTCAACGTCAACCTGGCTTACAAAGGCTTTGACTTCACCATGTTCTGGCAGGGTGTATCAGGTGTTGATGTCATCAACGACCAGAAATTCCAAACCGACTTCTGGAGCATTACCGATGCAGGTTCAAACAAGGGAGAACGTCTGATTGACGCTTGGACATTTGCCAATAGCGGTTCAAGCATTCCTGCTCTGACAACCTCAAATGGTGCCGACGAAGGCCGTTTGTCATCCTACTTCGTAGAGAATGGTTCTTACATCAAGATGCGCACGCTGCAGTTGGGCTACACCTTGCCTGAGCCATTTATTAAGAAACTATTGCTGTCGAGGGCTCGCGTCTTTGTCTCTGCCGACAATCTTCTGACCATCAAGTCAAATTCTCTGACCTGCTCAGACCCAGAAAACACAGCATGGAACTACCCACATACCGCATCCTTCACATTCGGAGTACAAGTGGGCTTCTGATAAAGACAAAAGAGTAAATAATAATTGAGTAAACGACTGACAATAATGAAAAAGATCAATATATATATCGCAGCCTTACTGCTTTCCGTCTTTGCAGTATCATGCAGTGTCGACGATGTTAAGCCGCAGGGCATGCTGGATGAAGAGACAGCTGCTTCAAATCCAGATAAACTTGTGACCGCAGCCTATGCCATGTTGGGCAATGACTGGTATTCTTATCCGTTCAACCTGTGGCCATACGGCGACATGTGTTCCGACGACTGTCTGAAGGGCGGTTCTGGCGAGAATGACACCGGCTATCACCCCATGGAGATTTTCTCTACCCTGCAACCCGACCGAGGCGAGTTCGACGAACTATGGTATCACCTCTACACTGCCGTATCGCGCTGTAACCGCGCATTGGCATCGATGACCGATGTAGAGGAGACTGACGCCATCAGGCAGATGAAGGCAGAGACCCGCTTCCTGCGTGGCCATTTCTACTACAAACTACAGCAGATGTGGTACGAGGTGCCTTTCATCACCGAGGAGATGGACAATGCAGCTATTGAGGCAACTCCGCAGAGTTCTCACGATGAGATTATGCAGCACATCATTGACGATTTCCAATATGCCTATGATAATCTGCCCGATGTTCAACCTGGCAATACAGGACGTGCACACAAGGTGGCTGCCGCAGCCTATCTGGCCAAGTGCTACCTGAACTGGGCTTATGGTGACGGATATGAGGCCAATACTGGTTATGACCATGTGGACCAAGCCAAGATCAAGAAAGTCATCGAATACACTGAGGTGGTTAAGAACTCTAATTATGACTATCTTGAGAAATACGGACAAATCTTCCTTCAGGACTATGCCAATTCCGTGGAGAGCATCTTTGCTGTGCAGCATTCCAACAAGGCCGATGACGGCACCAAGTTTGGACGTGCCAATTGGTCGAATATGCTGAACGGAGTATGGGGTATATGGTCATGCGGTTGGGATTTCCACAAACCCTCACAAAACCTGGTTAACGCCTTCAAGACCCGAAACGGTCTGCCTATGGATGATTTCGATGAAGACCACAACGCCATCGTGGTGAATGGTGCCGATACGAAATACAAGTACGACCCCCGTCTGTTCCACACCGTGGGCATGCCTTCCTATCCTTACAAGTATGAGTCTCAATACACCCTGACCAAGGCCAACAGCCGTACCCCCAACACCTATGGTTACTATTGCTCCATGAAGGAGATACCCCAACGTTCCAAGGGAGAGGACTATGACAACCCCTGGCAGGCATTTGGCCAGAACGACTATGTGCTGCGCTATACCGACGTCATGCTGATGCGAGCAGAGGCTCTCATCGAAAGTGGCGACTACAACGGCGAGGCGCTGCAAATCATCAACACCATCCGCGAGCGTGCCAAACGCGATATCAGCGGCACATCACTCATCAATTACGCCAAAGACCAGTGCGACATCAGTCTCTACGGCAACTTCGCCTCAAAAGACGATGCACGAAAAGCGCTTCGCTGGGAACGTCGTTTAGAGTTGGCCATGGAAGGACACCGTTTCTTCGACCTGCGCCGCTGGGGATTACTGTCCAGCACACTCAACAATTACTTCCAGACGGAGAAGACCGACGAGTATGACGGCCAAACCTATGGCTTGTACTACAAAGATGCCTTCTTCACTGCTGGCAAGAACGAGTATTTCCCCATTGCATCTAACCAGATGAACTACGTGCAGGGACTCTATCATCAGAATAAGGGATACTAAAATTGTGTTATGCAAATCATAAATAAATAATAATTGAAGATTATGAAAACCATATATAACAAAATAGGTGCTGGAGTGCTGGGCATTCTTTTGCTGGCATCTTGTCAGGACAGAGATCTTCCTGGTGCTGCCGATATGCAAATAACCAGTCCTGAGGTGACAAACATCGTTGGCACTCCCTCAGGTGACAACAATTATGACTACACACTGACATGGCCACAGAATAGCCAGGGAGCCGTGATGCAGGTGGCTGTTTTTAAAAATGGCACACAGGTGCAGGCGCTCACGCCCTGTCCCTCAGGTTCATTCACACTAAAGAATCTGGAGACCAAACAACTCTATGAGTTCCTGTTCAAATATTCCAACGGCGACGCCCTCTCCAAAGGCGTCATGACCTCATACACTCGTCCCGGAGCCTCCTCTGCCAGTGATGTAAAAATGGAGCAGATTGACATCAACGACGACCAACACGACCTCAGAATCAGTTGGAAAGCGAGCGAAGACGCCACCTCGTATATCTTGAAACTGGTCAATGGCGACGGTTCAAAGGTTATTAACACTACCGTCAACGACACATCCTTCCTGCTGAAAGATGTGCAGATGAAAGAGCGGTGGGAGGTAACGATTATTGCACAAAATGCAGAAGGTCTTTCCCTGCCCATCGAGGCCTCATGTAAGATTGGCGGCAAGATTCCAGCCTTCCTCTCGGAATATGCCACTCCCGAGGAACTAATTGCAAATGGTGACGACGATGAAGCATCGGCCTGGCTGTGGTTCCACGAGAACTATCCCAAAGGCGAATACATCTACTTTGGCGACATCAATACCGTAGATGACATTGCCGACTATCGCATGCTCTTCTGGCTGCGCGATATCGAAACGGGCAATGCCGATGACATCTGGTCATTCTCTGACGTGGCCAGAAATGCCGCACCCTGCATCGAACAGTATGTCAAAAACGGAGGCAACCTGTTGCTCTGGCAGCATGCCGTGCCCTACATCGGCACCATCAACCGTCTGCCCACTTCATTGCTTCGCGGTGTGAACAACGCATTCGGTTGTGGCGTAGGCGGATGGAACGGTGATGTTTGGAAGATGGGTGTTTGTCTCAATACAGGCTCATTCTTCAAAGATTTCAGCACGCATGCCATCTATGAAGGTATCGCCACTGAGAAACTGAGCGACTCCTGCCCCGTGGGTATCGCCATGAAGGGTGCCGGATGGACAGAAGACCATAACTGTCTCTTCTTTGACATCCCCTCTACGCTGACAGGTTTGGACAACACCTCGGAGGAATGCTACAACTCTGTGACTACCGAATACGGCATCTATCCGCTCGGCACATGGGATTCGCAAGCAGCATGGGTATCGCAACTCAATGTGTGGGAGGCTAAGGGAGCTGAGATGGCACCTGATGGATTCCAAAAAGGATGCGGCACAGTGCTCTGCATCGGCAACGGTGGTTGCGAATTTTCGATGAAGAATGCCGACGGCACACCCGACAAGAGTGCAAACCCGACCAACAACCCTTGTCAGCAGAATGTGCTCAAGCTGGCAAAGAACAGCATCCAATATCTCATGTCAATCTAACGAATTTCAGGAAGGGGAGTGCGCGCCTATGCACTCCCCTGTTTTCCTGTAAGAAGCTGATCTTATAAGAGGGTTTGCTTTGGCCTTGAGCATCATCTTCGCCTGTGCCATTGCTTATAACGTCATGATATAACAAAATAATGACAAACGCTATTAAAAATGTAGCCGTGAACGATTTTTATCAACAAATGAAACATTAATAGCACCTCTTTACGCCATAAAATGGTATATTTGCAACATAAAACAACTAAAAACCTATCACATGACCTTGAAAATAATTTTTAATTTGGCATTTGCCACCATTATCAGCATAACAGCCAGCGCCCAAGTCATTCCTGAGGTTCTCAGCGATAACCATGCCATGGTACACATGCAAGCGGGAAAGAAGTTCTTGTTGCTGCCCGTGCAGGAGTCGGAGGATATCGCCTCGATAGCCGTGCTGAACAGCCGCAACGACATGGTGCAACGGTTAAATGTGAAACTGGCTGTTGACCGTGTGGACTATTGGGTGCCCTACGAGTTGAAGGGCGCAC
>JAEEGL010607905.1_pt1 | contig 14590 bp, 6 predicted proteins | sample 9134231 | NCBI WGS metagenome assembly JAEEGL01 (sample SAMN16246548, study PRJNA631951) | gut metagenome | biome: gut microbiome; feature: rumen; material: fiber-attached | host: Bos | place: Iran: Karaj | collected 2018-10 | reverse complement strand
GTTATCGCTATCATCTGAGTTATCAACGGTCTCAGTCTCCTCTGTCTCATCGAGCCACGTATCATCACAGCCGGTTAGCGCAAAAACAGAGAGTATGCCCGCGAGCAGGAAGCTAAGTAACTTCTTTTGCATATCATGCCCTTCCAAATTAACAATATCCATAAAAACTTAATCGATCCAGGATGCCATCCGTATCAATCCCCGGATGCGTAGTATATATCTGCAGGATGTCCTCAACAAGCTGAACGTCAATGCCATTGTGCTTTGCGATCTGCTCTACGGATCTGTTGGCGTTCATATCTTTAATGACACCCTTTATCACCTTATCAAGTTCCGGTTTCATACATATTCCTTCCTCATACGAATCCCTTTTAAAAACAGCGAATTCTTACTAAGACATTTTATCTGGTCCTCCGCTTGTTTTCAACAAAAAGGAGGAACCGGCATTAAGCCAACCCTCATAGATCCGTCGTGCGAAAAAAGAAAGCCCCATGGCTCATACTGTGATAGAATATACTCATCCATCAGTTAAACTGATCGCAAATCGGAGGCACTATATGGAATACAAAGAAATCATCAACAGCAAATTCTCTGAACCGGCCGCCATCCTTTCATACAAAGACGGTCTGGCAAGACTTCTCGAAATCAATGACGGATTCGTTTCCGAGCACTGGACCAACACATCAAAAGAAGAATTCCTCCGTCTTAACACTCCCGAAACGTTTGACGACGAGAATCTGAGGATTTTTGTAAATGCCGTAAAGAAATGCATTGAGACAGGTGAAAACCAGGAAATCGAAACATGGAGGCATATGGTCTCGGACTGTTGCGGTTTCGACAAGGTCTGTCTTCGAAGCAGGCTCATTCTGATCGAGAAGGATGATGACGGTGCAGTTCTGTATGAGGGCTTACGCAATATCACCAACGAAAGGCGGATCAAAGAGACCCTTGACGACATAGATTACCGCTACAAACAGGCCAGTGAGCAGATAAACATATATAACTGGGAATATGATATCGCAACAAAAGAGATGAGACCCTGCTACCGCTGCATGAGAGATCTCGGGCTGCCCGCGGTTGTAACGGACTATCCTGAACCCGCTATAGATGCCGGTATTTTCCCTCCGGATTATGCGGACATGTACCGTGAGATGTTGCGAAAGATTGATGCCGGAGCACCCGAACTCGAGGCTGATATCCCGCTCACGGTAGGCCGTGTGCCCTTCCGTGTCAAATACACGACAGAGTTTGACGAACACGGAAAGCCAATAAAGGCGTTCGGTTCTGCCACTCTCATATCTGAGACTGAGCTGGGACATATCAAATTGGACAACCAGATCATATCATCGCTTGCAAAAGAGTATCGATGCATATATATGGCCGATTTCATAACCGACAGCGTGAACATCATCAAACAGGATGACACTCTGCATATCGGGAAAGATTCAACCTGCAACGATCTTATAGAACTTATCAGTTCAAATCTCCATGACACTCCGGAGGAACAAAAAGCTCACCTTAAGGATGCTAAGACAGTCCGCGAACAGCTGTTTAAAGATTATGACCAGAGGGAATTCGTCTTCAAAGACGAGAATGCCGACCGTTGGATAAGGATCAACATCCACGCCATAGAAAAAGGTGCAAACGGTGTGGACCGTATGCTGGTCACCTCTTCCGTTGTCGATGACCTTCGTGCCATGAAGATGGATTCCGACAGACTGATAGCGGACCAGAAGAAGGAACTCGAAGAGCGTCAGACCATGCTTGTTGACGCAATAGACGAAGCAAACCGTGCAAACAAAGCCAAGACAGAGTTTTTCTCCAACATGTCTCACGATATCCGCACGCCCATGAACGCCATAACCGGATTTTCAAAGCTTGCACTGGAAGAGATCGACAACAGAGAGCATCTGATCGACTATCTCGAGCGGATAATCTCAGCCGGGGAGCATCTTATGAACCTTATAAACGATATCCTCGACATGAGCCGTATAGAAAGCGGAAAGATGGAGATCGTTACATCGCCATATAAGATCCGGGATCTGATCCTTGAGTGTGCCGACATGGTCCGCGGAAAAATGGATGAGAATGGAATTGATTTTAACGTAAATGTCAGTGAAATTGGAGAGGATACCGTAGAATGCGATAAACTGAGGTTCAACCAGGTTGTGCTTAATCTTCTCTCCAACGCCTATAAGTTCACCCCTAAAGGCGGTCAGGTCTTCCTGAACGCTAAGCTGCTTGAGAAAAAAGATTCCAATGTGTATGAGGTCCGCGTCAAAGACACCGGTATCGGAATGTCAAAAGAGTTCTGCGAGCATATATGGGATGCATATTCAAGAGAAAAGAGGAACGTTGTCCGGGAAACGCAGGGAACCGGTCTCGGTATGATGATCGTAAGAAACATCGTCAATCTGATGGAGGGTACGATAGAAGTACAGTCAGAACCCGGAAATGGAACTGAGTTTACAATTATCCTTCCGCTCAAAGCTTCTTCCGCTGATCAGACGGAAACAGCCGCCGATAAAGCGGTAAGTGATGCCCTCTCCCGCAGTTACGAAGGAAAGACTCTTCTTGTGGTTGATGATTCTGCCACCAATCTCAAGCTTGCCGAACGTGTACTAGCAAAGTTCGGATTTACCGTGATAAGGGCCGACAGCGGAATAAATGCAATACATATTGTGGAAGACTCAAAGCCCGGGGATATAGACATGATACTTATGGACGTTCAGATGCCGGTCATGGACGGGCTTGAAGCCACAAGAAGGATCAGGGCGCTTAAAGATACTGATCTTGCAAAGATACCCATCATTGCCATGACTGCAAACGCATTTGCCTCGGATGTCCAGGATTGTCTTGATGCGGGTATGAACGCACACATTCCGAAGCCTTTCAGGAAAGAGGAACTGATCACGAGAATAAGCGATAATCTGTAATTGTCCTACTACTCGGTCCAATTACCGTCACTGTGTGTCGGCAAGTATCGCTCATCTATTGCCTAGCCAAGAACTCAGTGGGTGTAAATGCCACCACCTCAATACAATTATTATGATCAGTTTTCCCGCAAAACACGGATATTCGAAATCGCACACTGATCTCCGGTAAGGGCAAAATACAGTTTTTTCGTGCCGTCTTTGATGGTCGAAATACTGTTTACCGAAACGCCCAGGTTTTCGGTCTTCATAAAGATCATCTTCCCTTCCCTGCGGATCTTCAGCTTGCAGTCGATTCCCTGTTTATTCTTATCCATCCAGTTTTCCCATCCGGAAAAATCCCCGGTATGATCGATCTGTACTTCGTTTACAACCTTTTCTTCGGATTCCCAGTTTTCTCCATCCATCTTAAGCAGCAAATACTCACGGTATTTTTCACCGCCCACCTGACCGTTCTTTGACGAAAAGATACAGAAATAAGGGCAATGCCATACAAGACGCGCTGTCGGATAACTCATCGCATGGAAAGTAATGGTCATATCCTTTGTTATCGGAACTCCGGCTGTAGTAGCCCATCTGGGGCCGTCTGCTTCAATGTTCGGTACATCGCCTTCGGGGCACCCTTTTGTATAACTGATCTCTTCATCAATACGTGGGATTTCGCTTTCAGCCACATCATTTTCGTCCGTATCCACGTTAATACCGCTGATCTCGCAATGTTCACCCGTAAGGGATATAAACGCAAACCTCGAAGTGTCGGGAAGCGCCAAAATTACATCGAATGCTTTTTTCTCACTCATTGCATGAATAAGTACATGATCACGATTCCTCACTGCTTCGATCATATACTTTTGTCCCCGCTCGGCAGCTGACTTGTCTGACCCCTCATCGCCAGCTACGGCATCACCCGTGCGAACTTCCACTTTTCGGACATTTCCCTTTTTAACTGTTCCGTCAAGTCTGATCTGCGCGTATTCGAAATAGAGAAGATCCTTATTATCTTCTTCTCCCGGATGCACTTTCCCATCAACCGCATCATACAAGATCAGCGAAGGAAGACTTTCATCATCATTGAACCCGTCATCCGGCCGGCTGTAGAAAGATATTATTGTTTTCTCCCTTGTGATACCGATATCATCCGAACAGTCATTATATATGCTCTCACAGTGAATTCTGTCCACTTTCGCCACGTTGACACCTGATATGCTCTCTCTCATCTTAAACTCAATGTCCATATCAATAAGACGTATCATGATTCTGGCAAAATCCGGATCGAACTGGGTTGCGATCCCTTTCACGATTTCTTCCCTTACCCTCTGTTGGGGAATTGCATCGCGGTAACTCCTTTTGGATGTCATCGCATCATATGCATCAGCAACAGATATTATCCTGGCTATCTCCGGAATCTCCTTCCCCTTCAGTCCGTCAGGATACCCTTTACCATCATATCTCTCGTGGTGATACTTTGCCCCCACGATCAATTCCGGATAATCAATGACGCTCTCTAAGATCTTTGCCCCCTGGACTGTATGACGTTTAACGATCTCATACTCTTCATCCGAAAGCTTCCCGGGTTTATTTATGATCTTTTCGGGAATGCCGATCTTCCCTATATCATGAAGCAGAGCGATCTGATATATTTCATCACACTCACCAGGGCTTTTTCCATAACTCTCGGCAATCTTTCTCGAGTACATCGCAACCCTTTCGGAGTGTCCGTTTGTAAACTCATCTTTTGCATCGATAGCATTTACAAGCGCTGACGATATCTGTTCAAACATGCGCTGGGTATTCTCCCGCGCTTCTTCCTTTCGAAACAGATTTATACAAAACAGTATCAATATATAAACTATTCCGCCGACAATAAACAATCCGGAAGCCGTATCAAAATAACCCTGTCCTCTCGAATACTCAGTAACCAGGTCCGGATTCCTGTAGCCCACGATCCAGCACGCGAGCAGTATGATCGCATTTATGGCCAGCATGATCGTTCTTAAGCGGCCCTCAAGTATAAGTCCAATGTATACTGCTCCGAGAAGCATCCAGAGAGGAGCTCCGCTGATCGCACCGCCGTTGGAGAAAAACATTGCGGGCAGGAACAAAAATACAACTATGATCGAAAGTACGATCTTCGCCCAGGATATGAGATTTTTCCTGAATACATAGTATACAAAAGCGGAAAAGCCAACTGCTCCGCCCAGAGTGGACAACGTTGCCCCAAAAGGCTCGCGCATGATCAAGCCGAGAGGTATCGCAGCGTATAATGCAATCAACACGAGACCGGAGAATACAACAAACGATCTGTCCTGCAGACTGATCGATGTATTAAAAATGTAATCTGTCAAACGTTTTAAAATAGACTTCATCATTTTTCCTCCGGACTATTTTACTCTTATATCCGTAAGTGCCACCTGGTCTCCCGTAATCGCCACATACACTTTTTCCGGATCATCCAGGACCGTCGTAATATTCTCGAGTTCTATTCCCAGATTAGAAGTTTTAACTTTGATTCGATTTCCCTTCTTTTCAACATACACTTCGTAATCAAGCCCCGCTTTGTTTTTTTCCTTCCATAAATTCCATCCCGGGAATTCCTCTTTCCTTTTCATCTTGAATCTGTTTGTAACATATTCTTTATCTCCGTCTTCTTCACCATCAAGCTTGATTAGGTCATATTCCCGATAATCCGGTCCAAAGACGATTCCGTCTTTGGAGTAATAGATCACGATCGACGGGCAGTGCCATATCATATTTGCCGAAGGAAGGCTCATGGAATGGAACAATAATCTTATATGTCCTGAGAGTTCTATTCCTTCCGTTGCGGCAGAGCGGAACCTGTCGATCTGAACATTCTTAATGTCCGATTCAAGACAATCAATATAACTGGTCTCCGTTACGATCCTCGGAATATGATCTGAACCAATCTCTTCATTAGCACTTTCAATGTTTATTTCGGTAATCTCACAGTTCTCACCTGTCAGCCCTATATACGAACTCTTCGTCTTATCGGGCAAGGCTACGATCCATACATTTGTGCATTCCGGTCCTGTCATCTCAATCCTTATATGATCTTCATATCTGACGGCACATATCTCGTACGATCCTTTTTCCTTGCCGATTCCGTCATGATCGACCGTTTCATTTGGGTTATTTTCGATCGTTTCCATTTTCCTTGCAGCTGTGGCCACGTAATGGCCGTCAAACCACAATTCTCCGTATTCTACATAATCGTATCCCCTTATTGTTTTTTCATCACTGTGTACACGCCTGTCCATGGAATCAAAAAGAACAATTGACGGTGCACCCGGTATTTTATGCGAATCAATACCGTTCTTACACTCAAATCTGATCTTTTTTTCTCTGGTCGTGATCTCTATTCCATTGGAAATACGATCCCTGTATTCATTACAGCTTATTTCAGATTCAATGATCGGGCCTCCACTGAATCCACCTGTGTCCTGGTCATCTATTATCTTTACCATAATGTTCGCATACGCAAGATCATACTTCTCGCCCGCTTCACGCACAAATACTTCCCTGGCCAGATAATCAGGGACAGCATTTCGATCTTCACCGGTTGTTGTCATGTGAACATAATCACCGGACACCTCAGCGATGCGCTGCATGTCTTTGGCTTCGTCCTGATTAAGATCGATCACCTTATCCATTACACCCGGAAGATCAATAGCCTCGAACAGCGTAGTGTAATACACCTTTTGACAGAATTCTTCATCTTTATCACATTTTTCTGCGATCTTTCGGGAATAATCCGCAGCAAGAGCGGCATTTCCTTCATCAAGTCTGTCCTTTTTCTCGATTTCGGATACGACACCCATCAAGGTCGCGTCAAACATTTTACGCACTCTTTCCTGCATGTCCTGTATATTCTGAACCTCGATCTCATGTGCGTGATCTACAGTATTATTGATGTCAAGATAGTTTAATATGTATATCATTACCGAGACAATGACCATTGCCATATTTACTATGGAGATCCCATATGTAAATACCTGTATGATCCCGCATATCAGCGGTAAAAGGACATACAAAAGCAGTGCTGTATATAGAAGTTTGCTGAATTTTTTCCTGTATTGGATCACGACCGTAAGACATATGATCGGACAGATAACCGGTATTATGTACGAAACAAGGAAGAAACTGCCTCTGTGATACTTATTGGTCTCATCAAAGTAATAATACAGATTGGTGAAAGCTGCTACAACAGCCATGATCATACCGCCGAGAGCAGCATATGCTACCAGCCTTAATCTTTTCAGAACGCCCTTTATTTCCCCTTCATTCTGCAGCCAGTCTATGAGAAAAATGTCAAATCCGAAAACAACATATGATGTCAGAAAGAACACCGCGAAATTGCTGACTCTTACCATAATAAAGCCGGTCCGTCCGGGCGTGGCTGCGTAGATGTACGCCAGGCGGTCAAAAAACAGAAGGAAAAAAGCAACCAGCTCCATCTGGATCATGATCGCTTTTCTGCGGCGCGGAAGAAACCTTGTCAACGCCAGAAGGACCGTCATTATCCCACAGGTCCCGCACAAGAAAAGCATGATATCCAATTGATTTGTTCTTATAAGATCAATCATTTCCAGATGCTCCAATCAGATCGAGTTGCCATCTATTTATGAAGAATAAAAAACTCCTGTATCTTTTCCAATAATTCCTCTTTTTGTATTCCCTTAAGAAGATATCCGTCCGGCCGCAGGGCAACAACCGCCATGACACTTTCCTTATCTCCCTTTCCCGTCAGAAAGATAACAGGGATATTACAGGTCTCCGAATCGCTCCTTAGCATTTCAAGAACCTGCGGTCCGCTGGTCACCGGCATTTCATGGTCGAGAAGTATAAGATCCACCTTGTTTTTTCCAAGCCATTTAATAGCCTGAAGTCCCGAATTGACCATTGAAACCTTGTAAGTAACCTTCAACCATTCTCGTACCATGGTAAGGTACTGCGGATCATCATCAACGATAAGGATACTCTTCTTGAACGCACCGGAATCAGCCTTTTCAACATAGTCCTTTACCGTATCTGCAAATACCTTGTTATCTACCGGTCTCGTAAATGACCGGTAAACAGCATCAGGCTGAAGGCGTGAACATACCTGCTGTATATCGGCCTGTTCACCGACCAGAATGAGTTGAACGGATTTTTCCTCTACGGTATCGGAAAGAAAATGAATGATTCTTTCATCCGGTATTTCATCTTCCTCCATGAATAATACCATAAGCACTGCACTATCCAGATTATCGTTGATCCCCTCAATAGTACAGGGGGCAAATCCACACCCAACTCCGGTCTCATTTATCTTATTGACCAAAACACGGGGGATAAAGGATTCAGTTGCACTTATGACGATCACCTTATTATCTGACATTCACTTTCCTCCATCTTTTGAAAATCCCAAACGCTCCGTTTCGGTTATCCACGCTTCCAGTCCGTCCCAGTCAAAGCTTCTCAGCATTTTTTCCGCTTTTTTCATCCGCTCGCCATCCTCGTGAGGCAATGCGTAGCTCTTAAGATTATTCAGTATCATTTCCACGGAATCGTAATCCATTTGCGGGATCACATCTGCAAGTGCCTTATAAGCTTCCTTCAGCACTTTTTCCGGGACCGCCTCTTTTCCTTCATCATCTGGAGACTCATGGATCCGCGAGAGTTTTTCTTTATATTTCGTATATTCCGCAAGAAGGCTTTTCACGTTATCGTCAATATAAGCCTTATCTTCCTTATTACCGGCATCTTCCATTTCAGCCGCCATGGATGACAGGCTTTTTGCTCCTATGATCTTTGCCGAACTCTTCAGGGCATGGACTTTTATGGTAAACAGTCTTATATTTCCACTCTCATACGCATCAGCTATAACGTTCATATTATTATCAATGGTATCGAAGAACAAAGAAAGGGCAAAAACAAAGTTCATGATCCCGCCTGAATTCTTAATACCCTCATCAGCATCTATGCCTTCTGTGTCATAGATCCATTTCATGTTTTCCGGCATCTCGGTGATCTCTTCCTGAGCATCCTGTTCCTCAGGCTTTTTCATCATTTCCTCGGGGATGTGTTTCATGATCGCACTTTCCAAAGCAACGCTGTCGATCGGTTTGGAAAGATATCCGTTAAATCCCTTTGAAATATAATATGACTCATCAAGTGAGTTATTAGCCGTAAGAACATATACGGGAAGGTCGGGATACATTTCACGGATATGACCCACAGTCTCTATTCCGTCCATTCCCGGCATCATATGATCAAGAAGAACAACGTTAAATCTTGTATCTTTGATCAGTTCCAGGCATTTTTCTCCGCTTGTGGCAGTAGTAACATAGACCTGTGTCGGCTTTAGCAGACCTTTTATAATGTTCAGATTCATAGGCGTATCATCCACCACCAGAACATCCGCTGCCGGAGCAATAAACTTCGGAATGTACGGTCCGCTTGTTTTGTCCTCGCCCCGCTCGATAAATACACCGATCGGTTTCCTGTCAACGATCTTCTGATCGATCGTAAGTACAAACTCTGAGCCCTTTCCGTATTCGCTTTCGCAAACCAGCGTACCTCCCAGAAGCTCTGCGAATCTTCTGGATATATCAAGACCGAGTCCTGTTCCCTGAATGCCGCTGTTCTTCTCTTCATCAAGGCGCTCATACGCCGTGAAGAGTTTTTCCATATCCTCCTGTTTTACTCCTATACCGGTATCTTTTACCGAGAATCTCAACCTGCACTTATCATCTTCCCTCTCTTCCATATAAACGGATAAAGCGAGACCCCCTGTCTCGGTATACTTCACTGCATTTGTCAGAAGGTTGAGAACCACCTGCTTTATCTTACCTGCATCGCCATACATACGGCTTGGCAGGAGCTCATCTATGATAACATCAAATATCAGCTGTTTTTCGTCACTCCTTGCCCTGATCATCGAAACAACGGATCTTAGCATATCCTGCGTATCATATTCCTGCTCCACAAGATGCATCTTTCCCGATTCGATCTTGGACATATCAAGAAGATCATTTATGAGTGACAGAAGCGACGCCGAAGCATTTCTTATGTCGAAGGCATAGTTCATCATCGACATAAAATACGGTTTCGGAACACCTGTGGCATCCTCTCGAAGTGCCATTTCGTTCGTTCCCATGATCGTATTGATCGGGGTCCTGATCTCATGAGACATATTGGCAAGAAACCGGGTCTTAGCGGTATTGGCTCTCTCCGCTTCCTCTTTCGCCTGCCTGATCTCACCATATTGTCTTCTGATAACAGTGCTCTTTACAACCTGCCACACGATAAATCCGGCAAGTGCCGCAGCTGCGATCAAGATGATCGCAGTAAACGCAGGAAGCTCCGTAAATCTCGCAGCCTTAACGATCCTGTATGTGTCATCCAGCAGTTCTTCACCATCATTGCCCGTCACCTGCACATGAAGGTTATAGTTGCCGTACTTCAATCCTGTATATTCAAGCGGGACAAGCTTATCTCTGGTTACCTCAATTCCTTCCTCCTCACGGCCTTCAATAAACACCTTTACCGTGGGGTTCATCATGGTATAGTCCATTACGGAGGCGGTTATCCTGATCCTTCCCTCGGAATTCGGAATGTTATAAACTCCGTTTTTGTCAGGTAAAACCTTTTCATCTCCACAATAGACGGAACTGATTCCGGATTTGATCACCTCATCCCCTTCCGTCATATGGTTTATATTTACCATACATATTCCGCTTCTTCCGGGAATGTACAAAAATCCCTTCTCATCCAATGCGCTGTAGGAATTTGATGTCGGTATGCTTGTAACTCCGTTTGCTATGGTGTAAAGCTTATAATCCTTCACATCATCCTGAAGCATTTCCTGCGTATTGACCGTATAAATACCATACGAAGAGAGTATCCACATATTATGATCATCATCAAAATACAGGTCGTAATTATTATTGTAAGGAAAAGTCGTGACTTCATGTATCACGCCGTCCTTCATATATTCGATGGAGTTTGATGTGACAATCCAGTATACGCCGTTTTCTTCATCTTTCTTTATCCTCATAACGACATCACTTGTAAGACCGTCGTCACGTCCGATCCGCTCGATACCGCTGTCTTTTATCACATAGATGCCGTCGCCATCGGATCCTGCATAGATTTCTCCGTTATCCCCCTCTTGCACTGTAAGAAACACGGTATTCTTTATTCCGTCTTTGGCTCCGACCGTTCTTTCAACCACACCGTTTCTGATAATTGCAAGTCCGCCGTTTGTTCCCACGATGGCAGAGCCGTTCTCCGTCGGAATACAGCATCGAATCTCATTTGATAGAAGGCCGTTATCCATCGTATAACTCTTTATCTCTCCGTCAGGTGTCTGACAAACAAGTCCGAGATCATGATTATACACTGACACCCATAGATTCCCGTCAGCATCGGTGCTTATGCATCTGACCCTGGCATCGCCTATATATTCCGTCAGTTCATCCTCTATCTTATGATCGTTTTCATCAACGATATAAATCCCTTTGTCAGTGCCGCTGTATAACCTGTTATTGAAGACGCAGGTCGCGTTGTTCACTTCTTTCGGGAGTCCGACGCGTTTTGAAAAATCAACAAAACTATTTGTTACAACCTTCATCACGCCCTGTGTCGATGATGCAAACCACATATTGCCCTGATAGTCTGATGTCATCATCTCTATGGCACTGTCCATTGGAATATCGGAAAGGACGCAAAACCTGCCATTTGCAATATATCCTGCAACTGTTGTGGATGCGGCCCATACTCTTCCGCAATCATAAGAAAGCCAGTGGGTATTATCGATCGGTGCCACGGATATGCGCTCCAGATGTTTTGCATCTGCTCCGAAATCTCCGTAATATACGGTATCACTTTCAGTCCCTATATAGAGTTTTCCGGCATGATCCGGATCTGCAAGTATGGTGCTGATCTTCTCCATGCCCAGCTGACTGCTCTCATAGAGTTCCGAAACTCTGTGATCATCTATAGAAAAAATGATACCGTTTGATGTCTGCCCATATATCCTGCCCGCAGGATCGGATACAAGTTTTAATACCCTTTCCTCATTTATCCTATCATCATCAATAACATGCAGCACCATATCAGGATCAGCATAGCATACTCCGGCTGTAGTTCCGATATAAATATCCCCTTCCTGATCCTCCGCAAATATACGGATAGAAGAAGACGGCAAACCATCTTTATAGGTAAAATGGGTTCTCTCCTCACCTTCAATGACAACAACGCCGTTATCATTTGTAGCGATCCAGATTCTGCCCCCACTGTCTTCAAAAAAACCTCTTCCACTTGTCAGACCGTCCGAAGTATCAAGCCGTTCAAATGTCGTGCCGTCATAGCGGATGATCCCACTGTAACCTCCGATCCACACGAAGCCGTCACTTGCGCCAAGAATAAAGTTTGCATCAGATGTCGGAAGGCCGTTTGTGGCATCATAGATTACTGATGTATACCCCGCATTTTTAACCTGACCGGTTGCTGCGTAACCCCCGCCTGTCATGCTCCCGTTTTCTGCAATCTCTCCGTCCGCGAAAACAGTAACACCTGAACACGGCAGAATTACGATCGATATCAATAGAGCTGTCACGAACCTGATCATTCGATTATTTGCCCGCATAATTCTCCTCCCGTCAAAGTGTATCAGGATTATATCTTCTCAGGACTATCTTTACTTCATCCAAAGCATCCATAAACACTTCAATACACTTAGGATCAAACTGTGTTCCGGATCCTTCCTCCATTATCGATAACGCCTTTTCAAGCGAAAAAGCAGGTTTATACACACGGGGTGATGTAAGCGCATCAAACACATCGGCAACTGCCATGATCCGCGCTGAAAGAGGTATTATTTCGCCGTGAAGCCCTTCCGGATATCCTTTTCCATCCCATCTTTCATGATGATATGCTGCCATGTTTCTGGCTTCTTTCAGATAATTGTCGCCCTCTACCGTACTGATCGCATGTTCCATAATACGCTTTCCGGCAGTTGTATGAGTTTTCATGATCTCGTACTCTTCATCCGTAAGCTTCCCGGGCTTGTTTAATACTTCATCGGGGATATTGATCTTACCAACATCATGAAGAGGCGCAGAGCGTATCGCATCAGATGCAAACTTTTCCGTAAGCTTTTCGAGATAGTAACCCTTCTTTTTCAAGCCTTCTATTATGATCCTGACATAAGCTGCTGTTTTTTGAATATGTGCACCTGTGTCTGAATCACGGTTCTCGACCATATCGGCCATTGTAATGATCAGACCGTCCTGCATTTTTGCCGTTGAATCCGACAACCTTCGGTTACTTCGTATCTGTTCGGCTTGATTTTTCGTCATGCCGCAAATGGACAGGTACAGTCTTTCCAACTCATCACCTGTATGGACATCAATTGATCTGATCGCCTTTACATCTTCATCAAGTTTGTCCTGTGAATCACCGGAAACAGTAAATCCATCCACGGTATCCGTGATGGTTTTTATAGGATAGATGATATGATAATCCGTCAGCCACATAACAAAAGCGGAAAGCAGGATAAAAAAGCTGAGATAAAGCGTGATAATCTCCACCAAAAACGAGTTCCTGTCAGCAATGATATCCTCAACATTCACATCTGCGATCGCGTAGCACGCACACTTACCTGAAGAATCATAAACCGGAGCAGCAGATGTAAGCAGGTATCCGTATTCATCATTTGTTATGATAGGTTCAACCGGCTCTCCGGCAAGGAGCCGGGGAATGTATGGCTCAAAACTCTCATCATAAGGAATCACGCTCCCTATCTCGCCGCCCTGTAAATACTCAGTATCAATATCAAAGACAACCTGAAACCCCTGATCAGTCATCTTATACACATACAAATATGCTATCTTGGGCGAACTTGAAAAAATCTCCGAAAGGAGGCGCTCTGTCTCTCTATAGCTTCCGGTGTCCTCTCCGTGAATAAGATAATCTTCCACACTGTCCCCATTGATCAACTTCGAGGCCAGTGTAACCGTTCCCGATGCAAGGTTCTCATTTTCTCTTATAAGCGTCTTGTAATGAACCTGAACACCGATATAAGTACCGACAATGGTTACCGCAAAAAGTGGAGCAACAAGAACAATAAGCATTTTTGTCCTTAAGGACACTATCCGGACTTTCTTTATTTCCTTCTTATCAACCTTATCGTCGCTTGGCGGATTCTGCATCCACGTGGTAAAACTGCAATACTTGCAGAACTGTTTGGGCAGCAGATTTAATACGATAACTACCAGTATGACCGTAACCGCCTTATCAGGCAGATCCATTATAAGGCTGGAGAAAAAGTGTGCAAAAAACTGATTGAACAGACCCGTCTGATATAGGATACCGCTGAGCGATTCGCTGTCAAAGGCAAGTGACTCCATATACCATGGAATAAGCGAGCCTATTCCGCCGCCGATAAGAGTAAATACCAATGTCGAAATAACAGCTCCGAACCACTTCCTAAAAACACCCCGCCTTGCCATATAAGTGGCCGTAAATGCGATCATAACATTCAACACGCCATAGTAAAGTGAAGAGGGATCGGAAATGCTCTTTATAACATTGGTTATAAAACCGACCATCACGCCGGGAAGGTATCCGCCCAGTATCGCGACGATCACAGTTCCGAC
>JAEEGL015579010.1_pt1 | contig 14591 bp, 14 predicted proteins | sample 9134231 | NCBI WGS metagenome assembly JAEEGL01 (sample SAMN16246548, study PRJNA631951) | gut metagenome | biome: gut microbiome; feature: rumen; material: fiber-attached | host: Bos | place: Iran: Karaj | collected 2018-10 | reverse complement strand
GGATCCTCTTCAGCAAGCTTTGCCAGAGCCTCGCCCATCTTGTCCTGACCTGCTCTGGACTTGGGCTCGATAGCGACATCGATAACGGGTTCGGGGAATTCCATGGACTCTAAGATTACGGGATGCTGCTCGTCGCAGATCGTATCACCTGTTGTGGTAAGCTTGAAGCCTACTGCAGCGGCGATATCGCCCGAATAAACCTTTTCGAGTTCCATTCTCTTGTTTGCGTGCATCTGAAGGATACGTCCTACACGTTCCTTCTTGTCCTTTGTTGCGTTGAGCACATAGGAACCTGCATTGAGCGTACCCGAGTAAACACGGATATATGCAAGCTTTCCTACGAAAGGATCTGTCATGATCTTGAATGCAAGAGCTGCGAAAGGCTCTTCATCCGAAGACTTTCTCGTAACTTCGTTTCCGTCAAGGTCAACGCCCTTGATATCCGGAACGTCGGTAGGAGCGGGCATGTACTCGATAACAGCGTCAAGAAGCTTCTGAACGCCCTTGTTCCTGTATGCGGAACCGCAAAGTACGGGAACGATCTCGTTTGAGATGGTAGCGTTTCTTAATGCCTTCTTGAGCGATGCGGTATCGGGCTCTTCGCCCTCAAGATATTTCTCGATGAGGTCGTCGTCTGTCTCGCAGATGGACTCGATCATCTTTGCCCTGTATTCTTCAGCCTCGTCCTTCATGTCGTCCGGAACGTCTTTGATCTCGATCTTGTCACCCTTATCATCAAGATAATAGTAAGCCTTCATTTCGAAAAGATCGATAACGCCCTTGAACGTGTCTTCCTTACCGATGGGAAGCTGTACGGGAACGGGGTTCTTTCCGAGTCTGGTGCGGATCATATCTACAACGTTGTAGAAGTTTGCGCCCGAAATATCCATCTTGTTAACGAATGCGATACGGGGAACGTTGTATTTATCAGCCTGACGCCAAACGGTTTCCGACTGGGGCTCAACACCGCCCTTTGCACAGAATACACCGACTGCCGAGTCAAGTACGCGGAGCGAACGCTCAACTTCAACAGTGAAGTCTACGTGGCCGGGTGTGTCGATGATGTTGATCCTGTACTCCGGAGCGCCGGGAATCTTCTTGTGTTCGAATTCCTGGGTCCAGTGGCATGTTGTAGCTGCGGATGTGATCGTGATACCTCTTTCCTGTTCCTGTTCCATCCAGTCCATGGTGGCGGTTCCTTCATGGGTATCACCAATTTTGTAGTTAACACCGGTATAGTACAGTATACGCTCGGTAAGAGTGGTCTTACCTGCATCGATATGTGCCATGATACCGATATTTCTTGTTCTCTCTAACGGGTATTCTCTTCCTGCCAAGGATTTATCCTCCTGATTACCAACGGAAATGCGCAAATGCCTTATTAGCCTCGGCCATCTTGTGCATATCTTCCTTACGTCTTACTGCCGAACCGGAGTTGTTAGACGCATCAATGATCTCGCCTGCAAGACGCTCGATCTGTGTCTTTTCGCTTCTCTTGCGGGAGAATGTTGTCATCCAGCGAAGTGCAAGAGCCTGACGACGCTCAGGTCTAACCTCGATAGGTACCTGATATGTAGCGCCGCCGATACGGCGTGCTTTTACTTCGAGGACAGGCATTACGTTGTTCATAGCGGTCTCGAATACTTCAAGAGCATCCTTGCCTGTCTTTGCGGCTACCTCATCAAAGGCGCCGTATACAATCTTCTGTGCAGTTCCCTTTTTTCCGTCAAGCATGATGTTGTTGATGAGCTTTGTAACAACCTTGCTGTTGTATACGGGATCTGCAAGTACATCTCTTTTGGGTGTATGTCCTTTACGTGGCACGTTACTTCCCTCCTTAATATGGTCGGATTTCTTTTCCGGCCTTAATTCTTAGGTACTCACATATTGTGTTCATGCCAAGGTAAGTCATTCTTAAAACCGTACATGCAGCAACCACGGACCATGGTGTTTCGAATGAATAATACCTTGCATAAGTCAATTATGTTAGGTTGATTGGTTACTTAATTACTTCTTGGCGTCTTTGGGACGCTTTGCGCCGTATTTGGAACGGCCCTGACGGCGTTTTGCAACACCTGCTGTATCGAGGGTACCTCTGATGATGTGGTAACGGGTACCGGGAAGATCCTTAACACGGCCGCCACGGATAAGAACAACGCTGTGCTCCTGAAGGTTGTGGCCTTCACCGGGGATGTAGCTTGTTACTTCAAGTCCGTTGGAAAGACGTACTCTGGCGATCTTACGAAGAGCTGAGTTAGGTTTCTTGGGAGTTGCCGTTCTTACAGCTGTGCAAACGCCTCTCTTCTGAGGGGAGTTGCTCTCAACCGACCTCTTCTGAAGTGAGTTGAAGGACTTCTGTAATGCAGGAACGGCCGATTTCTTCTCGATAACTGCTCTGCCCTTACGAACTAACTGATTAAATGTAGGCATTTAATTCATTCACCTCCTGATTTTTTCCTTTTAAGGTTTTGGTAAATGTGGTTGCTGGTACAGATGTGATCTGTATTCTTTATGCGCTGCCAAAAATGCGGTATTTACCGTGTTTTCATGCTGTTTTGCATGGCACACAAAAAAACGCACTTTTCGCGCACGCAACAGGTATTATAAGTGCGAAAAGTGCGTTTGTCAAGTATTTTTTAATCCCTGCAGGCCGGACCCCGGGAAGTTATTTTGTTAACAAGTGCAAAGTACAAGATTCCGTGTTATAATGAACGCACACCTTGTCGCGGAGGCAGATCATGACAGAAAAGAAGAACATTGAAAAGCTCCGGAACATCTCACGGGAAAACAGCTCCGATCCCGGACGCCAGATAAAAGAACTTAAGAAGCTCCTGAAAGAGGCCGAGGACTCCGGGAATGTCCACTATACCGGCTGCTGCTATCAGGTGCTTGCATCCGCCTACAAGAACATCGGCAACAACAAAAACCTTTTTTCAAGTTCCATAAAAGCCCTCACTCTCTTAAAGCATACAAACGATCACAAGATGATCGCGAATGCTTACACAGGGCTTGGCGTGGCCTATTTCGACCAGGAAAACTACCAGCTTGCCCTGTCCAATTATGACAAGGCCTACGAGATCATCAGGCGGCACAGGATACAGGGGGTGAACAGGATCATCGTCCTGAACGATCTTGCGACCGTTTACAGTGCCCTTGGCGACTATAAAACAGGGAAAAGCTATCTTACGGAGTGTCTGGAGCAGATAAAAAAAGACACACCGGATAATGTATCGGTACTCACCGCTGTCACGCTTAACCTGGCCGATACGTTCCTTAACGATCACCGCCCTGCGGAAGCCGAAAAAATACTAAAAGAAGCAAAAGACGCAGTGGCAAAAGTAAACTACAAAACATACATCTGTGCCTATAATGTAAAATACGCCATGGCCGAAAATGCGCTCAGGCATACTAAACAGTTCAACAAATACCTGGATACCGCACTGGAACTTGCAGGCGAAATGTCGGATGCATACTGGGTATATGAGGATTTTGGCCGGATCATGCATATCCTGCTTGAAAAGGGCGATCTTGTACGGGCACAAAAAACCGCAGACCTGATAACCGCGTACTGCAGCAGGAACACGACCACCATGGACCGGCTGTTATTAAACAGCACCATGGCCGACTTTTACAAGTCCACGGGTAAGCCCGAAAAAGCACTGATATATTACGAGCGGCTCGAAGCCCTGTACAAAGACCGGACCAGAGAATTAAAGCAGATACAGCTGGATATCCATAAAAGCATTAAATCAGCGGATTCTTCCATTAACAAGCTGAACAGGATGATACTTGAAAGCGAAGACCGGGCAAAAAAGGATTCCCTGACCGGACTTCTCAACCGTTCCGCATTGATCCGTACCGGCGGAGAGTTCATTGAAACAGCTTACCGAAAGAAACAGAAGGTTGGTGTCATCTTCATCGATATAGACCACTTCAAGGAATGTAACGACAACTACGGACACGCAAAAGGTGACGAGATCATTAAGGAAGTAGCCGACATCTGCAGAAAAGAGGAATCCGACACGGTCCGCTTTGCCCGTTACGGCGGTGACGAATTCCTCGGAATGACTCTCGGGCTTAGTGATGCCGATGTTGCCGGAATTGCAAGCAGGATAAGAAAAAGGATCCTCGAAGCGGAAATACCCAATATAAAAAGCCCGTACAGCAGCCGTCTGACCATTTCCGCAGGGGTTGTAAACGTGCCGGTCACAGACCGCCAAGATACTATAATCCGTATAGCGAACTATGCAGACAAAGCCGTCTATCACTCAAAAAGAGCAGGGAAAAACTGCATTCACATGCTGGACTACATAAGCACGGCGAATGACGAAAAAGAAGGCTCGTTCGTAAGGATCGAATAATTACCTGTTCTCTACCAGATACCTTTCTGCGCTCGTTACAGCATTTGCGCCGTCTGCGGCTGCAGTTATCACCTGGCGGAGCTGTTTTGTCCTTACGTCACCTACCGCGAAAATACCGGGTGCGGACGTCTCGCAGGTCTCGCCGGCTTTGATCCAGCCGTTTTCGGTCTCAACAACGCCTTCGAAAACGCCGGAATTAGGCTCGATCCCGACGGCGATAAAGACACCGTTTACCTCGATGTCCTTCTCCGCTCCCGTGTTCTTATCCTTGACCGTAACACTCTTTACAAGACTCTCGCCATTGATCTTTGATACTGTGGCATTCAGCACAAATTCCACGTTTTCACAGGCCTTGAGCGCGGTAACAAGAGACCGTGCGGCGCGGAACTCGTCGCGTCTGTGGATTATATAAACCTTCTTGCAAAGCCTTGCAAGGAAGATGGCATCTTCAACGGCAACATCACCGCCTCCCACAACCGCAACTTCTTTATTCCTGAAGAAAGCACCGTCGCAGGTAGCACAGTAGGAAACGCCCATTCCCCTGAATTCTTCTTCTCCTGGGACGCCAAGCTTCTTGTTCGCCGCACCTGTCGCGATAACGACCGTCTTAGATTCGAGGGTCTCACCGTTGTCGAGAACAATGCGCTTCACCGCACCGTCATTCTCAACCTTTGAAACCTCTCCGTCCTTGCGCTCAACCTCAAGCCGGTTGCAGTGTTCACTGAACTTATCGGCAAGTGTAAAGCCGTCAACTCCGGGGATCCCGGGGTAATTATCCACTTCATAGGTATTGATTATCTGGCCGCCTGCAGTCGCTCTTTCAAGAAGGAGTACCTTAAGCTCTGCCCTCTTTGCGTAGATTGCTGCAGCCATGCCGGCAGGACCGGCTCCGATGATTATCATGTCGTACATATCAATTCTCCTTTGCAAGATATTTTTCTATTTCCGCAAGCGACTTTGCCCGGACAAACCCGGTAAGTTCGTCTACGGTATCAAGAACATATTTTGCTCCCGCCCTTTCAAGCTCCCCCGGTTCGGCGAAGCCGTAATATACGCCCAATGTATCTATACCGCATGCAGTTGCGCCCTCAACGTCATACTTGCGGTCTCCTATCATGATCGCCCTTTCCCTGTCGTTTTCTATACCTGCACGTTTAAGAGCGGTATTCACCACATCGGTCTTTGTCGACGAATCGTCAAGGGCACCCGATAAAACATCAATATACTTATCTATTCCGAAATCCTCAAGAACCTTCTTTGCAAACTTCTCGGGTTTAGAAGTGGCAACAGCTGTCATCTTTCCGCTTTCCTTAGCCGCAGCGAGCATTTCTGCGATACCCGGAAACAACTCGCATTCCTTTATTCCCTTCGTCTCGTAGCGTTCACGGAAAAAGCCCACTGCTCTTAAACAGCCGTCATGGTCGAAATACTCCGAAAAAGACTCCATAAGGGGCGGACCGATATATTTCTTCAAAGGTTCCCTGTCCTCGCATTTGACACCCATCGAAACAAGTGCATATTGAAAACTCTTTGTCACGCCCTCTTCTGTGTTCGAAAGTGTGCCGTCAAGGTCAAATAAAAGCCAGTCATACATAGATTTTCAAGTTTCCCTTTTCTGTAATCACAGGATATGTTATTATATTTATGGAGCATGTACCTTATGCTCATAAACAACGATATACAAGATTATTTTATCATATTTCCGGAGAATAATAAATGATTTATTTAGGAAAACGCCAAAAATTAACAGCTTCCCGTGAAACGCAGTTCGGGTTTTACCTTTCGGGTCCCGACCTTCCAAAGACCGAAAGCTCGCTTCCGGTAAACGAAGTCCTGCTTCCGCATGGTCTCTGCCCCGAAGGCTTCAAAAAAGGCGACACTGCGGAAGTCTTTATCTCAATGGACTCAGAAGACAGGCCCGTAGCCACTTTCGATGTTCCGCCGCTTGAGCTTGGCGGCATCGCAAGACTTACGGTAAAAGCAGTTACAAAGATAGGCGCATTTCTGGACTGGGGACTTGCAAAAGACCTGTTTCTGCCCTATCGTGAGCAGACCCACACAGTTAAAGAAGGCGACTCGCTCCTTGTAGGTCTCTATGTTGACAAAAGCGGAAGGCTGTGCGCAACAGAGCGCATTTACCCTTATCTTTCGCCGGATGCCCCATACGGGCAGGGAGCGTGGGTTGACGGGCTTTTATACGAATACGTTCCGAATTTCGGCGCATTTGTTGCCATAGATGAAAAATATCAGGGTCTCATCCCCAAAAAAGAACTTGCAGAAGAGCCAGAAGCAGGCGTTACCGTACACGGGCGCGTTGCACGCAGGCTTCCCGACGGGAAGCTCGAGCTGTCCCTTAAAGACCTGGTTGCGCGCCAGATGGGCACCGATGCGGATGTGATAATGGAAAAGCTTGAAGGTGCGGGAGGCTTCCTGCCCTTTAATGACAAGACCGCCCCGGAGCTCATAAAAGAAGAATTCGGCATGAGCAAAAACGCCTTCAAGCGCGCCATCGGAGGCCTCTATAAAGAGCGAAAGATTGAGATAACCGAAAAGGGAATAAAAAAAGCTTAAAAAAACAGCTGCCCCGCATGTCGCGTGGCAGCTGTTCCGGACTTATCGTGCGGTGAAGCCTTTGCGCGATATTTCACTCAAATCTTATTATTTCTTCAATATTCTTTTTGCTCAGATAAACCAGCGGAAAGATCGCTGCCGACAGGCCAGTAAACATTGCCAGCAAACCCGCGAGCAAAAGCGATCTTCCCTTTACAACAAGCCTTATACCCGTCGGGAATCCAAACACCCCGGAATAATTAAGTATCAGGAGTGTTGCTGTCAGGGAGAATAAGACCGCAATGACGAAAGCAATGATCGTATAAGCAATAACCTCAGCAACAATATCCATGGCCACATCTGCTGCTCCGGCACCAAGCGCTCTTTTTATCCCAAATTCCGGAAGCTGTTCTTTTACGGAAAAAAGGAGTGTCTGTCCTATCATAAAAACAGAAAGTAAGCCAAGGATAGCAGCAACAAGACCAGCAGCGGTCTTTCTGCTCCGATTCGCATCCCGTATGATCTCGCTCACGGTGTCGTAATCAGAATATGACCCGACATAACCATCCCACTTCAGATAGTTCAGCTGGTCCGGCTCAAGCTCATCAACATTCCCGAAAACAACCGTTGCTGCTGTCACATCTTCATTCTTCTCGGACAATGACACATTCCACGGTATATAGACACTTTCCGTAACAATCCTCATACCGTTTGTCTCAACCGGCAAAAAGTCGGGAGTGTCATCATATGTTCCGATAATACTAAAAGCCTGCTTTTTCTCCATTCGTTTTAATACGCCGGGCCGTTCTTCTATAAACGTTATATATGGCAATTCCAGTGTCTTTCCGAGATATTCTTTTCCATGCAGAGCTTTTGCTAGGGAATTCCCTATGATCACAACACAATCCCTGTTCTCAATGTCTTTTCTGTCGAATCCGCGCCCGTCTATCAGCCGGCTCCTGTCTATCCCGTTATTCCTTAAAACGATCGAACCGTTATAATTTATGTTCGACGAAACTATCTGCAGGTTTATAAAGGTGTCCTCACCCTTGATCCTTACCGGATATTCGAGAACAGTATATGCTCTGTTCTTAAAGCCCAAATACCTGTCTCCGAAAAAATGTGTGAGTTTTGCAAACTCATCCGATCCTTCGCTGAATTCACGGATGTTGACGGTTAAGATCCCGTTTTCCTTAAGCCACTTATTGTCTTCAAACTCTGAATAATATGCCGAATCGGCCAGAATATATATTGTCAGGGTAAGAAAGATCGGAAGAAAGATCCCGAAAACCGACAAAAAGAAACGCAGTCTGTTACGGAACACCTGGCCAAAGATCATTTTTATCCTGAAGCCCGCACCATTATTCATCCGACACCTCCGTAAGCCTGCCCTCTGACAGCAGGTAACGCTTTTCTGCTTTTGCGGCAAGATTATGGTCATGGGTCACAATCAGTATAGATGTGCCGTTTTTATGCATGCTTTCAAAGATATCGCTCACATATTTTGTGTTTTCTTCATCAAGATTACCGGTGGGCTCGTCTGCAATGACTAAAGTCGGATCATTGATCAGGGCACGGGCAATACTGACACGCTGCTTTTCTCCTCCGCTTAAGACCCCGGCCTTTTTATCCAGGATATCAACGATACCGAGTTTATCTGCCAGTTCCCTGTATTCCTTTTCCGAAACCTTTTTGTGTGCGTAATGTGTCTGCATTAGGATGTTGTCCCGGACAGAGCATCCGGCTATCAGGTGATATGCTTGAAAAATATACCCTATATCTTTTGCTCTTAACCGGACAATATCATTTTCTTTCAGTCTTTTGACATCTATACCCATAAAACGGTACTCTCCGTCAAAAGTATTATCAAGCAACCCGATTATATTGATAAGCGTGCTCTTTCCGGACCCGGAAGCTCCCATTATCGAAACAAAGTCCCCTTTGCCCATAGTAAACGACAGTCTTTTGAGGACCTCCAGACTTCCGAAAGCACGACAAAGCTCATTGATCTCAATCAATGATGTAAGAGAGCATTCCATTTAAATATTCCTCACCAATCTCTATTATGCTTTCATCTTCTCCCTGCAGAACCACCTTAATGTAAATCTTTTTTGGCTCTGTTCCCTCCGGATACTTGGCTGCGTCATCATATAAAAATGCCCCTGAATTATCATGCCCTATCACAAAGTTCTCCACGATCACAACATCCTGATACACTTGTTTTACCACCTTTACAGGAACATCTTCCCCCGGCAGATATGGCGCTTTACAGGTTGCTTTCACATTCAGTGTCCCATTGTTCACACGGTATCCTGTTTCCCTTACATCTACAGGATACTCCGTCCCGTTATATTCGGCACTTATCTTAAGATCGTTTATTTTTCTCACGAGATCAGCCGAAAGACTGAAAAACAGAACAATATCATCGGTGTTTACACAAGACAATAAAAATTCTTTGCCATCATCGGCCGTGTTGACGACATAACCGTCAAACGCTGCCCTGATGTCTTTTCCGTCTGACACGGCAACGATATCCCCCTTGTTAAACGGAGTGAGCGTCTTTACAGATACCTTTACCGTGTCCGTGTATGCGATCCTGATCTCTGTCAGTGGCTTTTCCAAATCAGCTACAGCATTGACCTTCTCAAAGTCCTCATAATCTCCTCTGGCAATCCAATAAGCACAATACTGTTTAGCGGGCTGAAAAGACACTTCAACATCCCGATCCGGTGTTTCCAGATTGTTTTTCAGCATGATCAGTATAACTACCAGCAGCACCAGATTTATTACACCAAGTGCGATTATTACTTTTTTCATTACATCCCCTACTCACATTTCTCATCGATATATTTTTTCATCATCTTCATCTCATCGTTATCTGTAAGGATCATTGAGTATTCATTGATCTTTTCTCCCGTTGCAAGATCAGTACCTTCCAGACAGGTTCCGAATTTATAATACTTATGCTCCTGTCCATTCAGTTTCATTTGGATGTCGATATGATCGTCAGGAGCATATTTCCTGTAATATTTTTCAACAGATTCTTCAATAACTGCAATCTCATCCGATGAGAAGGATATCCTGTCAAGAGATGCGGTTTTGTATACTATCATACTGCAAAGGTTTTCCGTAAAAACAGCAAGCGGTGCCTGAGCTACTGTCCTTGAAAAGAAAAACAGGCGATTTTCAAAAGTCCCGTAATTTTCCTTATGTTTGCTATACAGTTTTCCAAACCTGTACTCAATAATCTTGTCTCCTGCTTTAAGAAAAACTGTGTCAGCACTAATCTCTTCCCCGGGGCTGTTAAATATCAAAAAAATCGAACCGAGACTGATACCTTTATACTCTTCATCCAAGAATACTTCTGCTGTTAATCCCGGTATCTGCAGATCCTTGATCCCTGCAAAACTCCACTCTTCAGTTTTGTTTTTTACCATAAACGGGATCGATATGCGAATTTCCTCGCCTTCTTCAAAAAAAAAGCTGATATCCGCAATATCGCTCCCGATCAGCTGATCTTTAACAGATGTATCAGTTTGAGGTGCCTTTCCGCATCCGCCTAACAGGATGATCACTGCAAGCACCGCAATAATTGCTGTTTTTCTCATTACAATTCCTCTTTCGTATTTGATTAAGAACTAACCATCTTGTATATTATCTATGATCCTGGTATACAAATTGAATCCAAGCGTCTTCATGTAAAAAAACTAACACAGTGTCATTTGAAGTGGTTGTTTTAGCTTTTCCAAAGAGGGGTTGTTCAACCTTCCGTTTCTCAACTTCATAAGCGTCAAAATCCATAATGGCCGCGAAATAGTACCAGCCTGTCGGTGAATTCTCTGAAAGTGTATGCTTATATTTTTGAGCTTCTTTATATTGAACGGTATGTTCATTTACTCTTTGATATCCACCTACAAAATTGACTATTTTTTTGATATTAAATTGGAGACCTGCATTAAACTGTTCAGCTGTTCTGCTCCCCCAACTTTCATCTACAGATACATCAAACGTCATAAAATCTAAATCGAGTCGTTCTCTCAGTTCCTTATCATACCAATATTTGGCTCCTAATACGTGATAGTCAAAAGTATAAATTAATGTGCTATCAGCATCCCAAACATGCGTATATTCATACCAACTGTTAAAAAAACCATCACCACTATCAAATAACAAGCCCAACGATTTACGATTGTCAGGATCATTACTATGATAGTATGAATTGAAAGCTGCTCTGGCAAATATTGTTGTCCCACAAATAACCACTACGGTCAATGCGATCAAAACGCCCACTAATACTCTTTTTTTCATTTTTTCTTCTCCTTGTTTTATATTGTTTTTGTTCCGACTTATCCTAAATTCTCAAATTCTTTTAATCTTCCCCGGGGTGTACAAAAGATCACAAAGAACAAAGAAATCATCACATACTCATTCATTTTTGTCAATAGTTTTTCAACTATTGACAAAAATAAGTGAGAGCCGCGACGCGGCTCTCATCACACTTGTTTCCATTAGGTGTCCAGGAATCTCATTCTTGCCTGTTCTCTCTGCTTCTTCTGTACTTCCACCTTCTTTACGGGAAGGGCACCGTTGATGTCCATTTTAAGCTTCTGCTTGCAATCGTTGCAGAAGCGTCCGGTCTTGATCATCTTACCGCAGTTCTCGCACTCGATACCGATATCGGAATCGTCGGAGAAGGAAAGTCTCTCTTCGCGTACCCAGCGCTGGATCTGCTGTACGGAAACATCATTGTCCTCCGATACCTGGTTGATGTTGCAGCGGGGATTGTCATAGATATACTTCTTTACCTGCTCGTATTTTTCGTCCATAGCCTTAAGACATGCGGGGCAAACAGGAGTAGAGGGTCCAAGATAGTTGAATAACTTACCACAGCCTTTACAGTTTCTGAATTCCATTTCATTACCTCTCTTTTCAGTTTATTTTGTTTCCGGTTGCGATGTTGAGCACATAAACGCGTTCTATGCCGTTCATCTTCAGGATATCGGCACAGGCCTCAGAGGTTGCGCCGGTCGTAAAGATATCATCCACGATAAGTACGCATTCCGGCTTGTAATCCGCGTTTACGAACTCTTTTGGTTCTTCAAACGACATCGCGTCAAAAAGGTTCTTTCGTCTTTCTTCGGGGCTTAAAGTCTTCTGCGGCGCGGTCTTCCTCTGCCTTTTTAGGCAGTCATACACCGGCAGGTCCAGCCTTTTTGACAGTTCCCTGCAAAGCAGCTCAGACTGGTTATAGCCTCTGAAACGTTTCCTCGACGGATGGATCGGAACAGGCACAAGAGCCTTGATCTGGCATCCCGGATAAAAATGCTTATAGCATATCTCAAGCTCGTCAGCAAAGAAATGAAAATAATCCCTTCTGCTTCTGAACTTAAAATCTCCTATCATGCGCTGCAAGAGCGCTGTGTACGAAAAAACCGACACACTCCGCTCAAACGCGCGCTTTCTCCCGGCACATGAATCACAGTACTCATCCGTGTCCTTTGAAACAGGCTGCCCGCAAGAGAAGCATACAGGACCGTTAAGATACGGAAGAACGGCTTTGCATTCCCCGCAGATCCTGCGCCCCCTTGGCACCACCACATCCTTGCAGACAGGACAGGTGACCGGGAAAAGAATATCTGAAAAAAACTTAAAACTCAAATCTATACCTTAACTCCCTTAAAACAGCTTCGAAGGATACTCGCCGGCCTTTACGAGAGCGGCTATCGAATCGATAACCTTCGGCTTGTCCTCGGCATAGGTTACGCCAAACCACTTTGCATCGGTAGGAAGCACCTTTACGGTAGCCTCGCCGTTCTTTAGCATGTCGCCTACAACGCCGGGAAGAAGGTATTCTGCCTTGGGCTGGTTGATGTTCTCCTTTAAGAAGTCCGCAAACCTGCCCTCAAGAGCACCAAGGAAATCAGGTGTGAAGCCCCACATGTTCATGGAAACGGGGGTGTTAGGAGCAACGCGTACTTCCGCGCCTTCATATGTAGCACCGACTACTTCGTTACCGTCAAGATAAAGGTCGTATGTTTCCTCAACGCCTGTAAGGAAGCCGTTTTCATCAACGCTGCATACGCCGCGTGTTACCTTGCCGTTATCACTTAAGGTGTTGCCCATTGAAAAGCCCGCCATGCAGTACTTTGCCTTGTTTCCTTCCGAATTGACAAGGAAATCGTGGATCGACTTGTAGGGGTGACGTCCGTAGAAATCATCCGCGTTTATTACGAGGAAAGGCTCGTTTACCTTGCCAAGGCAGCTGAGAACGGCATGACCTGTTCCCCACGGCTTCTTACGATCCTCAGGGCATGTAAACCCGGCAGGAAGCGCCGTAAGCTCCTGATAAACATAGTCTGTCTCAACAAACTTCTTGATGCGGTTTCCGATGATCTCATCAAAAGCATCCTTGATATCGCGTCTGATGATGAACACGACCTTGTCGAAGCCTGCCTGTACGGCATCATAGATAGAATAATCCATGATGATCTCACCCGAAGGGCCAACCTTTGCAAGCTGTTTGATCCCACTGCCAAAGCGGCTGCCAAGGCCTGCCGCCATGATGACGAGAGTAGTCTTCATTTCTTTTTTCTCCCATAAAAAACTATTTGAAGATACAATGACGCATTATCTTCGCGCACATTATACCACCTATTTTATGATTTTGCACTATAAATTTTTAAGCGGTCCGTTTTGCCGAAAACTCCCCCGCGCTTCGCTTTTCACGCGCCTTCACGCGTATATCTCCTGTATACGTTCGCAAAGTGTGGTGTAGCGGATCTGTTCGCGGACATTGTCTATCATGCCGGTAACGGTCTGAGGATCGCCGATTATCGCGACGCTCTTTTTTGCCCTTGTTACCGCCGTATACAGGATGTTCCTGTGGAACAGCTGGCGCGGGCCCGTAAGGAGCGGCAGGATCACAGCGGGATACTCACTGCCCTGCGATTTGTGCACGGTCACAGCGTATGCAAGCTCTATCTCTTCAAGTCCCGAATACGGATAATCCGCGAACCTCCCGTCGTCAAACTCTATCGTTATCGTTGAGGTAACAGTGCTTATCCTTCGGATTATCCCCATATCGCCGTTAAATATCCCGGTCCCCTGCTTTACGATAAAGCCCCGTTTGTTTTTCTCGTACCATTCGATGTCGTAATTATTCTTGATCTGCATGACCTTGTCGCCGACACGGAACTTAAAGCCGTGGGATTCGACCTCGGGCTCATCCTCCCGTTTCGGGTTCATGTAGTTCTGCAGAAGGCGGTTAAGCGTTTCGACGCCAAGCTCGCCCTTGCGCATGGGCGAAAGCACCTGGATATCAAGAGGCTCGCAATGCAGATGCTTCGGAAGCTTCTCGGTAAGGAGCCTTGCTATCACTCCTTGTATATCGGCAGTTTTGTTCCTTCGGATTAGAAAAAAATCCGGATGCCCCGTTTCAAGATCCGGATACTCGCCGGCGTTGATCTTGTGGGCATTTATGATTATATGGCTTTCCTCGCCCTGCCTGAATATTTTTTTAAGCCTGACATTTGCAAACACTCCGGCTGCAAGGATATCGTGCAGCACACTTCCCGGCCCTACCGACGGAAGCTGGTTCTCATCTCCCACAAGGATCAGCCTTGTCCCGGGCGGAACAGCCTTAAGCAGGGCATTCATCAGGGATATATCCACCATGGACAT